>ERZ772816.1072-NODE-1072-length-26264-cov-3.337747_pt1 | contig 26264 bp, 21 predicted proteins | sample MGYA00511359_ERZ772816 | MGnify/ENA primary metagenome ERZ772816 (study PRJEB29015, sample SAMEA2737710) | human gut metagenome | biome: human gut; feature: human-associated habitat; material: faeces | place: China | collected 2012 ...
AATAGGTTTCTAAAAAAAGGCGCAAAAAATAGGCAGTGTGCCGCTTTTGCCCAGCAACCGGGTACACCACCTGCAATGACGGTTCAAAACAGACAGAAAAAAACCGCCCTGCCGAAACAGGACGGTTCAAGTATATGATAGATTACATATCGGCAATATTTGCCTGCACAATTTCCAGAATCCGATCCAGATCCTGAATATCCGCATCGTTCAAGCCGGCATACAGGGTCTCGATCATTTCTTTCTCTTTGGCATGGAAATCAGCGATCACAGGCTTTGCTTTCTCGGTAAGGGCAATACAAACAGCGCGACGATCCTGCACATTACGCTCAACGGTCACATAGCCCTGCTGACGCAGATTCTCTACGCAGCGACTAATCATACCCTTGGAGTACTCCGTATCACAGCTCACATCGCGCACGGCCTGCGGGGTCTTGGATTGATCCAGACACAGCAGGATCTCAACCATACATCTGGATACTTTTGCCTTTTTTTCGCCCGTTACAGCCACAGCGGGTGCGGCCTCCAAGCCTACGGTCTCAGCCAGCTTCTGGCGCTTTTTGGAAATAGCTTTGGAGGTTTGAATGAACTTGCTGCCGAATGCAGTCATTTTTTTGCTCATAATGAAGTCCTTTCTGCTTCACCCTCTTCTCGCCTATAAATATACTATAAAACAAAATCCTTGTCAAGCAGGAAAGCAGAAAATCGTATGCATTTATCGATTATTTTACACTTTCGTCCTGATCATCCAATACGCGAGCGTTTTCGTCAATGATCGGCGCCGTACGATTCACTGCGTCCTCCACAGCGCGGCCCACCTTGCGCAGCTGCACATAGCCAACGGCTTCCATCACTGCATACAGCAGCAGCGCCACGCCCAGCATTCTGGCCAGCGCCAGGGCGGTATGAAAAGGATTGACCATACACACGATTCCTAAAATGGCGGACACCATCGTCAGCGCCAGATTGACACCCCAGCCGGGCAGCAGCCGCATTTCCCGCCGCAGGGCGATCACCAAACCAATGATCCCGCCGCAAAAGATAGATGCGCCGAACAGGAATTCTACCAATGTGAGAATACTCTGGTACTTGGCGCAGACGATCACGCCGCACACCATGGAAATCAATCCCGCAGACAGCGCCACCGGGCCGGCAGTCTTGCGAAAATACTGCACCACCCCAACAGCGCCCATAATCAACAAAGCGCCGCCAAAGGCCAGACTGATATAGCGAATACTGGCTTCCGGAAAAATCAGCAGTGCTAGCCCGCACAACGCGGAAACAATGATACTGACAATGGAATAAGAACGGAATTTTTCAAACAATTCGCGCATCGTGATCCCTCCAATAGAAACGATTTCCCTAAACCGGGCATACCTCATTTATAGCACCAAACGGCCCCTTTGTCAAATCATAGACAAGGCGCCCCTTTTCAGTATGCCGTCGGAGCCGAAAATCATACAAAACAGCCCCCGGCGTACCGAGGGCTGCCCATATATAATATGTATTATAACTGACTGGCCTCCGCCTTGATCTTTTGCGCAATGTGCTCCGGGCACCGATCATAGCGGGCAAAGGCGGTGGTAAAGGAACCACGACCCTGGGTCATTTGGCGCATGGCGGTAGAGAAGGTAGACATCTCCGACTCCGGCACCTCCGCCAAGATCTCCTGGCTACCGTCCCCGGAAGGGGTCATACCCAGCACGCGCCCGCGGCGCTTGTTAATATCACCGATCACATCGCCCATAGCCTCATCGTTCACCGTTGCGGTCACTGTCAGGATCGGCTCCAGCAGCACCGGCATCGCCTTGGGAATGCCCTCTTTATAGGCCAGGGACGCAGCGGTCTTAAAGCTCATTTCGCTGGAGTCTACCGGGTGGTAAGAGCCGTCAAACAGAGTGGCCTTTACGCCCACCATAGGATACCCGGCCAGCACGCCCTTTTGCATACTCTCCCGCAGACCCTTTTCTACTGCCGGGAAGAAATTCTTGGGCACGGCGCCGCCTACCACACGCTCGGCGAACACCAGTTCTTCTGTATCATAAGGCTCAAATTCAATAAACACATCACCAAATTGGCCGTGGCCGCCGGACTGCTTCTTGTGCCGCCCTTGGGCAGAGACCTTCATAGTAATGGTCTCCCGGTACGCCACGCGAGGCTGCACCAATTTTGCCTCCACACCGAATTTGCTCTTCAGCCGGGCCATCGCCACATCCAGGTGCTGCTCGCCCAGGCCGCTGAGGATTTGCTGATGGGTCTCGTTGTTGACGCCAAAGTGCAGGGACGGATCCTCCTCGCACAGACGGCTGAGACCGGAAGCCACTTTCTCCTCCTCGCCTTTCTTGGCCACTTCCACAGCCATGGCATAGGTGGCGCTCGGAATATGCACACCGTCCAGGGTCACCACTTGCCCGGCGCTGCAAAGGGTATCGCCGGTGGCAAAGCCGCCCAGCTTGGTCACTGCACCAATATCCCCGGCGGACAGTTCACTGATGTCCGTTTGCTTGGCGCCGAATACGCTTACCAACTTGCCCATGCGCTCCTCTTTGCCGGTGCGGGCGTTGTAAGCAGGGGTAGCGGCAGTGATTTTGCCGCTGATCACCTTAAAGTAAGACAGCTTGCCGATAAACGGATCCGCCACCGTCTTAAAGCAGACCGCAGCCAAGGGTCCGTTGGGGTCCGGGGTCAGCTCGATAGGCTCACCGTCAGCGTCTGCCGCATACTCGCTCTTAGGCGCAGGACAAACCTCTGCCAGGAAATCCAGCAACAGATCGCAGGCCGTCTCTGCCAAACCGCTCAGGGCAAACACCGGGATAATGGAGCCGTCCGCCACGCCGGCTTTCAGCCCGCGGATTTTCTCCTCCGGGGTCAACTCCTCGCCCTCAAAATATTTTTCCATCAGCTCTTCATCAGCAGAGGCCACAGCTTCCGTAAACACGGCCTGTACCGCCTCAAATCGGGGCGCGTCGTCCGGTTGGGCATCACTCTCGGTGCGCTTGCCGTCTGCATACGCATAGGCCTTGCCGTCAATCATATTGTAGTAGGCAGCCACCTTGCCGCCAGAGATGATGGGCACTACCACCGGGCAGGCCGCCGTGCCGAACTTGGCCACAATGCCGTTAAAGCTCTTGTAGAAATCTGCACGATCGTCGTCCATTTTGGTCGTCACCAACACACGTGCCATACGGCGGGAGCCGGCGTTCTTAAATGCCTTTTCCGCACCCACAGCCAGACCGCTGCGGGCAGACACCACGATCACCGCCGTCTCTGCGGCGCGCAGGCCCTCAAAGGCCCCTTGCTCAAAGTCAAACAAACCGGGGGTGTCAATAAAGTTCAGCTTTTTGCTCTTATATTCAACGGAAGCCACGGCGCTGGCCATGCTGATGTGGCGCTTTTTCTCCTCGGCGTCAAAGTCAGTCACCGTGTTGCCGTCAGCCACTTTGCCGGCGCGCTCTGTCGCCCCTGCCAAATGCAGCATAGCCTCCAGCAGGGTGGTTTTGCCCTTGGAAGCGTGACCTGCAAGCGCAATGTTCCGAATTTGATCAGGTGCATAAGTTTTCATAAGTCCATCCCTCTTTAATAAGAATTGCTTTTGTGCATATTGTATAATATTTTTCAACATCCGTCAATGCTTTTTGCAGTCCTTTTACAAATAATTTGCAAAGCTCCATCGCAAGGCACCCAAGTGCCCCGTACAATATATGCACGCACCCCTACCGCAGAACCCCACCGACACCCCTAAAATAGCAGAAATGGGCATAGAAATAGCCGGGCGGATAGCTGCCCGGCCGTTTCGTTAGATTGGGTTGGTGGAAATGGGAATAATACGAACAATGTCGCCCACTTCGTTGCGAATGCCCACGGCAATTTGCACAAACAACAAATCGCCCTCTGACAAAGTCGCTTCAATGATTACATAATCGTCCGTTTCTACCAGATCTTTCGTATCTTCTACAATCATTTTCAATCCTCCTTTGTGTCAATTATGACACAAAGTGGATATAATTGTCAATGCTTTTTGTAAATTTAGTACACACCAACCTATAAAGTCCACATTTTCGTCAGTTTTATAGAGCATCATCCCGCACTTTGTCGATTAGGCATTTTTGCGATTATGCCCCCTAGCAGCGTGGCGCAGAAATTGACGCCCAATCGGGCGCCCATATTCTCAGCCTATTTAGCCTATATCAATGCGTTAATAATCCTGTTGATAATATCCAAATCGAATTCTTCATACAATGTGTTGTTATACACATTATTTCTAAAAGTCTCATCGTTTAATACCACAGATATTGGTGTAAAATTTTTCTTCCATTTGACACCGATACCGGTCCCTAAGCCCGTACCTGTCTTTGTCGCAATATCATCTACTATCCCAATCGCCTTAATGTTTAAGCTCTTTGTCTTTATCGTGTACGATTTAATATAGATAATGTCTCCGACCTTGATTGACTTGAGCATGTTATGCAACGATGGTGCATTACAGTAATTCCAACCAACAAATGCGCCTGCTTGAGCTAAAAACTCTGCTGTCTTGTCTGGATTATTCTGACCTGAATAATACGCTCCAATTCCCCATACTGCCATAATTACAACTCCTCTTACATTTTCATATTGTGAATGCGCATTGAAAGCACCAGGGTATTACTATCAACAAACATTCTATTTACACTTTGCACAATGTTTATAACTTTGTCAAGATTATTGTTTGCTCCAGTCATAGCTGTTGTAACTGTCTATATAATAACAATTCGTACTGCCATATCCGTATTGTTGTTTCTCTTTGAAGTATATGTTCCTTTCATTTGTGCCCGCTTTTATATTTGCCGTTACTTTGATTTTGTTACTTGATTGATAAAGATAACCCCCGCCAGCTGCATCGTAAACCGGAACTGTCCCATAATAGAGCTGCCAAATGGCGTTGTCTTCGAAATACAGCTCATCTAATGACTTGTCAAAAGCGTATCTACCTATATATTTTACGCTTGAGGGGATTGTTATGGATTTCAACGAAGTACACCCAACAAAAGCCCTATCATATATCCCTGTTACGCCATTTGCAATTTCTATACTTTTTAATTTCACGCAATCTTTAAAACCGGCAGACGCGATTGCGGTGACGGATTTGCCGTTATGCGTTGACGGAATTACTACATTTTCGATTATGTTTTGATAATCCGGATTAATTTTCACGGTCATTGTGTTTTCATCAACATCTGTATAAATTAAATAATCATCAGCATTATCTTCATCAGAAGTGATTTTGCCTAAATTGTCACTCGTACCATCTGTATAAGTAATAATCAGCTCACCATTGACCAGCTCCGTCTTGGCAATGCCGCGGCCGGGATCACCTTTATCACCCTTGTCACCCTTATCACCTTTTTCGCCCTTTTCGCCCTTTTCGCCCTGGGCGCCTTTAATATTGCCCAGGTTGGTCACGGTATTATCCGTCAGGGTCACCAGCAGTTCGCCGTCCGCAGACAGGGTCACAGACTGAATACCGGTACCGTCTGTACCGGTCACACGGCCCACATTCTCCGTGCGGCCATCGGTATAAGTCAGTTCCAACTCGCCGGCCGCGGTCACCCGGCAAGCGGTAATACCAATGCCGTCCGCACCACGAATATTGCCCAGGTTCAGCACAGTGCCGTTGGTGAGAGTCACCGTCAGCGCCCCCTGATCCGTGATCCGAACAGAGGAAATACCTACACCGTCAGTACCATTCTTGCCGTCGGTGCCGTTGGCGCCATCCTTGCCATCAACACCGTTCACGCCGTCTTTACCGGCGGCACCGGTATCACCTTTGTCACCTTTCTCGCCTTTTTCACCTTGGGCGCCGTCTTTACCGGCGGCACCGGTATCACCCTTGTCGCCTTTTTCGCCCTTTTCACCTTGAGCGCCGTCTTTGCCGGCGGCACCGGTATCACCCTTGTCGCCTTTTTCGCCCTTGTCGCCTTGGGCGCCGGTGTCACCTTTCTCGCCTTTTTCGCCCTGGGCACCGGTGTCACCTTTTTCGCCCTTAACGCTGCCCAGGTTCAGCACCTGGCCGTCAGAGAAAGACAGCACCAGTTCACCGGCGGTATTGATCTCCACAGCAGAAATACCGGTACCGTCCTTTCCGTCCGTACCGTTTGTACCATCTTTGCCGTCTTTACCATTTACGCCGTCTTTACCTGCGACGCCGGTATCACCCTTGTCGCCTTTTTCGCCTTGAGCGCCGGTAGCTCCAGTGTCGCCTTTGTCTCCCTTTTCACCTTTTTCACCTTGAGCACCGTCTTTACCGTCAACACCGTCTTTACCTGCGGCACCGGTATCTCCTTTATCACCTTTTTCGCCCTTGATGGTGCCTAAATCCAGTGTAGTACCATTGGTAAGTGAAATTTGCAATTTATCATCATCCGTGATCGTAATGGTTTGAATACCAACGCCGTCCTGACCGTCAACACCATTGACGCCGTCTTTACCATCCGTACCGTTTATACCGTCTTTACCTGCGGCGCCGGTGTCACCTTTGTCGCCCTTTTCACCCTTTTCACCCTGGGCGCCGGTATCGCCTTTGTCACCCTTTTCACCTTGGGCACCGGTGACGATACCTACATTTTGCACGCGGCCGTCTGTATAAGTCAGCAACAGTTCGCCGCGGCTGTTCAGTTCAGATTTGGAAACGCCAATGCCGTCTCGGCCGTCTTTGCCGTCCACACCATTGGTGCCATCCTTGCCGTCTTTACCGTTTTCACCATTTTTACCGTCTTTGCCTGCGGCACCGGTATCACCTTTGTCGCCCTTTTCACCTTGGGCACCGGTGTCACCTTTATCGCCTTTTTCGCCCTTTACACCCTGGGCACCGGCGTCGCCTTTGTCACCTTTTTCGCCTTGGGCACCGTCTGTACCGTTTGCACCGTCTTTACCGTCAGCACCAACCACATTACCTAAATCGGCAACCGTGCCGTTGGTATAAGTCAACACCAGAGCGCCGCTGTCATCGATTACCGCAGTGGACACGCCAACGCCATCCTTACCATTAGTGCCGACCACTTTGTCCAAATTGACGCTGGAGCCATCGGAATAAGAAAGCACCAGCTGGCCCTGCTCGTTGATTCGGGCGGACTGAATGTTTACGCCGTCTTTACCATCTACGCCATCGGCACCATCCTGACCGTCCGCACCGTTTTTACCGTCTACGCCGTTGGCACCGTCTTTACCGTTTGCACCGTTTTTACCATCGGTGCCGTTCTTGCCGTCCACACCGTTTTTACCGTTTGCGCCGTTGGTACCGTTCACGCCGTCTTTGCCGTCCTTGCCATTTGTACCATTTGTGCCGTTTTTACCGTCTTTGCCGTTGGTGCCGTCCTTACCGTCAGAACCGGCCACCTGACCTACATTGATACTGGTACCGTCCGTCAGGGTGATCATCAGGTCGCCGCTGTCGTTAAACTTGGCGGTAGAAATACCGGCCTGCTTCTGCTTGCCGTTGGCCTCGACGGACTTCACCCATTCTTTTTCCGTGCCCTTATAGCCATTCTCTACCGCAATATCATAGGCGGACTTGCCCTTTAAGGATGTGAGCCATTCGTCCACGCTGCCGTCATAGCCGTTAGCCACAGCCAACTCATAGGCAGACAGCCCGTTCTTAATATTGCTCACCGGCTGGGCACTGTTTTTATGTACCAAAGTCGCTACCAAAAAGGCAATACCCACCATCAGCAGCACTGCCAACAGGCACGCTAACACTTTGGCCCCCGTTCGCTTGGTTGTAGATTTTTCTTCTGTGTTCATTAAAGAATTCTCCCTTCTTTTAATAAAAATCTTTATAGATACTGTCAGTATAAAACAAAATAAAGGGAAAGCGTGCGATTAGAACAAATTGTTCTAATCCTATATAGAACAGATTGTTCTAAGATATAATGGTTCCGGTGATGATATGAAATTTCAAAGAATCCGGGATCTGCGGGAGGACGCGGACCTGACCCAAAGTGAGATGGGCCGGGCGCTGCACCTGCCTCAGCGCACATACGCCTATTATGAAAGCGGGCAGCGCACCGTGCCGCCGGAGGTGCTCATTGCACTGGCGAACTTCTACGGGGTGAGTGTGGACTACATCTTAGGGCGCAAGGACGACAAAAACTAAGCCACGGTAACAAGGGGTAGTTGTTACTGTGGCTTTTGTTTTATCTATTTGCCCTTAATGCGGCGCAGGGCGGTTTTTTCCAGTCGGCTGACCTGTGCCTGGCTGATGCCGATCTCAGACGCCACCTCCATTTGGGTTTTGCCCTCCATAAAACGCTTATAGAGAATATTGCGCTCCCGATCGTCCAGCTGCCTGATCTGATCCTTGATCATCATCTCGTCCACCCAGTCCGCGTCCGTATTGGCGTCGCCCACCTGGTCCATCACATAAATGGTGTCGCCCCCATCGGAATACACCGGCTCGTACAAGGACACAGGGTCCACAATGGCCTCCAGCGCCAGTACCACATCGGTGGTCTTCATACCCAGCTTGGCGGCGATCTCGTCCACCGTCGGTTCCCGGCCGTTGGCGGCCATCAGCTGCTCCTTCACCTGCATGGCTTTATAGGCGGTATCCCGCATAGAGCGGCTGACCCGCACCGGGTTATCGTCTCGCAAAAAGCGGCGCACCTCCCCTACGCACATGGGCACGGCGTAGGTGGAAAACTTTACATTCAACTCCGTATTAAAATGGTCAATGGCTTTGATCAGTCCAATGACCCCCACCTGGAACAGATCGTCCATACTCTCGCCCCGTCCGGAGAACCGCTGGATCACCGACAGTACCAGCCGCAAATTGCCGCAGATCAGGGCATCCCGAGCCTGCTTGTCCCCGGCCTGGGCCTTGCACAGCAGATCCATTTTCTCTTTCTCTCCCAGCACTTTCAGCTCCGAGGTGTTGATCCCGCAGATTTCTACTTTACCGTATTGCACATGCGTCCGCCTTTCTATGATATGTACAATACGCTTATGAATAGTATGGACCGCTGGGTGCAAAAATATCAGGCAAAGCAAGATTTTTGTGTGGCGGGTGATCGGATTGCCGTATCATGTGGGCGTTACGCCAATCGTTTTATCCCCTCAGTCCCACAAATGCGACAGCACCTAACCGGTGCCCGTCCCCTCAGTCGCACAAACGCGACAGCTCCCCTTGAAAAAACAAGGGGAGCCGTTTTTACATTATAATATTGTGTTTCTATCACGCCGGGTCCTTACCGTCAAAAACAGCAAACACGGCATAATCACTCAAACAATAAAAATCATTGTCATAGGTGGCAGACAGATAATTCATAAAGGCGCACACCTCCTGCGCGGTCTTTTCCGTAGCAAAGAGCAAGTTGTCGTTTAGATCCTCAGCGTACTCCCGCAGCACCTGGCCGTTCAATTCTTCAAAGAATTCCGGAAACAACGCCTCCTCATACTCGGTAACGCCCACCCGGATCAGGCCGTCTGCCAGGGGTGATACACTCAGATCCTGGGCGCACACATCGTAGCCCAAAAGCGCGCCTCCCAAAAGTCCCGCACTCTCGTGCTCATCGTTAAAGGTGATCAACTCGCAATCCGCGCCTCGGCTACCAAGCAGATCCACCATCTGCCGGGCAGCGCAGGCCGCCGCCACAGTACACCGGATCTCCTGGCTTTCATCGTCCACAAAATTCTCCAAAAAATCCGTGACCCGGCCACCGATCTTGGTGTCCGTCATATAATCAGCCAACTGGTTGGAGCGGCAAACGCCCCGATACCCATCCGGCTGCAAATCGCAAATGGCAAGTCCCTTCAACAAAAATCCCTTCTTTGTGTTAAATGTGCAAAACGGTCTTGACCACCGCCAACATCTCCCGCATCCAGTAGGTGCCCAGCAGGTACACATCGGTGGCCGCCGGTGTGGAACTGGCGGTCAGACCCGCCCGCCGACACAGCAACATGCCCCGGCGGCAATGGAAATCAGAGGTCACCACCGTCACATGGCGGTTCAGTCCGTTTTGTTCTATAATTTTGGCCGAAAAAGCCACATTTTCCTCCGTAGAAGTGGAGCGATCCTCCAGATACAACCGATCGGCGGCGATCCCCCGGCGCACCAGCTCCCGGCGCATACACTCCGCCTCGCTGATCTTCTCATCCGGGCCTTGGCCGCCGCTGAGCACAGCCTTGCTGTCCGGGTTCTTCTCCAAATACTCGGTGGCTGCCTCGATCCGCTGGCGCAGCATACGAGAGGGGCGCTCCCCCTTCACCGAGCAGCCCAGCACCAGTACAGTCTCGTCCCGATGGCCGGTTTGGATCAGCCCAGTGAGCATATAGCCGCTGGTGAGCACCGCCACGGCGCACACCAGTGCCACCACTGCCTTGAGCACCACCGCGCCCGGGGCGTGATTGCCCGGCGCCAGCAAATGGGTCACCGGCTGCGCAAACATGCCGCACAGCAACAGCACCACGGCAAAAGCAATGCCCAGCACATTACCGGCATTGAGAATTCGATTGAGCACCCAAGGCGCCAAATACCACAGCAGCAGTACCGCGCCGACGGCGAAAAACGCAACCTGAATAAAAATCACCTGTTCGTTTTGTTTTTTGTCTTTCTTTTGTAAATGTAGCATAACACAGCGCTCCTTTCAGCCATTTCAGCCTAACAGAGCCGCCGCAGAAAGGCAAGGCACGGGCGGTGGAAACACTCCACGCACCGTGGAATCGGCGGAAAACATTGACAATTCGCCTCGTTGCCGTATAATAACTATATTATAGTATAGCATTCAGGAGCCAAATATGGAAGAAAAAAATACAAATTGGCAAAAAAGTGTTTGCGCTGTGGTGCTGCACGAGGGCAAGGTACTGCTAGCACGCCACACTTACGGCGCCGGAAAAGGGCTGTTCATCACCCCCGGCGGGTATCTGAAAAACGGTGAAAGCCCGGAGCAGGCCATGTGCCGGGAACTGATGGAAGAAACCGGCATTACCGCCAAGCCGGTGAAGCTGCTGGCGGTGCGCTTTAGCGAGCAGGACTGGTACGCCGCCTTTTTGGCAGAGTACACCGGCGGCACGCCCCGCAGCGACTGGGACGAAAACGACCGGGTGGTGTGGATGGATTGCGAAGAAGCGCTCTCCCGCCCTGATGTGCCGGATCTGTCCAAAAAACTCATTACCGCCGCCCTGTCCGGTGGCGGGCTAACGCCTATTGACTATGCTCCCCAGCGGGAAAAATTCGGCGCCATGACTTTCTACGCCGCCGAAAAATAGAACAGAAAAAGCCGACTTGACTGTACGCAACAATCAAGCCGGTTTTTTATTTTAATCGTTATCTAACACAGACTTCAGGTACTGGCCGGTGTAAGATGCCGGGCAAGCAGCGATCTCCTCCGGAGTGCCGCAGGCCACCAGCGTGCCGCCGCCAACACCGCCCTCCGGGCCAAGATCAATAATATAATCCGCAGTTTTGATCACATCCAGGTTGTGCTCGATCACCACCACGGTGTTGCCGTTGGCCACCAGCCGCTCCAGCACATTCACCAGTCGGTGCACATCTGCCGTATGCAGACCGGTGGTGGGCTCGTCCAAAATATAAATGGTCTTACCGGTGGGGCGCTTCATCAGCTCGGTGGCCAGCTTCACGCGCTGCGCCTCGCCGCCGGACAGGGTAGTCGCCGGCTGGCCGATCTTTACATACCCCAAACCCACATCGGACAGGGTTTGCAGCTTGCGCAAGATCTTGGGCTGCTGGGCAAAAAACGCCACGCCCTCGTCCACGGTCATCTCCAGCACTTCATAAATATTCTTGCCCTTGAACTTCACTTCCAGGGTCTCTCGGTTGTACCGATGACCGCCGCACACATCGCAGGGTACATACACATCGGCCAAAAAGTGCATTTCAATCTTCACAATACCGTCGCCCTGGCAGGCCTCGCACCGACCGCCCTTAACATTAAAAGAAAAGCGATTGGCCTTGTAGCCCCGCATTTTGGCATCCGGGGTAGAGGCGAACAGGTCGCGAATGTCGTTAAACACGCCGGTATAAGTGGCCGGGTTGGACCGGGGGGTGCGGCCAATGGGTGACTGGTCAATGTTGATGACCTTGTCCAGATTGTCCACGCCGGTCATACGGTCAAACTTGCCCGGGCGCTTTTTGGCGCCGTTGAGCATATTGGCCAGGTGCTTATAAAGGATCTCGTTTACCAGACTGGATTTGCCGGAGCCGGACACGCCGGTCACGGCCGTAAAAGTTGCCAGCGGGATCTCCACATCAATGCCCTTCAAGTTGTTTTGTACCGCACCGTAGATCGTCAGTTTTTTGCCGTTGCCCGGCCGCCGCTTGGTTGGTACCGGGATCTTGCGCTTGCCGCTCAGGTATTGGCCGGTGATGGAGCGCTCGCAGGCAATAATATCGTCTACCGTGCCCGCTGCCACCAGCTCGCCGCCGTGGATACCGGCACCGGGACCAATGTCTACCACATAGTCTGCCGCCCGCATGGTATCCTCGTCATGTTCCACCACGATCAGTGTGTTGCCCAAGTCCCGCAGGTGGCGCAGGGTGCCCAGCAGCTTTTCATTGTCCCGCTGGTGCAGACCGATGGACGGCTCGTCCAAAATATACAGCACACCCATCAGGCTGGAGCCGATCTGGGTAGCCAGACGAATGCGCTGGCTTTCGCCGCCGGACAGGGTGGCCGCTTCTCGCGCCAGAGACAGATAATCCAGCCCCACACTGTTCAGGAAATTCAGTCGATCACGGATTTCCCGCACGATCAGGGCGCCGATCATCTGTTCCTTTTCCGTCAGCTGCAAGTTCTGGATAAAATCCAGCTCTTCATGAATGGGCATTTGGCAGAACTCATAAATATTCTTGCCCCCAACGGTCACAGACAGGCTCTCCGTAGACAGGCGGGCGCCACCGCAGTCCGGGCACACGCACTGGGTCATCACAGCCTCAATATCCGCCCGGGCCCAGTCGGAGGTGGTCTCCGCATACCGGCGCTGCAAGTTGGGAATCACGCCCTCAAAGGTACCGTTGTAATTGGAAGAGCCGTAAGAGGTGCTCCGCTGCATTTTCAGCTTTTTGGTGCCGGTGCCGTATAAGATGGCGTCCAGCCCCTTCTTGGGGATCATCTCTACCGGAATATCCAGCGAGAATTTGTACGCCTGGGCAATGGCCTCAAAATACATCCGGGCAATGCTGCCGCCGTCTGCCACATTCCAACCGCTGGCCTTAATGGCGCCCTGGTTGATGGACAGCTTTTTGTTGGGAATCACCAGCGCCGGATCGATCTCTTTATAAGACCCGATACCGCCGCAGGTTTTGCAGGCGCCAAAGGGATTGTTAAAGGAGAACATTCGGGGGCTCATCTCTGCGATCACCGCACCGTGCTCCGGGCAGGCGTAATTGAGGGAATACAGTTCCTCCCGCTCCCCTACAATATCCACCAGCACCACGCCGTCTGCAATATGGGTGGCGGTCTCCACGCTGTCGGCCAAGCGGCCGGCAATATCCGGCTTCATCACCAGGCGGTCCACCACGATCTCAATATTATGCTTTTTATTCTTGTCCAGCTTGATCTCTTCCGCCAGGTCATAAACGGAGCCGTCAATGCGCGCACGCACAAAGCCGGACTTGCGGGCGTTGTCCAGTTCCTTAACATACTCGCCCTTGTGCCCTCGCACAATGGGCGCCATAATTTGAATTTTTGTTTTCTCCGGCAGGGTGAGAATTTGATCCACGATCTGATCCACCGTCTGCTGGGTGATCTCGCGCCCGCATACCGGGCAATGGGGAATACCGATCCGTGCCCACAACAGTCGCAGGTAGTCATAGATCTCCGTTACCGTGCCCACGGTGGAGCGAGGATTGCGGGAGGTGGTCTTTTGGTCAATGGATATGGCCGGGGACAGGCCCTCGATATAGTCCACATCCGGCTTTTCCATCTGACCCAGGAACTGGCGGGCGTAAGAGGACAGACTCTCCACATACCGGCGCTGACCTTCGGCATAAATGGTGTCAAAAGCCAGGCTGGACTTGCCGGAGCCGGACAGGCCGGTAAACACCACCAGCTTGTCCCGGGGAATCTCTACATCAATATTCTTTAAGTTGTGCTCGCGGGCACCTTTTACCACAATGTTCTTTATCATTTCAGCTTGCGCTCTCCCTCCTGCTCCAGTTTTTGAATTTCATCACGCAGGAACGCCGCGTGCTCGAATTCCAGCAGCCGGGCAGCCTCCTGCATTTCCCGCCGCAAACGGTCGATAAGCAGCTGCCGCTCTTTCTTGGTAAGTTTCTTTTGCTTGCCGTCGGCGGGGGCTTTGGAGGTGATCTCCAAAATATCCCGCACATCCTTTTTAATGGTCTTGGGCACAATACCGTGCTCAGCGTTATACGCCTCCTGAATGGTGCGACGGCGCAGCGTCTCTCGAATGGCCCGCTCCATGGAGGGGGTCACGCTGTCCGCGTACATAATCACCTCACCGTTGGCGTTGCGGGCGGCACGACCGATGGTCTGCACCAGGCTGGTCTCGGACCGAAGGAAGCCCTCTTTGTCCGCATCCAGGATCGCCACCAGGCTCACCTCCGGAATATCCAGTCCCTCCCGCAGCAGGTTAATCCCCACCAGCACGTCGAATTCGCCCAGGCGCAGATCGCGAATGATCTCCATACGCTCCATGGTATCCACATCATGGTGCATATACCGCACCTTGATGGAGAATCCCTCCAAATACTCGGTAAGATCCTCGGCCATGGCCTTGGTGAGGGTAGTCACCAGCACCCGCTCACCCCGCTGGGTGCGCAGGTTGATCTCGGACACCAGGTCGTCCATTTGGTCCTCGGTAGGCTTAACGGTAATATTCGGATCCAGCAGCCCGGTTGGGCGAATCACCTGTTCCACGATCTGGGCGCTGCGTTCCCGCTCAAAGTCGCCGGGGGTGGCAGAGGTAAAGATCACCTGATTGATCTTGCCGTAGAATTCGTCAAACTGTAACGGCCGGTTGTCAAAAGCGGAGGGCAGCCGAAAGCCATAGTCGATCAGGCTGGCCTTGCGGGAGCGGTCGCCGCCGTACATGCCCCGCACCTGGGGCAGCATCACATGGCTCTCGTCGCAAAACAGCAAAAAATCCTCCGGAAAATAATCCAGCAGGGTAAAAGGCGGCTGGCCGGGCTTGCGCCCGCTCATCACCGCAGAGTAGTTCTCAATGCCCTTGCAAAAGCCGGTCTCCCGCAGCATTTCAATATCATTCATGGTGCGCTCTTTGATCCGCTGGGCCTCTAAAAGCTTGCCCTTTTCTTCAAAGTAGGCCACCCGCTCCACCATTTCCTGATAGATTTGGTTCAAAGCGCGCTCCATCTTTTCCCGCCCCACTACATAGTGGGAGGCCGGGTACACACAGGCGTGGGACAGCACACCCTTGATCTTGCCGGTAAGCGGGTCAATCTCGCAGATCCGGTCAATCTCGTCCCCAAAAAATTCCACCCGCAAAGCGGTGCCGCTGCTGCCGGCAGGAAAGATCTCCAGCGTGTCGCCCCGCACCCGGAACTTGTTGCGCACAAAGTTAATGTCGTTACGCTCGTACTGAATCGCCACCAACTTTTCAATCAGCGCGTCCCGGCTCCACTCCATACCGGTGCGCAGAGAGATCACCATATTCCGGTAATCAATGGGGTCGCCGATGGAATAAATGCAGGACACGGAGGCCACAATGATCACATCCCGCCGCTCGGACAGTGCCGCCGTGGCGCTGTGGCGCAGCTTGTCGATCTCGTCGTTAATGGCCGAGTCCTTTTCAATATAAGTGTCCGTTGTGGGTACGTAAGCCTCCGGCTGATAGTAATCGTAGTAGGAAACAAAATACTCCACCGCATTTTCCGGAAAGAATTCCCGAAACTCGCTGCAAAGCTGGGCGGCCAAGGTCTTGTTATGCGCCAACACCAAAGTGGGCCGGTTCACCCGCTCAATAATATTGGCCATGGTAAAGGTTTTGCCGGAGCCGGTGACCCCCATCAGGGTCTGCTCCTTCATACCGTCCAGCACGCCCCGGGCCAACTTCTCAATTGCCTGCGGCTGATCGCCGGTGGGCTTAAACTTGCTGTGTAGCTTAAACTGTTCCATTCTCGCTCCCGTCTGCCCGCATAGAAGGCGTGCAAACACTTTTGTCAAAAACTGTATATACAGTGTTTATTATACACGGTCATACCGCCAAATACAACTGGTTATCCTGCCAATTTTGAACAAATGTTCCCCTGGCTTTTTGTCCATTTCGGCAAATTTTGCGCCCCCGGTGCGCGGGCTTTACTTTTGGCGTTCAATCCGTTATAATGAGCGTATGAAAGAAAAGCAAATCCCCCCCGGCGATGCCGGTCGGCGGCTGGATCGCTACCTGGGGCGCACCTTTCCCTCTCTGCCCCGGTCGCTGATGTATAAAGAAATACGCAAAAAGAATATTAAGGTCAATAAAAAGCGCTGCACCCCGGAGCAGGTACTGGCTGCCGGTGACCGAGTGACCCTGTATCTACCGGACGATGTGCTGGCGGAAAAGACGGTGTATTATGACTTTCTCTCCGCCTCCAAGGCGCTGGATGTGGTGTACGAGGATGAGAACCTATTGATCCTCAACAAGCCCCAGGGGTTGCTTTGCCACCCAAACGGCAAGGAGTATATAGACACGCTGATTGCCCGGGTCAAACGCTATTTATATGAGCGCAATCAGTGGTCGCCGGAGGACTCCGGCTTTGCCCCGGCGCTGGCCAACCGTATTGACCGCAACACCGGCGGGCTGGTGATCGCAGCCAAGACCGCCCCGGCACTGCGGGAAATAACGGCGCTGATACGGGAGCGCAAAATTGAAAAATTCTACCTGACCGTCACGGAAGGGATCCCGCCCAAAGCAGCGGACACCCTCACCGCTTACCTGCACAAGGACGAGAAAAAGAACAAGGTCACCTTGTATGACGCACCCGCCCCCGACCGCATGGCATGCAAAACCGGTTACCGCGTGCTGGACACCAAGGCGAACCGGGCGCTGCTGGAGGTAGAACTGTACACCGGGCGCACCCACCAAATTCGTGCACAACTGGCAGGCATAGGCTGCCCCCTGGCCGGAGACGGTAAGTACGGCAACACACACGGCCGCTACCGCCAGGCGCTGCTCAGCTACAAGCTGATCTTCCATGTGCCGGCGGACTACACCATTGCCCATTTGGACGGCAAGGTGTTCACCGCAGACACCCGACCCATCACACAAATCTTTACTGGAGATGATTCAAATGAAAGATAAGTTTATTCGCATTCTGTCCCCAATGACCCTGGCGGTTGTGATCCTGCTGGACCTGGCGGTGATTGGCTATGGTGTCTTTGCCGTCTATCGGCTGACCCAGGTGCGCACCGGCATGACCGTGATCTTTGCCATCATTGAGATCGCAGCCATTGTGATCGCCGTGCTCACCACCAAGGAGACGGTAAAGAACGGCCTGCTGCTACGCGCCACAGACTTTGAATTTACCGGCATGGATAAAGACAATGTGTACGCCTATAATCAGATCAAGGACATTACCGGCTACAAGGACGAAGCACCCAGCCTGGTCAAGAACTTTATTGACCGGCACGCAGTGCTGACCCTGACCCTGACGGACGACACCACGGTTCTGCTGGATCTGGGGCTGTGCCAAAAACGCACCTTGGAAGCTGTGCAAAAAGCCCTATGCGAACGCTGCGGCGTGGATTACCAGCCCCCTACCATTAAGACCAAGCTGGAATTCAAATCCCTGCGCAAGCGGGGCGAGACGGAAAAACCAGAGAAACAGCCCGACACCGCAGAAGCCCCCACAACCGCAGACCAGCAGGACGACACTGTGAAATAAGCCTAAAATGTTCAAAGCGCACGGCCAAAACCGTGCGCTTTTTCTATACCTATTATATATATAAAGCGCCTATGCGTTATCCCGCATTAGGGTAATGCTCTGCAGCACCAAAAAGGCAACCGCCAGCACCCGCAGCACAAGAATGAGGATCTGCATAGCCCGAATGGTCTGCTGAAAGGCAGACAGCACGCGAATATCCTTTACATAATGGGTCTTCATACTTACACCTCCAATACCACGCCGTGGGCCACGCCGGGAATGGAGTTGCCCTGCTTGGTGCTGGTGGGCGACATCAACGCGCCGGTGGCCACAAACAGCACCTTGCGCAGCGCACCCTGCTCCATTTTCTTCAAAATATGGCTGCACAACACCGAGCCGCCGCAGCCACAGCCGGAGCCGCCTGCATTCACATCCTGGCTCTTGAGATCATAGATCATCATACCACAGTCCTTGTGGTGACCCGCCAGTTGAATGCCCCAATCCTGCTCCATCAGCTGGTACAGCAGCTTGGTGCCCACTGCGCCCAAGTCCCCGGTGACAATTCGATCGTAGTCTGCCGGGGTGGTGGCGCTGTCCTCCATCAGATCATGAATGGTGCGGGCAGCCGCCGGGGCCATGGCTGCGCCCATATTACCGGCATCCGTAATGCCATAATCGGTAATGGTGCCAATATGCACCGCCCGTATACGCACGCCCTCACCCTTGCTTTCCAACACTGCACTGCCGGCGCCGGTCACCGTCCACTGGGCACTGGGCGGCCGCTGACCGCCATACTCCAGAGGAAAGCGGAATTGCCGCTCGCTGGAGCAAAAATGGCTGGAGGTTCCTGCCACACAGCACTTGGCCCCGGCATCAATCAGCATAGCCCCCACACCTAAGGACAACGCCATGGTGGAGCATGCGCCATACAGTCCAATGGCAGGAATGTCCAAATCCTTAATGGCAAAAGCAGAGCCCATACATTGATCCAGCAGGTCGCCGCTTAGGATAAAATCCACATCGGACGGACTTTTGCCCGCTGCCGACAGCGCCCGCAAAATGGCATCCCGTAGCATGGCGGACTCGGCCAGTTCAAAGGACTGCTGCCCCATGGTGGTATCGGCAAACACCGCATCAAAGTCTCCGCCCAAAGGGCCGTCTCCCTCTTTTTTACCTGCCACGCCGGCGTGACCGGTGATCACCGGCGGATCTGCAAAGGAGACGGTCTTTCCTTTTTTGTGCATAAAAAAACACCTCGGATATAGTATATCCGAGATGTTGTACTTTATCGCTTAGCCAAGAATTTCTTTTAAGATCTTGGTAACCTCCGCCGCCGGTGCCTTGCCGCGTAACGCGCGCATACACTGGCCGATCAGGAAGTTGAAGGAAGCAGCCTTACCGCCCTTGTACTCATTGACGGCTTTTTCATTCTGTGCCAGCACATCCTCGACCACCTTGCGAATGGCACCGGTGTCGCTGACCATTTCCATTTGGTTCTGCTTCACATATTCGTCCGGATCCACATTGTCTGTAAACACGGCAGCCAGCACTTTCTTAGCGCTGTCCCGGCTGATCTTGTTGCCATTTTGCAGCTGAATGATACGACCAAGAGCGTCCGGGTTAAAGTGCATATCCTCCGGCAGGGTTTGGCTGTCGTTGAGGAGCTTCATCACCTCGCCCATAATCCAGTGGGCGCTGTCCTTGGGATTGCCGGTGATCTCCACCGTGCGCTCAAACAGCCGCACATAGGATACAGAAGAGCAGATCATATCCGTATCATAATCCGTCAAGCCATACTCGCTCTTATACCGAGCCTTTTTGGCCTCCGGCAGTTCCGGCAACTGCTGGCGAATGGTGTCAATGTATTCATCCGACAATTCGATGGGCGGCAGATCCGGCTCCGGGAAATACTTATAATCCTGGGCGTCCTCCTTGCTGCGCATAGCGTAGCTGGTGCCCTTGGCGTCGTCCCAACGGCGGGTCTCCTGCGTTACGGCGCCACCGTCCTCGATCACCTCGATCTGGCGCTGGGCCTCGCTCTCAATGGCGTTATGAATGGCGCGGAAGGAGTTAATATTTTTCATCTCCGTGCGGGTGCCGTACTCAGTAGCGCCCACCGGCATCACAGACACATTTACATCCGCCCGCAGAGAACCCTCCTGCATTTTGCAGTCAGACACACCGCAGAACTGCAAGATGGCCCGCAGCTTTTCCACATACTCTACCGCCTCATCGGCGCAGGCAATATCCGGCTCGGACACAATCTCCAGCAGCGGCACGCCGCAGCGGTTGTAGTTCACCAGCGTGCAGTCGCTCCACTCATCGTGCACCAGCTTGCCGGCATCCTCCTCCATGTGGATCTCCTTGATCCGCACTTTCTTGGTGCCGCCGTTGATTTGGTCCGTGATCTCCACATAGCCATTTTGACAAATGGGCAGATACAGCTGGCTAATCTGGTACGCTTTGGGCAAATCGGGATAAAAATAATTTTTACGGTCAAATTTATTGTACCGGGTGATGGTGCAGTTGGTAGCCAAACCGGTACGCACCGCGTATTCCACCACGCGCTCATTCACCACCGGCAGTGTGCCCGGCATACCGGCGCAAATCTCACAAACATGGCTGTTGGGTTCGCCGCCAAACGCCGTAGAGCAGTTGCAAAAAATCTTGGTCTTGGTAGAGAGTTCCGTATGGACCTCCAAACCGCAAACGGTATTGTATTCCATTACAGCGCCTCCTTTTCCGTTACCGGGGACTGCTTGTGATAGTCGGTCACGCTTTGGAACGCATGACCGGCGCAAAGAATGTTCTCCTCCTCAAAAGGACGACCGATCAGCTGCATACCTACCGGCATACCCTGGGTGTCAAATCCGCAGGGCAGCGCCAGGGAGGGCAAACCGGCAATGTTGATCATAACCGTATAAATATCACCCAGGTACATAGCCAGCGGGTCGGACAGTCCCTGACCCATAGGCAGCGCCGTGGTGGGTGCCACCGGCCCCAGCAAAAAGTCATAGGCCTTAAAGGCGTCGTCAAAGGCCTGACAGATCAGACCCTTGGCCTGCAAGGCTTTCTTATAATAAGCATCAAAGTAGCCGCTGGAAAGTACAAAGTTGCCCAGCATGATGCGCTTTTTCACTTCCATACCGAAGCCCTCGGAGCGGGACTTAAAGTAAACTTCCCGCAAAGAGTGCGCCTCCGGCGATTTGTAGCCGTATTTAATGCCGTCAAACCGGGACAGATTGGAGCAGGCCTCGGCGCAGGCGATAATATAATAAGTGGGAATGGCGTACTTCACAATGGGGAGAGAAAAGATCTCTACCGTGGCGCCCAAATCGGTCAGTGTATCGGCAGCGGCGCGCACAGCGGCGGCCACCTGCGGGTCAATACCCTCGCCGAAGTAATCCTCCGGAATACCGATCTTCTTGCCCTGCACATCCTTGGCGTTCCACACAGCGTTCAGATCCAACCGGTCGCCGGTCATAGAGGTGCCGTCCTTGGGATCCTTGCCCCGAATCACATCAAACACCGCCGCCACATCCGCAGCCGAACGGGCAATGGGCCCAATCTGATCCAAAGAAGAAGCATAAGCAATCAGGCCATACCGGCTGACTGCGCCGTAAGTGGGCTTCAGTCCGGTGACACCGCAGAATGAACAAGGCTGACGAATAGAACCGCCGGTATCAGAACCCAAAGCCACAACTGCCTCCTTGGCTGCCACAGCCGCTGCTGCGCCGCCGGAGGAACCGCCGGGCACCCGGTCCGTATTCCATGGATTTTTGGTTGCACCGTAAAAGGAAGTCTCCGTGGTGGAGCCCATGGCAAACTCGTCCATATTCAGCTTGCCCAGGGGGATCATGCCCGCTGCGTGCAGCTTTTCAATCACCGTTGCATTATAAGGCGGCTTAAATCCGGTGAGGATCTTAGATGCACAGGTGGTCAGCTGACCTTTGGTACAGATATTATCTTTAATACCGATGGGCACACCGGCCAGCGGGGACAATGCCTCCCCGGCGTCGATCTGGCTCTGTACCGTCTCAGCCTGCTGCAAAGCAGCCTCTTTATTCAGTGAGGTGTAGCAGTTATAAGTGCCGTCCTTGCTGTCAATGGCAGCGGTGACAGCCTCTACCGCCTCCGGCGCAGACAGCTCGCCTGCTTTTATCTTTTGCGCCAGCTCAGCTGCGCTCCATTCAAAAACATTCATGCTGCGCCCTCCTTACTCTACCGTCTTAGGCACCACAAAGGCGCCGTCCTGGCTCTCCGGTGCATTGGCCACCACTTCTTCCGGGGTCATGTGCACCTCCACCTGATCCTTGCGGAACACATTGGTCACCGGGAAGCAGTGGCTCTTGGCCTCTACCCCGTCGGTGTCCAGCTGGCTCAAGGTGTCGATATAAGTAAGCAGTTCCTGCAACTGGTCGCCAACGGTGGCTTCCTCCGCAGGGGTCAATTCAATTCTGGCCAAACTCTCCAGATACTGGATCAGTTCCGGTGTGATCTTCATACGCTAACCTCGATCTATCTATCGTTCTATACGCTCCGTTACGCTTTCGGTGCCGGGCGGCGCAGCTTAATGTGTGCCTCTCGCAGCTGCATTTCGCTAACGGTGTTGGGTGCGCCCAGCAGCATATCCTGGGCATTGGAGTTCATAGGAAATGCGATTACCTCGCGAATGTTGTCCTCATCCCGCAGCAACATGATCAGCCGGTCTACGCCGGGCGCCATGCCTGCATGGGGCGGTGCGCCGTAATGGAATGCGTTAAACAGCGCGCCAAACTTCTCTTCCACATCCTGGGCAGTATAACCGGCCATCTCAAAGGCCTTGATCATCACATCCGGGCGGTGGTTACGCACAGCGCCGGAGGACAGCTCCACGCCGTTACACACAATGTCGTACTGATAAGCCTTGATCTCCGTGGGCTCCTGGTGCAGCAGCGCGTCCATCTCGCCCTGGGGCATAGAGAACGGATTGTGGGTAAAGATCAGCTTGCCGTCATCGTCCCGCTCAAACATGGGGAAGTCGGTAATAAAGCACAAGTCGAACCGATCCTTGTCGATCAAATCCAGGCGACGACCTAACTCGGTACGGATCTGACCGGCAAGGTCATTGACGATCCGAATGTTGTCGCAAATAAAGAACAGGGTGTCGTCCGTTTTCAGGTTCAGCATGGTGCGCAGTTCCTCTTTCTTCTCGGGAGACAGGAACTTGTCAATGGGACCTTTATAGCTGCCGTCCTCTTGAACGGTGATGTAGCCCAGGCCCTTCATGCCAATGTCCATGGCAAAAGCCAGCATTTTTTCGTACCAGCCCTTAGACTGCCCCGCACAGTTTGGCACCACGATACCTCGCACCGGACGACCCTTAAAGGGCTTAAACTCTACGGTACTGAAATATTCGGTCAGATCATGGATGATCAGCGGGTTGCGCAAATCCGGCTTGTCCGTGCCGTATTTCAGCATGGACTCGGCGTAAGGAATACGCACAAAGGGCGCCGGGGTCACTTTCTTGTCAGAGAACTTGGTGAAGGTGTCATACAGCACCTCTTCCGCCACGGCAAACACATCTTCCTGGGTGGCAAAGGCCATTTCAAAATCCAGCTGATAGAACTCGCCGGGAGAGCGGTCCGCTCTGGCGTCCTCATCACGGAAGCAGGGCGCAATTTGGAAATACCGGTCAAAGCCGGAGGTCATCAGCAGCTGTTTAAACTGCTGGGGCGCCTGGGGCAGTGCATAGAACTTGCCCTCGTGCTTACGGGAGGGAATGATATAATCCCGGGCACCCTCCGGAGAGGAGCAGGTCAAAATCGGGGTGGTGATTTCCGTAAAGCCCATTTCCGTCATTTTCTGCCGCAGGAAAGCGACTACCTTACTGCGGAAGAGAATGCTCTCATGCACCTGGGGATTACGCAGATCCAAAAAACGGTACTGAAGCCGTACATCCTCGCGGGTGTCCTTGGACTCGGAGATCTCAAAGGGCAGGGTGCGGGTACATTCGCCCAGCACGGTCACTTCCGTCACATGCACTTCCAGCTCGCCGGTAGCGATCTTTTTATTCACCGTCTCCGGGTCACGCTTTACGACCTTACCGGTCACGGAGATGACGCTCTCCTTACGTACGCCCTTCAGCAGCGCATCGTCGTGGAACACCACCTGGGTCACACCGTACTCATCGCGCAGATCAACAAAGATCACACCGCCGTGATCGCGGATGGTATCTACCCACCCGGCCAGAGAAACAGTTTGGTTCAGCTGGTCAAAGGTCAGCTGATTACAGTTATGGGTTCTGTAAGCCATAATTCTTAAATCTTCCTTTCGCGGAATTTGGGTACAGTATCTACTGACCCACATTAACTCTGCTATTATAACACACACACCCGCCCACATTCAACCGCTAATTTATAATTTATTATATATAATATAAGCATTTCCGGCAAAAACAGCAAAAAGCCACCCGGCAAAGCCGAGTGGCAAGGTTTTATTGTCTGGTACGCAAAGCGGCTGACATGGGAGGAACGGTTAACCGGCCGTCCATGCAGGTATCGTCAAAAAAGGCATAAGCATTGTCCCACACCGGATCCACGGCAAAGGTCTTCGGCTCAGAGGTGCGGTTCACTGCCGCCAGCAGGCGGGCACCGTCGCTTTGGCGCTCATAGCACACGCCGCCCAGGTCACCCTGCACCGGCACAAACTCGCCCTGCGCCAGCGCTTTGCAGCCCCGACGCATTTGGCCCAGCCGCTGATACCAATGCAGTAAATCCCGATCCTGGTGTGCCCAAGGCATACAGCCCCGGTTGAAGGGGTCTTTCATACCCTGCACACCCACCTCATCTCCGTAATATAGAGAGGGTACGCCGGGCAAAGTATATTGCAGGAAAGAAGCCAGCTTCAGCAGCTGCACCCCGCGGGCATAATCTGCCCCGGACAGGGTATTGTTGCGATGCTGCCAAGCCCGCCCTTGGCCGGTACAATCCGGTCCGGCCAATGCGGTAATCGCCCGCAGAGTATCGTGGGTGCCGATATGGTTCATCAGCACCGCCGTCACCTGGGGCGGATAATGCTCGGTAATAGACAAGATGGCGTCCAAAAACGCCTGACCGCCGCCGTAGCGCACAAAGCGCAAAATCGCCGCGGCAAAGGGATAATTCATCACACTGTCCAGCTGATCCCCCAGCAGATAACGCCGCCGCTGCCCATAGGCAAACTTGGTGGTGGCGTCCTCCCACACCTCGCCGATAATGATGGCGTCCGGGTCCTCGCTTTTTACAGCCCGGCGCAGGTCGTCCAGGAACACATCCGGCAGCTCATCCGCCACATCCAACCGCCAGCCGCTGATGCCGCAGCGCATCCAACGGCGAAGGATGCCGTTCTCACCGCAAATATAATCCCGATAAGATGGCTCCTCCTCACGGATCTCCGGCAGCAGGCGAATACCCCACCAGGACTTGTAATCGTCCCGATCCTTGCCAAATTGATACCAGCTGTAATAGGGGCTGTCCGGGCTGTTATAGGCGCCCACCGTGGGGTAATGACCATAGTAATTAAAATACTTGGAATCCCGACCGGTGTGGCTGAACACACCGTCCAGGATCACGCCAATCCCCAGTTTTTTCGCCTGGCTGCACAGATATTTTAAGTCCTCTGCATCACCCAGCATAGGATCGATCTTTTCATAATCCCCGGTGTCGTACCGATGGTTGGAATGGGCCTCGAAAATCGGATTCAAATAAATCGCGGTCACGCCCAACTTGGCAATATACGGCAGCTTCTCCGCAATGCCTTTCAGGTCACCGCCGAAATAATCGTTGTTCCAAAAGCCGTTCATCTGGGCCTCGTCCCAAAAAGGCTCCTCCCCCCAGTTACGCCGCACCCGGGTGGCAGGCACACCGGTCTTTGGCGCGCCGGAATTGTAAAACCGATCCGGAAAGATCTGATAGATCAGTCCACCCCGCAAAAAGGCCGGCGTTTGAAAATCCTTATCATACACCGTTTGCTGAAAATCCGCGCCGTCCGGCAAAAAATCCCCTTTGCCGCCCCCGGCGTTGCGCACAAAGTGCAGTCCCCAGGGGGTGTCCAGCTCAAAATGATAAAAATACAGCCCCGGGGTGGTAGCGGCAAAATGCAGTTCCCAATACTCTGCCTCCGTGCCGCACATCCCGGCCCAAAACATACCGTAAGGCACCGGCGTTTCGCCGTCCTTGGTAACCACCAACCGGGCGCCGGAGCAATGCATATCCCGCGAGACCACCAGCCGCAGATGCACCGGCTCATCCGTTGCCACGGCGCGGATGGGCGACTTGTACTGTGGGTCTCTGGCGTTGAAGATCAGCATATTTTCCCTCTCTTAAACAGTAAAAAGCGGCAGACACAGGCATTACCCTGCGCCTGCCGCAAGCAGATTTATTTCTTCTTGGTGGTTTTCTTTGTAGCGGACTTTTGGGCCGCAGGC
>ERZ772816.1074-NODE-1074-length-26186-cov-8.894072_pt1 | contig 26186 bp, 16 predicted proteins | sample MGYA00511359_ERZ772816 | MGnify/ENA primary metagenome ERZ772816 (study PRJEB29015, sample SAMEA2737710) | human gut metagenome | biome: human gut; feature: human-associated habitat; material: faeces | place: China | collected 2012 ...
TATTTCATTCCATACAGATATTCAAACATTCCGTTATAATCCAATTCACTCATATTTTCCGTATTCCAGTTGGAACACAAAAGGTTCTGTCCCTGATATCCAAGTCCCAAGACGAGGCGCTCAGACATCTCTCGCTGTTCCTCTGTCATAGGTTTTATTCTAATCACGCAGCTTCCATCCACAATTTCACTGACCTCCGGTGGCTCCGGCACACACAACTCGTAGCAGAACCATCCCTTATCTGTATATTTCCACTCTTTTAGTCTTGTATAGGAAATGTATGAAATCCCCGGCTTATTATCAGCATTCCAGATTCCTTTTGCACTTACAACATACATATCTGTTCCATCAAAAATGAATTTCATTCTGCCCAATCCACCATCGTTGTGGACTTCATAAATTACTGCAGAACCACTTTTCCCTTCCATACATTCTTTCAGAAAACTGTCAACACTTTCATAATTCTCCATGTTAGAATATGTTACCATTGTTGTAACCGGACATCCTGCATCCTTTAGCTTCCTCTGCATTTCCAAAATCGTTTGATCATCCAAAGCAACATTAGATGCTATCCCTTTATCTGCAGTTTCATAAATGTCAAGATAAAGTTCCATCTGCTTTTTACAGTCAGTCTCAGCTTCTTCCCTTTCCTGTTCATCTATCGGAAGGTCGTAGCCCTTTTCCCATTGTTCTGCAGCCTCTTCCTCGGCACTTTTTATCTCCTCCGTGGAAGATACATCTTCCGTATCTTTCACAAGAGATTCATCCACAATACTATCTTCTTTTCCACAGGCACATACGAAGCATCCAATCAGAAATGCCATACTCAGCAAAATGCTTTTTTTCTTTAATGCCATAATATCATCCTTTCTTTCAAAGCAAATTTAATGTGCTTTTGCTATTGGCGGCAGTTCCAACTCTATTTGTTCTATAGAATTGGAAAGATACCTGAAAGTTCCGTCTTCAAATGGCTGGACCACAACCGTATTCCGAAAAGCGAGATCAGAATTATAATCCGGCCATACTCCATCCACGATAAGTGTAATCGTTCCATCCGCATTTTTTGTATAGTCAACTACTTCTCCGAAAGGTGGGTATGGACTGGCATAAATCATCTCATATTCATAGCTATTGCTGCCCTCATCATATCCACAATGCTCTCTCAACTGTTCTACCGATACCGGAAAATAAGTAGTCATTATCCTTTCATATTCCTCTGCCGGAATCTTCCAACCTTCAGTTTTCAGATTTTCCCCCGTAGAAATCCTATAAACATCTTCATACATACAAGGCATCAGAATGTCCTCCACATTGCTGCTATCCCAATCTGTAACGAGCAGATTGTAATTCACATAACTTAGTCCTGATATGTATTTCTCCGTTAATTCCTGGCAGTCTTCTGGTAGCGGTTCTATTCTCCAATACTGTCTCAAACTTGCATGTGCAATCACATATTCATATGCGTAGATAAAATATCCTTTTTCGGTCAGTTTAATCTCAGCCACATTACTTACCGAAGTTCCCTGTATTTCTGGCATACCACCTTCTCTCCACCGAATTCCTATGTAATAGGTCTGCAACTCACCTTTCCGATAGATAAAGGTAACTGCTCCAATCAGCCCATCTCTCTGTACTTCAAATACCGTAACCATCGAGTCTTGTCCATCCAGGTAATCTGCATAAAATGCTTCGATTGCTTCATGATTTTGCATAGCAGTATCTTCTTCAACACTTACCAGACCGTTTCTGCCCAATTGCTCCACCACAGCTTTCCTCTGCTCTTTGGTAAATTCGCTAATACCGGAAGAGTAGCTTAGTGCATCTGCAATTACAATATCCTTATAGATTTCTCTGACCGATTCTGCTGCTGACAAAACCGTACTCTGCAGTTGCTCCTTCTCCTCTTCTGTAAGGAGATCATCACTGGCTTGCGGAATAAACCAATATGCTGACTCTGTGGAAGTTTCCGCATTCTCGGCTTCTTCTGTTTCTGCTTCGCTATTTTCGATTTCTACAGGTGGCTCCCATACTTCTTCTGCCACCTTTTGCTTTTCTGTATGCAGTTCTCCCCAACAGACCACTCCGGCTATTACGAAAATCAACAGCAGCAAAATCGGAAGACCACATCTTCTAAGCAGCCATTTCACATCTTCCATTATTCGCCTCCGTATAATTCTTCCCATTCTTCTAACGTCAACCGTGGCGTATGCCATGTTTCCTCAGAATTATCCTCGGAGGGTATAATTCGATTGGATACATATTGTACCCCGCCATCCTCCAAAGGACGAACCACAACCTCGTGGGCATATACTTTGGAATTTCCCGAATATGGAAATACCACATTAGCAGTAAGTGTAATTGTTCCATCACTGTTCTCCGTATACCCGATTACTTCTGAATATGGGTATTCCGGATACTCTACTTCTTCGAAGCCTCTCGGTTTGTATTCATAGGTCGAATCCTCCGAATCATAGACAGTTTTGGATTGCAGCGTTTCACTATCAATATTGAAATATTTCATAATAACGCTTTCAAATTCCTCTTTTGGAATCCGATAAACTGCACTGACTGACAAATTGTCATCTGCAACATAAGGAACATACTGACCATTCACTTTTGGATAAAGAATGTCATACATATCATAGAAATTCAAATCCCCAAAATCTTCTTCACTCCAATCCACAATAAACATATTATTCTGTTCAAAGCTGATTGGAAGAAGATATTTCCGACTCAGTTCCCTATATGTTTCATCCAATGGCTGTACTCGTAATGCGGTATGCTCCTCTGCTCCACTCAATGTAAGAACGTATAATTCTTCTGAAAACCAGACACCAGAAAACATCAGGTAACCTTCTTCTGTATAATTCCAATACTCTGCTTGATACCTCCCAGTAACTTCTTTCTGTATTTCTCCATTTTCGTATCCATAATAGCTTCTGACCACATCTACATTTCCGTCTTTTGTGTGCAAATCGTATTTTACAAATCCGCCCAAATAGCCGACTTCAAGAATCGTTATATCTGCTTCTTCCTGTGCATCCACCTTTTCACAAAATTCCAGTACCTGCTCCGCTTCCGTCATATTCACTTGATTTCTGCTGTCAACAGCAGGATACTCGTTTTCTCCAAGACGATTTACAATACTCCGAATTATTTCCAAATCATCTAACTTATTTTCCTCTGCTGCCTTGTCATAAAGATCTATGCAGATGTTTATAATTTCTTCTTCATTCTCCTGTTCTTCTTCTGAAACGTCCTGAACATCAATTACTGTTTCCGAAACTGTATCTTCTTCCGATGGTGTATCGCTACACCCCGAAATACTAAACATCAGTACAAAACTAATGACTGCTAAACCACTCTTCCAGAACCAGACTGTCTTTCTTAACAACATATCCGCTTCCTCCTCTTCCTTTCACATCTTCTACCATACTGATAATCAATATAGGACATTCCGTATCTTCTGCTGTAAAAATTGCAAACCATCCTAATTCTGTACCCGAAGTATCATCCTTCGATGCCTTTATTTCTGCCGTACCTGTTTTTCCTGCTAAAAGAATGTCATCTCGATGGGCTGCATATCCAGTTCCATTAGAATCATTCACAACCTTCTTTGTTCCTTCCAATACACGACTTGCTGTCTCGTTAGAAAAGGCACCCGGAATCCAATACTCAGCTTCCGCTTCATTCTGATATACCAAATAAGGCTTTATTACATTTCCCTCATTACAGAAAGCAGAATAAATACATGCCATATGCAACGGGTTCACTAAAATCTGTCCTTGTCCGTAACCGCTGTCAGCTAACTGTATTTCAGTTTCAATGCCTTCTGTATTGGAATACTGAGATTCTGCCATCTTAATCTCAAATGGTAGTTCCTCATTGAAACCAAGCCGTATCAAAGAATTCTCCAACTCATCCGATCCAATCTTTAATGCTGCTTTTGCGAAATAAATATTATCAGAATAAATCAAGGCATTCTCTAAAATGACTGGTTCATACGCATGAAGCGTTGTTACATGATATGAACCCCACGATGCATCTTTTTGCCAACTTAATCCTACGTTCCCGTAATCTTCCATTGGATCGATTGCTCCTGATTGTAAACCAATCGCAGCTATAATTGGTTTGAAGGTAGATCCCGGACACCACACTTGCCGGAACCGATTATACATTGGCTTATTCTCATCCTCGTTAAGTACAGTCCACTGCTCACTCGATAATCCCATAATAAAATCGTTATTGTCATAGGCCGGTGTGCTGACCAAAGCCAATACCTCTCCGGTATAATGATTTATGGCTACTGAGCAGCTTTTATCTTCCTTAAACTGTTCGTACAAGGAAACCTGCAAATCAGTATCTATCGTAAGCCGGATGTCCTGCCCATGCTGTACCAGGATACAAGCCAGTTCCTCCTTCTCTTTATCTTCCGAATTTACAATGTAAATCCTGCAACCGTTCTGGCCTTTCAGTTCTTTCTCGAACAAGCCCTCCATTCCGCTTCTGCCGATTACACTATTGGCTGTATAACCTTCTCCTGCATGTTCCTCTAAATCTTCCGCAGTAACGCTTTGAACATACCCGACCAAATGCGCAGCGGCTTCCCCTAATGGGTATTCACGCACTTCAACATCAGATATCATCACTCCGGGAATCTCCAGCAACTTATCATGCCTTTCTTTCTCCTTTAAAACTTCTTCCTCTGGACTGATAGACATTAACTCAATTTCTTCCACTCTTGGAATCGTTTTAATAGGTACAAAAGAATCATCCTTTACCCACTTTGCAGACAGGTTCTTTTCTATCACTTCCGTTGTGATTTCCAATAGTCCTGCAATCTGTGCGATTGCTTCCTCTCTGTTTTCCAACTTGCCCGGAACAATTCCAACTGAAGATGCTGTACCTTTTCCTGCAAGGACACGTCCGTTCCTATCCAGAATTTCTCCTCGCTCTGCCTGTGTAGTGGAAACTCTTACTTTATCTGCAGAAGTCAGATTAGGAAAAATCATGGAATCATCCCAAACCAATTTATATCCTTCTTCTCCATTTATAAAAAATGCCTCATTCTCAAAGCTGATAGTTCCTGCCACTGTATCAAACGAAGTCAAATATGTTACTTTTTTATCTTCCTCCACATACTCGACATTTTTTATCGACATGTTTTGCATTTCAATTCCCTCATAAATAGTGGAATTTCTCTTCAGAAAATCTTCCTTACTGATATATCCAGATGACTCCAAATCAATCATTGCATACATTTCTTCGTATTCTTGTTTTGGAATATGCATCATATACTCTACTAAGATAGTATCTGGTGTTTTACACGCATTTTTTCTTTTATATAATACTGTTGCACTCACAACTACTCCAATCAAAGTAATTGTTAATATCAACACTATAATGCCCAACATTTTTCTATATCTTTGTATTCTTTTGGTTCTATGTTTTGCCTTCATCGTTACCTCCATTTCTTATTCGTATCAATGTACTACGCTTATATATTACAAGTGTAAGATTTTAGGGTAAAAAAATTTAATTCCTTTCGTTATAAATATTACACCCGTAATATTTATCAGTCAAGTTCTTATTCAAAAAGACAGAACACAGCCTCCAAAAGCCATGCTCTGCCTTACGTTTGATGTTACTCTGCCGCTACAAACTCCATCTTCATAAATTCATGATCCGTCAATTCCTTTAATTTTACAAGGACACATAATGACAATTCAACCATCTCATCATCCTCCAGATATTTCAGTGCTTTATCAATACCATTTATGACCTTTTTTCTGCCGCCCACATCTGAATCTATACCTTCTTCCATAAAAATACTGATTAAATTACTTTCTTCTACGGTAAATCTCTTATTCATCACTTACATCTCCCTATGACTTTTCTTTTCATTTTCCTGAACATCATGTTCTTTCGATTTCCCTTCTACCTGTGCCTTTTTCTCTGCAAGACGAACTTTTAAGGAAACCCTTGCTGGAGGCTTCTCCTCCATTCTCTTATTTTTTTCCCTTTGGGCTTTCTCCCCAACACCATTATTCAGCACATTATCAATCATATTATAATTCTGTTCTTCTGCCTCCTCAATCTTGGCAAGCGGCTTATACTCTGTCAGTTTTTCCAGAAGCTCCGTTGCTCGTTTTATTTCCTCTGGTACAGCTCCCTCCGAAATAATGTCTGCAAGCCACGTTGTTAAATGTCCGGTATCGCCCTGTTTTATGGATTCTGCAAGCTCTGATACATTCTCGGTCATATTTCTTGTACTATCGTGATACAGTACAGTATCATAATCGTAGGAAAGTCGGTCAAGTTCTACTGCAAGCTGTTCCTCCTGTGGCAAGTCCGGCATACGCAGTTCCCACACTCTTGCTTCCATTTCTTCACTCATCACGCCATCTATCTCCATATCGGGCAATTTAGCCACCAGTTCCGTAATGACTTCCATTGCCTGCGGATTGTTTTTAATATCAGGAACATAGTCCAAAACCCCAAGGTCAATCCTCTTTCCAGATAAAACATCAATCTCGTAATCCTCGAAGGGTTCCGCCCCTCTCTCTATGATATTGATTCCAATTGCCGGAATACCATTCATCCTCTCCGATGGTATCTGCTTCCAGATTGCTATGGCTTCATCCACCGTAGGAATATTCTCATAGCATTCACCAAGATTATGAAATTCGCCACATTCCGAAACAGTTAAAGTTACTTCTGCCTTCTCCTTTTCCTGCTCTCTTGCCTGTCTGACACCCTCCAAATATTCTTCCACCTGTGGCAGATAGGTTTCCAGTGTACCTGTTCGCTGTGCTGTAATAGGGTTGATGTCAACTTTTACTTCTCCGATATGAAGTCCGCCCTCATTAAAGGCATTAAACAAATCGTCCTCCCGTTCCGCCGTGGAAAGTTCCACAACCACATCAAGGTCAGAACTTTCATGCTCCAATCCCCTGCACCTGCTTCCGGTCACAGCAACATCCACAATCGTTGCATCAATGTTATACTCATCAATCTTTGCCTGCACATGGCATTTCACAGTTTCCTCGATTTCTTCCGGATTCATTTCACTAATATCATGGAATAATTCCCCGGTCTTTGCCCTAAAATCAGCCACCACACTGCTTGGTGTACTCTCCGGAATAATACGATTTGCTTCCTCTGCTTTTTCCATCAGTCCATCATAATCCATCGGTATCAGTTCATCTTCTCTTTGGATATTTCCTTTTGCACCATTGTAATCCGGCTGTGACTTCAAATCCTCTAAAATATCATGTAAGGCTTCCCTTATCGTCACATCAGGATTATCATAAATTCCTCCGTCAATCTCCTTATAATCAGCTCCCATAATGGAATAGTCATAACCGCCCTCTACTTCCTGAATGCTGATAAAACGGTCTGCAATAGAAAATGCCAGTTCTGTTTCCTGTTCACTTTCCAAAGTTTTTTTCATTTCCGCAAGCACCTGTTCCGTTTCATCGCCAAGATCAATGATTTCATCTCCATCTATTTCCGGTTCTGTCTTTTGGACATTGTGTCCAGAAGTGTCCTGCAGTACTTCTCTTTCCGGTATCTGCTCCCGCAAAAAATCCGGCAATTCCGTATATCCAAAAGAATCCACAAAATGAGCCGTATTCTGTCCGTTCTGATGAAGCACCACTATATCGCTGACAGATAGCGAATGTCCTCTGAAATCTTCTGGGTGGTCAAGGTTGAATTTTTCAAAGATTGCCTCTAAAGTTGCCCCCTGCGTCTCTTTTTGCAGTTCAGATAATTCGCCCACATATAAAAGTGTATAATTCTCTGGTTTAATTGCATCAAAATTATCTTTTGTAATGCCCATACGCTTTAAGGATTCCGTCCCCTCAAAACGTAAGGAATCTAATTCCAGATTAGGCTTTAATTGATAAATTCCATATTTATCAGTACTAGCATATAGGAGCTGCTCTTTTCTTGCCATTTCAGGTGTAATAACAGATCCGTCCTCATAGTTAATAGATTCCACCCATGTGATACCTAATTCTTTTTCTATTTCAAATTCCAAATCAGTTCCATAAAAAGCATTATGAATTTCTGCCACATCAGTATCTGAAATAGGCTCTGAGGTCTTGAATACCGCAGTTCTATCCCCACCCATTTCTTCTATATCGACAGCCACAACTGGATACGGGTATGTATATTCTCGCTCCTGTTCGTCCATTAAGATAAGTGTAATCTTAGTCTGCTGTTTCAATGCTTTATTCCATGTTTCCTTTTCAACCCCAAAGATACCTTCATGCTCTTCTATACGCTCCCTGCTTTCTGCCAATGATTCCGTACCGTCAGTATGAAGCAAATATACATGCAAATCATGTTCAAATAATTCCAATGCTTTCTCTTGTGTTAATGGCAGCATTTCATTCCATTGATAGCCATATTCCCTCATTTCCGACAAACCAATCATCGGATCAGGCAGGGCATCAATCTCCGCCTTTGCATCAATTATGGTCAATGCCACATCCTGTTGGGCATACTGCTCCCTATATGCCAGTTTCTCTGCAAGTTCCCTTGTTTTATTCATATCATCAAGTTTATAGGCATAATTTACAATCAGATTTCGCTCCTCAGACGTGAAAATATTTTTTTCTGCCTCCAACTGATTGATAAGTTGTTCTGCCTGCCCCATGACAGATAAATTGGTATCAATGGGTTGTTCCACTCTTTCCTTTACATCAATAAGCTCGTCTGTATCCATGTTATAGCGGACATCAATATGATATTCCTCCGCTTCTTCCGTCTGCTCGTCAGCAAGTTCGGTAGTCCATGCTCCTTTGCTTTCAAGATAAGATGATATATTCGATTTATCCTCTTCATTCATGGTAGAAAGAGCGGATATAAGTTCTGCACTGTCCATTCCACGGACACTGACAAGATTGTATTCTGAAAAATCCTCGTTATGTACCAGCAGAATGCTTTCCTTTCCATGTTCCTGCTCCATCTCCCGGTTAAGCTGAAGCTCCTGCATTGCCCCCTCAATGCCTGTAATCAGTTCTGAAGCTGTCTTTCGGATTGTATCAAGGGAAGATTTCAGCTCTTTCATATTCCTACCGCTGCTCCAGCCTGCGATATATCCAAAGGAATAATCGGATGTATCTATACCGAAATGCTGGCACACTGTAAAAGCCACACTCTCCGCTTCCACTTCCTTTGTATTCCTGTCCTTTACCGGAATATCCATGCTCTGATTAACTTCTTTATCATGCAGCATGGAATGAGCCACCTCATGCACCATTGTTTTCAAAGTCTGGCTTTCGCTCATATTTTCCTGAACAGCAATCCGTTTTTCTGCTGTACTGAAATACCCTTTGGAATCGCCGGGAATATCTTCAAATGCAATCGGAACAGGAGAAATATTCATAAGCGCCTGGACAAAATCCTCATATCCCTCCACCGTAGATAACAGCTCATTCACTTCCAGTTCCGGAATAGGCTTGCCATCCGTCTGCGATACATCAAAAACAGATACCGCACGAAAGGCAGGAATGGTAACCTCTGTTTCCTCTTTCTGCGGCATACCGTTTTCATCAAACATCATTTCTCCCGTTACAGGGTCTAACTTATCACGTTCCTCTTTGATTTTATAAGGAGCTGGTGCAAGAATACGGATTGCCTTTTCTCCTTTATTGACGTGCCGCTCAAAGTTCTTCTGCCACGCCTGATAGCCTGCCACCAGCGTAGCTTCCGGCTTCTGCATGGCAATCAGCAGCGTATTGTTAAAACTGTAATTATGAAATTTTGACATGGTGCTGAGATAGCTTTTATATTTTTCACTTTCAAAAAGCTCTTTCAAGCCAGCTTCCAGTTTATCCGTGATCTCTTTGACTTTTTGTTTTTCACTCATGTAAACTGTATTTTTATCTGCCATAATTCGATTATCCTTTCTTTTTTCCACGCAAAAAAGACAACCATCTCTGATTGTCTTTTTCGATATGCCTATTCAATTTGCATCTTTTTTAGATTGCTTTTTTATTACTCTTCTTTCTTTTCTGTATCCTTCTCTAAAATATTGTTCACTAATTTTTGGAGTTCATTGCGATTTGGCAGATACAATTCATATTTTGAAACAAATAAATTGCTGTCCATACCGTAAGTTGCATATTCTACAAGCAGTTCATCTTTGTTATGACTCAGGATAATGCCAATCGGTGGGTTATCATCTGCCATATTTTCTTCTTTTGCGAAATACCCCATATACATATTCATCTGACCGATGTCTATATGCTGGACGGAATTTTTCTTTAAATCAATCAGCACAAAGCATTTCAAAATTCTGTGGTAAAATACCAAGTCCACATGGTAATGAATATTGTTTACAGTTAAGGGATACTGCCTGCCCACAAAGGTAAATCCTTTTCCTAATTCCAACAAGAATTTTTGGAGATTATCTATTATTTTCTGCTCCAAATCTTCCTCACTATAACGCTCTTTCTCCGGAAGTCCCAAAAACTCTAATGTGTAAGTATCCTTGATAACATCCTCTGGCTTGTCATAAGTAATTCCCTCTCTGGCAAGTGCCAGAATTCCCTCTTTATCTCTGCTTGTAGCTAATCTAAGAAACAAAGCGGAATCCATCTGTCGCCTGAGTGTTCTTACATCCCACTTTTCCTTATAACATTCTTTTTCGTAAAAACTTCTTTCTAATTCATCATCAATCTTTATCAGCTCACAAATATGCGACCATGTCAATTTGTCAGACACCGTCTGACAATTCTCATAACAAAGATAAAACTTCCGCATATTGTTGAGGTTTGGGCGGCTGTATCCTCGTCCCAATCGCAAAGTTAATTGATGCGAGAGTGTTGTTAATAATTTTGAACCGTATGCTGCTTTAACATTTCCATCCTGCTCAAACTCAACAATATATTTTCCGATTTTCCAATACGTCTCTGTAATTACACTGTTTACTTTTTCAGCTATCTCTTTTTTGGCATTTGAAACTGCTGTTTCAATCTCATCCACCAATGGCTGAAGCATATTTGTCTGCTCTAAATCATTCATAATATATCCTTTCCGAATTTGTCAGACAGTGTCTGACAAATTCAATTTCCATTTTTATGTATTACGTTGTCTCCATTTCTCTTTAGCTTTTTCCAAATCGCTCTATCACTATATTTCCCTTGAACTAATATTATATTTCATATTTGCATAAAAAGAAATATAATAATTACAAATACTCCTCCTTCCCCTTATCTCTTTGCACGGAATTTTCTATATTATTCCCCGCAGCCTTTACTTTCATAGTCTCAAGCTTTTCTTTCAAGGATACCCTCTGTGCCGGCTTATCCGCCATCGCTGCTGTGAGCCTCATTCCCTGCGGATTTCCATTCTCCACAGCATAATTATGTCGGGTATTTTCTATGGGATATGGTTTTCTGGTATCTGCCACCTGCTCAGTACCCAGTTCCGATTTATCATCTTCCATACCTATTCCGTCATCTCCCTTTTCGTCCATATTGAGCAGGGCATTTAAGGCAGAAAGGCGGTCTAACTTCTCTGAAAGCTCTGCTTCCTGTGCAAATGGCTTTGTAACCTCTACCTTCGCTGTTTCAAGCTGACGCTCCACATTCTCCAGCTTTGTGGATGCTTCTGCCAGTTCCTTTGTCATGGCTTCCAACGCATGGTTGATACGGGAAATGTTACCCAGCGGGTCAACACCAATCTCCAGATTATGACTGAGCTGTCCTTTGATGTTCATAACGAATTTATGGTTAAAGGAATCAAAGGACACCGCCATTTTAAAGCCTGCATACTCTCCAATGACTGCCGGAGCATTAACGCTCTTGATTTCTTTGCACATCTCCACAAGTGCAGTTCCGGCTTCTTTTTTATCCGTATAGACCTTATTCCCGACCCTCATAGAGAAAAACTCCTTATCTGCTGGGAGATTGGTTTTTGCAGTCTGAATATCTGCCTGCAAGCCACTGATACGCTCCTTCAGAATGGTTATCTGCTGTGGATAATGCTTTGCAATGTTGTCCTCCAGACGGTATTTCTGACTGGTGTGGTTGGCTTTCATCAGTTTCAGCTTGCTGACCTGAATATCCAAATCCATCTTTTCTTTTATATAGGGATTCCCCGTTGCCAGAGCCTTAACCTCTGCATAAGAAAGTGCTGCTTCGTCCACATCCTCACAACTTCGCACCGGAGATTTGCTTGTCATAATCTGACCGATAAATTTCTGCTTGTTCTCGATGAGCTGCCATGAGTAGCTGTCAAATGTTCCCTCTGTCACATACCGGAAAATCTTAACCTTTGGATTCCTGTTGCCCTGCCGCAAAATACGCCCCTCCTGCTGTTCAATATCAGACGGACGCCACGGTACATCGAGGTGGTGCAGAGCAATCAGTCTGTCCTGCACATTGGTTCCGGCTCCCATTTTCGCCGTAGACCCCAATAAAAAACGAACCTGTCCGCTTCTTACCTTACTGAACAGCTCCGCTTTCCTAAGCTCCGTATTTGCCTGATGTATAAAGGCGATTTCTTCTGCGGGAACACCTTTTTCTATCAGTTTATTTCTTATATCTTCATAGACGTTAAATGTACCATCTCCTTTCGGTGTGGACAAATCACAGAAAATAAGCTGTGCTGATTTCTCTCCTTTGGTATCTTCCCAAATCTCAAATGCCTTATCCACACAGGTTTTTGCTTTGGAATGTTCCTCATCGGGAAGCATATCGTTGATCAGACGCTGGTCGAGTGCCAGCTTTCTTCCATCGTTGGTAATCTTGAGCATATTATCCTGATGCGGTTCTACCAGTCTGTTCCGCACTGCCTCCGCCCGGTCTGCCAGCGATGTTACCATCTCTTTCTGATATTCGCTGGGTTTCAGCACCACGTTCTCATACTCTGCTTCCGGTACAGGCAGCTTTAACATATCCGGTGTCTGAATATCCGCACTCTCCTTGAAAAGTGCAATCAGTTCCGGCAGATTGAAGAATTTTGCAAATCTTGTCTTTGCCCGGTATCCCGTCCCCTCCGGTGCCAGCTCAATGGCGGTCTGTGTTTCTCCAAAAGAAGCCGCCCAACTGTCAAAATGCCCTAATCCCATTTTCTGAAGCATACCGTACTGAAGATACCGCATATTGGTGTAAAGCTCCGTCATACTGTTGCTGATCGGTGTACCCGTAGCAAACGTAATGCCCTTTCCACCAGTCAGTTCATCAAGGTACTGGCACTTGGCAAACATATCGGAGGATTTCTGTGCTTCTGTCTGTGCGATGCCCGCCACATTCCGCATTTTCGTGTATAGGAAAAGGTTCTTATAATTATGGCTTTCATCTACAAACAGCCTGTCCACACCTAACTGCTCAAAGGTTACCACATTATCTTTCCGGGAAGTATCGTTGAGTTTTTCCAGCCTTGTCATAAGGGATTTTCTGGACTTTTCCATCTGCTTAATGGTATAACGCTCCCCGTTATCCGCTTTCGCCTGCTCTATGGCAAGCTCGATCTCATCAATCTGTCTTTCGATAATCGCTATCTGTCTTTCCTGCGACAATGGGATTTTTTCAAACTGGCTATGCCCGATAATGACAGCATCATAATCTCCGGTGGCGATTCTGGAGCAGAATTTCTTCCGGTTGGCTGGCTCAAAATCTTTCTTTGTTGCCGCTAAAATATTTGCTCCGGGATATAACCGCAGAAAGTCACTCGCCCACTGTTCCGTCAAATGATTGGGAACAACAAACAGGCTCTTTTGACACAGCCCTAACCGCTTGCTCTCCATTGCTGCAGCAATCATTTCAAAGGTCTTTCCTGCTCCCACACAATGGGCAAGCAGGGTATTATCCCCGTAAAGCTGGTGTGCCACCGCATTTAACTGGTGTGGTCTAAGGTCGATGTCCGGTGTCATGCCAGGGAATTTCAAATGGGAACCGTCATATTCTCTCGGTCTGGTGGAATTAAAGAGCTTGTTATACTTCGCCACCAAGTCCTGCCTGCGTTCCTGATCCTCAAATACCCAGTTCTTAAAGGCTTCCCTGACTGCCTCCTGTTTCTGGCTGGCAATCATAGTTTCCTTTTTGTTCAGGACTTTCGTTTCCTTTCCGTCCTCTATCACGGTATCGTACACCCGGCTGTCCTTTAAATTCAGAGAATCCTCTAAAATCTGATAGGCATTTCTCCGGTTTGTACCATAGGTCATATTTACAAGACTGTTTCCATAATCCGCACTTTTTCCTTTTACATTCCACTGCCCCGTCACATCGGAATACTGAATCCCCATTGTATTCCGGTTGAAAAGATGCTGCGGTGTTTCAAAGACATCACGCATGAAATCTTCGATATATTTCGGTTCAACCCATGTGGCACCGATACGCACCTCAATCTCGCTGGCATCCAGTTCTGTGGGCTGCACCTGTGTAAGTGCCTGCACATTTATGTTGTATTCCGGGTGGTTTTCGGCGTAAATCTTCGCTGTTTGCAACTTATCCCGGACATTGCCGCTTAAATACTCGTCCGCTGTTTCCCACCTGTCTGTGACCGGATTCTGGAAGATAATGCCCGTCAGTTCTTCTTTGATTGTATCAATCTCTTTTCCGGTCAGCTCCGCCATATAAGAAAGGTCAACCTTTGCTTTTTCTGATAAAGATACCGCCAGAGCCTCCGTTGCTGTATCCACGCTTGTAACCACTTCCGCTTTCTTAATGGTACGTTTCGTGAACATATCCGCTTTGCCTTTGAAATTTCCCTCGTCATCCAGCTTTTCCAGAGAACATAACAGACAATAGCTGCTGTCCTGATTAAAGGCTCTTTTGTTGGTCTGGGAATTGATTAAACCGTATTTTCTGCTGAACGTATCATAAAGGGTATTCAATTCTTTCTGCTTTTCCTTAATCACAGTATCCGGATATTCTTCCAACTGCAAATTGATAAGCTCTTGCGTACAGTTTCGGATTCCTACCATGCCTTTTATGCGTTCCTGCATGGATTCTGACATATCCACAGGCTTCATAATGGAATTTTCACGGTAATATACCTTATCTTCCACCAGTGTGTAGCTGTAATTCTTTACGTCCGGGTCTGCCGGAATGGTGGCATCTGCCAGCTCATTCGCAAGCTCGTCCGTCTCCACTGCTTCGATTTCCCCGTCAATCCGGCTGACCGCATCCATTAACTGCTCTGCAAACAGTCTTGTAGCATCCGGTTGGCAGGTGCTTTCCATGCCATAGGGACCGCTGACTATTTTCATCGTTCCAACAATCATTTCCGGGTGTTCCGCAAAGTAGGTATTCATGGCGATACCGTTTGCATCTTCTGATAAATGTACCCAATCCGGTTCTATGTCCATCACACGGTCACGCTTCTTGAAAAATAAAATATCCGAAGTGACTTCTGTCCCTGCATTTTCTTTAAATGCTGTATTCGGAAGTCTGACCGCCCCCATAAGCTCCGCTCGCTGAGCCAGATACTTTCTGACCTCCGGGCTTTTTTTATCCATCGTTCCCTTACTGGTAACAAACGCAACTACACCACCAGGACGGACTTTATCCAATGTCTTTGCAAAGAAATAATCATGGATCAGGAAATTGTTTTTATCATACTGTTTATCCGCCACCTTATACTGTCCAAATGGCACGTTGCCGACTGCCACATCAAAAAAATCATTCGGATAGTCTGTTTTTTCAAAACCGGATATTTTAATATCTGCTTTCGGATAGAGCTGCCTTGCAATCCTGCCCGTAATACCATCCAGCTCCACACCATAAAGTCGGCTTTCCTGCATCTTCTCCGGCAGCATTCCGAAGAAATTTCCGATACCCATTGCAGGCTCTAATACATTCCCCTTTTCAAATCCCATACGTTCTAAGGTGTCATAAATACTGCGGATGATTGCAGGACTGGTATAGTGGGCATTTAAGGTGCTTTCCCTTGCAGAAGCGTACTCCTGCGACGATAACAATTCCTTTAACTGCTGATATTCTCCCGCCCATGCAGATTTGCTTTCATCAAAGGCATCGGCAAGCCCGCCCCAGCCAACATACTGTGATAAAATCTGCTGTTCCGACCGTGTGGCGATACGGTTCTCGCTCTCCACCTTTTCCAAAGTACGGATTGCTTCTATATTTCGTCGGAATTTCTCTTTCGCACTGCCTGCTCCTAACGCATCGTCTGTAATGTGGAAATTGACCGCATTGGATTTATCAATCTTTGGTGCAGGCTGCTTCACAGGCTTTTCTATGGCAGGTTCTTCCACTGACTTTTGGACATCGTGTCCAGAAGTGTCCGGTTCCATGCTTTGCAGATAGTGTTCCGCTTCCTCTTTTGTTTCAAAGGTGGGAATTGTACCGTCCTCTTTTATATAATAATCTTCCCTGCCATGATCCCATACTGCAAAATCCTGTCCCGGCTCAAAGGCATCGCTGGTTTCCTCAACTGAGAATCGTGATTCTGTTTCCGCTACATCTTCCGTTCCTTCAATACGTGAAAATACCTCCGCTTCGTGTCGGTCTATATCTTCCATTGCAATGAGATTCAAATAATCGTTTTCAATTTCTTCCCTGCTCGGTTTGTAATCATATTCAAAATGGACATTTTCGTTTATGAGTACGTAAAAGAACGCATTGTCCTGCATGGAATTTCCAAGCACATAGTTATTTTCTTCCGACTTCCATTCATCAATCTTTAAACACAACTGCCCGTCAATGGTAATCTGCTGTGCCGCAATCTCCTTTTCCTGCTCCATATACCGTCTTGTCTGATTGATAAATCCATTTAAGACCGCCGGATGGGAAGAAACAATCAAATCACGGTTCTCATACTTGGCATACGGTTCTATTTCTTTTGCCCATGCCTTATTGTCGGGAGAAAATCTGCCATCGTGCGTCAGGTGCATGACAGTATTGGCAAGTACATAGCTGACACGCTCGCTACCATATTTTCGGATTACTTCATCCGGTGTATCTTTCGGCAGACGATACCCGTCAAATTTTTCCGAAATCGTCCGTTCAATGGCTTCTTTACAGGCAACCTTCGTTTTCCGTTCTATTACCGCCTGTGCTTTTTCCAGCGCTTTCTGTGCTTCTTCCTCTTTGTACCGGGCATAGGCTTCTTTCCCTGCCGGAGATAAATACTTATCTTCCGCCACCAGCTTTCGGATACGCTTTTCGACTACTTTCCAAGACAGCAGCACTTTCGCATAAGGTTCGCAGATATTTCCCTTTTTTAATTCAATCCCTTTAAAGTTGTGGTCTTGCCAGCTATGGTCTGCTCCGGCAAGTGCATGAGAGCCGCCTCCAATGCCATATTCTTTTTTCAGAAATTCCGCTGCTTCTTTGCTGTCATGCTTTTCCTGAAAATAATCATAGATGCGGAAAGAACCATGTGAATATCCACTTCCCCTGCCAAGATTATGGTCTATCTCGTCCTGAGTAATAAAATCCTCCCTTTTTATTTCCACATGGTCTGCGGTTGGAAAGATTTGTTTTTCTATCAGCAGATTGTCAAGTTCCTCCCGCAGCTCCTCTTTTGGCATAACTGAACGGAAACGTAGCTTTTTCTCTCCGGTTTCAAGCTGATGAAGTGCCTGATCCATGTGGGAAGCCACAAGCTCAACTCCTTCTTTTGTAGAAAGGTATTCTATCATTCTTGCATGAGCCTCCGGATAATTTCCTGCTTTTAGCCCAAGCTCCTCCGGCAGTTCTCCCATGCCATCCCGGAAAAAGAAAAAGAGATGCCCTGCAATCCGGTCACGTTCTGCTTCGTCAGTCAGATAAGCTTCATTTGCTCCCATATAGGTACCGTTTACTACCTGTGAGCGGATTTTTGCTTCCACCTCCTGCCAGTTCATCTGAAGCACCGGACGCTCTGTCGATGTGCCATATCCGACACGCATCCCATCCTCATTGAACCATACCGCTATCTGCTTTCCGTCAAATTCAAAGCCTTTTCCGGTTGTACCATATTCTTTCTGTAAGAAAGCTGCCATTTCCTCCGGTGTCTTTCTCTGCTGATATTTGGTGTATATACGCTTTCTGCTGTTGTCCCTGCCTCCGCCACTCCGCAGAATATCCGCTATCTGCTCCGTCGGTATCTTTGCCACTGACTGTATCGGTGTCACTGTTTCCGCCTGTTTCATGGCAAGATTTCCAGCCTGCTCCGTAAACATGGAAAATAAGTCAAGCTGCTGGTACATTCCCGCTGTTTCAATCTGCTCTGCGGTTTCCCCCGGAAGAAGATACACTCCGTCCTCCATATAGGAATTTACAAAAAAACGTGCTTCCTCCCATGACAGCCTGCTTTCCGCTTCACGGGTCAGATAATTGCCTTTCCATAAGGTAATACCATCTTCATCGGCACGGTAGCCGCCCCGCATTTCCCCGATATTGAACTCGGTGTATTCTTCCATGCGGAACGAATTTCTCAGATAATCCGCCTGAATCTTTGCATCCTGCTCTATCTGAAAATACCCGGCTATCTCCGGTCTTTTATGCTTCAGGAACTCATCGCTGCATAAAATGCCACGCTGTAAGTCCTCCCCATGCTCTGTTTCAGACAGCTTCGGAAAAAAAGAACCGGATAATGAATATTCTCCACTATCCGGCTCCGGTATTTCTTCTTCCTGTATATCATCTTCCTGTATATCATTTTCTAACTGTAAATCAGCTCCGTCAGCACGATCTCCTCCGCTGAATGCCTGATGTTGTTCATCTTCGCTGCCCACTTCATCTGATCGGCTGCTTTCAGTTCCTCGTTCACTCCCTCTGCTTTCGCCATCTGCTCGCTCAGGGCTTCCATTCTCTGCTCTGCCTGCTCCTGTATCTCCAGACAGTGTGCTTTCAGCTCGCCCGTCAGTATCATGCCCTGATAAATCCCTTTCCGGTGTTCCTGTAAGAAGTTCTTCCGCATCATACCGTACTTCGTCAGCGTTCCCTCCGGTTCCTCGTTCGCTGTCAGGTTCGGAATCAGATAATCCCCGTTCTTTTCGTATGTCAGTTTCATATGCCGCATCCTCCTTTTTGCTCTGTATTTCTATCTCCTGATTGTTTTGTAATTTCTTTTCGCTTTCACGCTTTAAAGCATTATAGTCTGTATCTGATTCATTTGCAAGCACTTTTTCCGTATATTCCAAAGAAGTTTGTGTGCGTCCTGCATTAGCTTTTTCCTGTGCCTTCTTGCGGGCAATCTGGCGGTCATACGCTCCTACGGTTCTGCCTATCTCCATTAAAAGCGGCTTGCACATATCTGTGGTGGCTGTACCAACAACAGACAGAGTTTTCATCGTATTAAAGTCTCTGATATATTCAAATCCCAGCTCGTCTTTCCACAGTTCCATATCTGCACCGCATCGTGACAGAATGGTGTAAGCAATACTGGAAGAAAGCGTATCACGAATCCTGACACCTACGTTTAACTCGTCCAGTTCCTCTAAAAAGCTACCCTCTTTCACATATTCGATTTCCGACAGAAGTTCTTCATAATAATCAAACGCAATCCGGTTGGAAATTTCCATTATCCGCTGTTCAAAGGAGCTGTTTTTATCCGTTTCTCCGTATGTCTTTTCAAGCTGTGCCAGGACTGTTTCTTTATGCTCCTCACGCAACTCCCACAAATTCGGATCACGTCCTATCCGCCTTGCCTTATGTACGTCGGACACATCGAAAACATATTTCAATCTTGTATAGGAATTTTCCGTATCCAGCAGGGCAATTCCCTTTGCTCCACGGTTTACCCAGCAATTCATCTTCTCATTCCATATTTCAATGGACGCACAGGCTGTCGCATCCGGTCTTTGTGCAAAAATCAGTATCTGCTCATTGAACGGATATTTATAAAGCCTTGCAGCGGTAGTCAGATACCTTGTCCACTCCTGCCCGTTTTTCGCTATCTCTTTTGCGGTATCCTCCGCCAGATAGGAAATCATCTGATATTTTGTTACCATAAGCATTCCTCCAAAATGACGGAGGGGATAGCCCCCGCCGCCTTACTCATAAAAACCGTGTTCTTCGATACCGTTTTCCAGAATTGTGCCAATCAGCTCCGCTAATTCCATCTCCTTCAGCTCGCTGATCACAATGAGCTTTGCAAGGGTATCTTTTTCCACCGGAACCGCATAATTTTCTTCATCGGGACAAAGCTCCCGTACACAAATCTCCAGCCCGTCTGCAATCTTGCAAAGCGTACTTATATCTGCCTCCCGGATACCTGCCAGAATATCCATCAATACATCTTCCCTGACACCGCACCGCAAAGAAAGTTCTGGAATATCCATATCCTGCTCTTTCATAATGTTTAAAATTTTATCTCCGGTGCTGTAAACAACGGTCTTTTTCATTTCTGTATTCATTTTTCTGTCTCCTTTTCACTTGCTTTTTCTCTGTGGAAATTCCATCTTGAATTTGTACTGCGAACCTTTGATTTCCTTTCCGTCTTTGATATAAGAATAATCCTCAATTCCCTCCGGAATCAGGTACGCATCGTAGCTTCCCTTTTTTCCTTTCAATCCTCTCACAAGGGTCTTTTTCCCCTCCAGCAGACTTTTCATCTGTGTATCGGACAGCGTTGCTCCCATTGCCCTGCCTACATTCATACCGCATTTCTGTTTGCAGTACGCACCGAATTTTCCTTTTACTACATCGCTGCCGCATTTCGGGCATTTTCCAAGCACTTCCTGCATCGTTCCAAACAAAGACTTCTGATCGTCACTGATACTGTGATAGGTCTGTACCAGCTCCCGCACCATATCTTCAATGCCATCCATGAACTCCTGCATGGTATATTCGCCTTTTGCTACCAAAGTCAATGTATTCTCCCAATCTGCTGTAAGCTTCGGGGATTTTACCATGTCCGGCAGAACGGTAATGAGCTTCATCCCGTCCTCGGTGGGAAGCATCTGCTTTTTCTCCCGTTTCACAAAACCGTCTTTGACCAGCTTTTCAATAATGTCAGCTCTGGTGGCAGGTGTGCCAAGTCCTTTGCGTTCCACCTCATCGCCCATATCCTCTGCTCCGGCACGTTCCATCGCTGAAAGCAGGCTGTCCTCTGAAAGCTTTTGTCAAGGGGGTGCGTGGATATTTTTCATATTACTTACGCAGATTCTCTCTCTGCTTCTGCCTGAATAATGCGTTTCAACCTGTCCTCCGCAGTCAAACCGCTACTATGGTCAAAAAACACTTTGACTTTATAATTTGTTTTGCCTTGCTTAATCACAAAAACTCCATCCGGTTTGTTTTTCTCCGAATGGTTATTTGGGGTGGGTAGTGTACTGTTCACAATATTTGTCATACGATATTCCTCCTTGAATGAAAAAGCCCGACAAGGAAAGGTCTGACAACGAAGTTCCGACAACGGACATCAGAAAACCTTTTTTCTTTATCGGGCGATACTATCTTTTTACTATTTCCTTTTTCTTTATAATATTGGTTGTCATGGTTGTCAGAGAGGGAAAAGTGCCGCAATATCAAGGCTTTCGGGATTTTTGCCCGACAACCAGACCGACAACCGGCTCGACAACCGAAGCGACAACGGGCTTTTATTTTTGCTTCAACCATTCTTCCGGAAGTCCTAACTGTTCCATTTCCTCTGTCGGGATTTCTTGAAAACCATCCATGCTGTTGTCAGGCTCGTTGTCATTCCTGATACGCTCCCAGCCCTTTTGTCGGCGGTAAGGCTCTGGAAAATACCTCGGATTGCTGAACGCCCTCCAGCCTGTGACAGCGTTATTCATAATGTCGTTGATCTCTCGCAGCTCCCATTGTTTCGGTTCGTCATAATCATGCCCCAGTGCTTCCTTGTAAAGCTGCTTAGAGCAGACTATGCTGCCGGAATAGCGTTCCAAATAGTCTAAAATCTGTCCTGCCTTTGTGTCCTCCGGCATAAAGTCCTTTTGGTGGGCTTTCAGATAAGCGTTCATAGCCGGACTGAATCTCAGACGGAAATTGCCACTTCTGTAAATCTCCATAGCTTCTGCCCACATCTGATTGATATACTCTCTGGAAGCCTGTTCATCTGCCAAAATATGAACCTCAGCCCTTTCAGGATAGACCATAACCGGAACGAAGCGGCGGTTGCCTGTTCGGTCAAGGGGAAGAAAGTCAAGGGTATTAGAAGAACCTCCAAACACACATTGTCTTTTTCTGTCTGCCGGATGTGTTTCATAGGGTATCTTATAGGTTTCCTTTTGGCGGCTCAGAAAGGACTTGATTTCTTCAATGCTCTTAGCGTTGGCGGTTGCAATCATTTCCGACATTTCAATAATCCAATGCCCCTGCATTTTGCGGTACACATTTTCATCATCCAGCTTTTTCAAGTCATCAGAGAACCAGTCATCATTGACCGCAAGCAAACGGAAGAAAGAGGACTTTCCGGCTCCCTGACCGCCCACAAGACAGAGCATAACCTCAAATTTGCACCCCGGCTTAAAAGCTCGTGAGATAGCACCCAGCAGAAACAACTTCAATGCTTCATAGGTGTAATCATCTGTATCAGAACCGAGAAAGCGGTGCAGACAGAAGCGTATGCGCTCTGTTCCGTCCCATTGCAAGGCATTGAGAAAATCACAGACAGGGTGGTAACGATTTTCATTGGCAATAACCGCAACTGCGTCTATGATTTTCTTCTCTACGGTCAATCCATAGTTTTCTTCAAAATATAGGAGCAGATATTTCACATCCACATCCGTCAATGTCGGGCTGTCACGATACCAACCGAGGGGCTTCACAATGTCGATTCTTTCGGTCAGAAGATTTTTTCGGATAGCCCCTTTCAAAAGTGGGTCATATTGCAGAACACGCTTATAATTTGCGGCAGTATTATAAACCTTACCTTTCTCGCTCTGCTCTAAGCTGTTTCGGATTTCTTCTACTGTGCATGGTTCTGTCTGCTGACAGTTCTGCAATTCGCTGTTCAAGTTTTAACACCTCCTTTCTCTGTTCTGCCACAAGTGCTTTTCGTTCCTCCAATGAACCATACAGAAGAATATCAAGTAGATATTCGATATAGTTCTTCTTATACAGTGCTTCTGCAAACAGGGGATTCCATTCCTCATCCGGCTGTTTAGGAGCGTATTTCTTTTCCCATTCTCTAAGAAGATGAAAATAATCCGTCAGCACCTTGTAGCAATGATTTTCTTCTTTTTGATACTTCTGTTCCGGTGTCGGCTCACGAATACGAGGGCGAATACTGGGCTTTTGTCGGCTGTCATAGTTAAGACCAAAATCTTCAGCAAGTTTGACAGCAGCTTCCCTCAGCCCGATACCGAATAGCTTCGCTGTCAGATCAACAGCGTCTCCAGTTGCTCCGCAGCCAAAACAGTAATAGCGTTCATCCAGCTTCATACTGGGGGACTTATCCGAGTGAAACGGACAGCACGCCATACCAGTGCGACCCACTTTCAAGCCATAGGCTTCTGCGGCTTGTCGGGCAGTAACATTTTCTTTTACAACTTCAAATACATTCATGTGACTCCTTTCCAGAAACGAAAAAAGCACCTGTCATTTTCAAAACGAAAATAGCAAGTGCCTTAAAGTTCCATATTTAATTTTAGGTGCAAAAAAGCAGGAGACCTTTTCAGATTTCCTGCTTAGCAAAGCTGTGAAGATTTAATTGTGGTTGGGTTGCCAGTTATACAAACTGAGATTTACTATTCCATCCAACTCAATTCGTATCTTTTGGCTCTCGAATAATAATCTCTTTTCCTTCTTTTTCTATCCGTTTTATAAAGTTATCAAAATGGTCTGTCATACCATCAACAAAAAATGCTTTTTTCTTTCTTCCATTGACATACACATTCATACCACCGCGTTTCATTTTACAATAAGATATGTCTGATATTTTCCAATGTCTTCTAAAAATAAACATTTTAATAACCGTGATATTATCTTCTTCAACTTTTATCTCCCACACTCCTTTTAACGGAGCAATCATACCAAAAAGAGTAACTCCAAACCAAATAATAGATAATGGGATAATAATCATCAAATATCTTTTAGAATAAAATTTTTCAGGTTCACTCCAAAATCCCCAGATAAGAACACCAAGCAGAAACAAAGCACCTATTGCACATATAAATGATACATCTGATATTGTTCGAATAGAAAATTTATTTAAAGATTTTGTTGTTTTATGATTTCTTTTTTGCATTATATCTAAAATAAATAAAACGATATATGCACCTAAAATTGCACCTAAATATTTCATGTTTTACCTCCAAACTTCAAGTTTGTTGCTTACATTATACTTCATCAACCTAAAGAATGGAAGATTTTTTCTTGTTTCCCAAAGCAAAAGCACCTGTCATTTTAAGCTGTGAAGATTTAATTGTGGTTGGGTTGCCAGTTATACAAACACAAATCTGAATTTGTCTTTGCGTGTAGCTCCTCCTCAAACTGAAACCTGCTTGACTTTATCGTAAGCCTGAGTAAATTATAAAAACGCCAAATAAAAATACTAATAAAGCAACAACCTCTATACGAAAATCAAAGCATTTGAAAACCTCATTTCCATATTTTTCATTCTTAAATACAGAAATTTCTTTTCCAACCTTCCCCTTTCCCAATGATAAAAAGAAACAACCATGTGCAGTATAATACTTTTTGTTTTTAATCTTCACTATATAAGCATGCTTTTTAACATTAACACCACCTACTGAATAACCAGCATTTTGTTCTACAATGTCGATTATTTTCCCTTTGCATTTTTCGCCAGTAAAAACAACCCTATATTTTAGATATAGAACTAATAGCGATGTGATTATAAAAATACTCCCTAAAAGCCACATTTAATACACTCCTATAATTAAATCTTATTCTTATTAAATTCCAATTTTCCTGTTACACAAACTGGGATTTATCTATCTCTTTTTACTGTTTTTATTCTTCTATTTTCTAACAACATAATTGCAACACCTGCAACAATGAAACTGGAAATGCAAATTATTGTACCACTTGTTGAAATAGAACTATTGATAAAACCTGTAAAACTGTTGATAATTGTTAAAATAATTCCGAATAAACAAATAGCCAAAATTGCTTTAGATAATATTTTGTAATTTTTCATATTCATTCCCTCCATAAATTCAGCTTTGTTGCTTACATTATACTCTATCAACCTAAAGAATGGAAGATTTTTTCTTGCCTCCCAAAGCAAAAGCACCTGTCATTTTCAAAGCGAAAATAGCAAGTGTTTTAGAGTTCCATATTCAATTTTGGGTGCAAAAAAGCAGGAGACCTTTCTCAGATTTCCTGCTTTTCTCAATGATAATTATTTCTTTTAATTACTGAAAATCGGGAATTTCCTCACAAAATTCCTCGTTACAATAAGGCACGCCATCTTTGATACCCATAGTGATTTTTGAATCTAAATCCAAATAGTATCCCTCATACTGATAATCTGCCACTTCTTCTGATTCCTCTATCAATTTCTTCAGAGTTTCAGCAGCTTGCAAACTCTCAGCATTGTTCAGACCACCAATCGCCGGTCCGCTGCTTCCCTCATACACTTCCAAGTAAATTTTTTCAGAAGATTCCGGCTCAACAAATAGAATATAAGAGTAAGCGTCTTCAAAATTCTGTGTTTCATAATTGGGTTCTCCAAATAATGCACGCAGTCTGCCATAGGCGATGACAGGTTCTAAATCTAAGTTTGTAAGATTGCTGCTGTTTCCCGGTATACTTGTCAGGCTTGTGTCTTTATTGAAATCAGATATTGTCATAGCATTTTCTCCTTCCGATACATTGTTCCCTAATGCACAACCGCTTAAGCACAGTGAAACAAGTAACATCAATGTTAATGGTTTTTTCATGATAGCTGTTACCTCTTTAAGATTCTCAAATAGTGTATCTCCATTATACTTCATCAACCTAAAGAATGGAAGATATTTTCTTGCTTTCTAAAACAAAAGCACCTGTCATTTTCAAAGTGAAAACAGCAAATGCCTTAGAGTTCCATATCCTGTTTTATGCTTTTCGCTTGATCTATCCGGCTGACTTCACACTCTGCAATTTCTTTCTTTTTGCGGCTCAACTGCTCTATAATAGAACTTTTGGCTTTCTTCTTAATTTGCTCCGTTCCGGCTTTTTTGACCTCCGGTTTCATCAGCGTGGTTTGGATTTTCTGAATGGTTGATTTCATAGCATTTGTGATTCTGGCAATCACTCCATCCAATCGTTTCACTGCATACTCAACTTCTTTCTTTGAAGCCTTACGCTCAG
>ERZ772816.1089-NODE-1089-length-25847-cov-6.523341_pt1 | contig 25847 bp, 36 predicted proteins | sample MGYA00511359_ERZ772816 | MGnify/ENA primary metagenome ERZ772816 (study PRJEB29015, sample SAMEA2737710) | human gut metagenome | biome: human gut; feature: human-associated habitat; material: faeces | place: China | collected 2012 ...
AAAGCTGCGCCACAGCCTTGGCAAGCCATCGCGCAGCGATTTTGTTCAACTTGAATTTGTCAGTATCTCTTTTTGCATGTTTTGGGTATCGTTGCTTCATAACTCATATCAAGCAACATTTTGGTTTTGTCATCTGATACGCTGCCATCCAGTGCAACAGTAATCCAGCTATCCTTGCTCATGTGATACGCCGGGAAGAAGCCGGGTTCCTCTCGTAGTGTGCCAATCAGAATTGGGTCACATTTGAAATCGACCACTTTCAGCATTTCTTCGCCTTGCAGCCCCAGCTTGTTCTTTGGTACATCCATAATCAGAGCAAACCACTTCCGATTATTACAATGCCGGAACACCTCATAATTCGGATATTTGAGCCACGGATAATCTGTCTCAGCGTTATATGTCTCCATTATAAATGATTCTAATTCTGCGCGTTTCATAACCTCACCTCTACAACTTCTAGCTTTCTGCATGTTACTATATAGTTTTGATTACCTGTTCTTCTGCATTTTGGCCGAGGGATAATCTCTTCGTGGAAAAAATAATTGACCACGATAGGCGGATCGTTGAACGGGCGTTTGATGGAATCATCATCCCGGACATACAGTAGCCCTTCCTCTTGGCAAAACTGCCGCATCTGCGCATCCAGCATTGACCAGTAGCTGCGTTCTTTTTTATTGTAAATGGTATCGTACAGCGGCAGCAGGTCTGGATGTTTTTCCGTTATATAGTCAAAAATCGTTTTCTTATAACCGCCCCGCAAGTTTAGGTTTTCCAGCCAGACCAAATTACATTGATTCTTCGCCCGGTGGATGATGGAGGGCAGGTCGGTGAGGCCGGGGAAAATCGGCGAGATAAAGCAGGTGGTGCGCACACCAGCATCATGGAATGCTTTCATAGCGGCCAGCCGCCGCTCAATGCTCACTGCATTGTCCATATCAGCGCGAAAATCTTCGTCCAGTGTGTTTGATCGACCAGGATACCCGCGCATTGGGGAATGTTTTAATGAGGTCAAGGTCACGCAGCACCAGGTCAGACTTGGTAGCAATACTGAGGCTACATCCGCTGCCCTGCATCTGCTCCAAAATGGCGCGGGTGCGGCAGGCGGTTTCCTCCAGCGGCTGATATGGGTCGGTCACGTAACAGAGAAACAGTTCTTTCCCTGCATACCGCTCCGGGTGTTTGATTTCCGGCCAAAATTTAACGTCTATGAACTCTCCCCAGGGCTCCGGGTGATTGGTAAAACGCTTCATAAAAGATGCGTAGCAATATTTGCAGCCGTGGCCACAGCCCACATAAGGATTGACCGAATAATAATCACTCACAGGCAAATTGGATTTTGTGAGGACGCTTTTTACTTCAACGTTTCAGATGATTGGCTCCATTGTATGTATGCTCCTTTGATTTTGCTTATTTTTCACGGGACAGTTTCATCATATCCTTCATATCGGCAAAACCGATTGTTTGATACAGCGGCCTGCCTTTGTCTGAGGTTTCAAGATATATTTTTGAAATATGCCGCTGACGAGCCTGCTCTACAAGCCACCTGACGATTCTGTTCCCTATGCCGTGTCCGCGAAACTGCGGCCGGGTATAAATGTTCATCAGGTAGGCACATTTCCCGTTTAGATTGTCCGGTGAGGGCATCTCATGATAGAGGCATATCCCGCCGCAGCCGACGATTTCCTCCCCTACGTAGGCAAAGCAGGCAATATGTCCGCCCTGCGGCAGTTCTGTTTGATAGTAGCGGCGATTTTCCGATTCCAGCTCTGTTACAGACCGCTCCGAGGGGATGGAGAATACCTCATGCAAGACTTCCATTCGCCATTGCATCAATACATTCAGGTCCTGGATCGTGGCCTGCCGGATCTGAATCTCCATTATAATGCCCCCGCTTTCATTACTACCGGCAGTTTCGACACATCCGGCTTACCGTTGACATTCAAAGGAATCTGCTTCATCTTCACAAAGAACTCTGGGATCATAAAGGAAGTCAAATTTTCAGACAGTTCTTTTTTTACTTCCGAGACTTTCAGCTTATTGTCGGAAGGCACCACATAGGCGGTCATATAGGACAGTCCATCCTCGTCTGTAAAAGCCCGGACAATAGCCTGCTGCACATCCTTGCACCGATAGAGCCGGGACTCCACCTCGGCAAGTTCCACCCGCTTGCCGTAAATCATGATCTGGTCGTCCTTGCGGTGCAGGAATGCAATGTTGCCATCCGGCAGGATATAGCCCAAATCGCCGCTGCGGTACATGGTGCTACCGTCCGGCTGCCGCTCAAAAGCTCTGTTTTCCTCGGCATGGTCGCCAATGTAGCCCAGAGATACACCGCCGCCATAAATGCAAATCTCACCCGTCTGCCCTTTGGCAACCTCGTTGCCAGACTGATCCAGAATCCTGATCTGCGCACCTAGTACAGGATGACCGATGGGATAGGTACCGTCCTCCAGCACAGTTCCACTATTACAACGGTAATAGGAGGCGCAGACCGTTGTCTCGGAGGGGCCGTAGGTGTTGTAAACCTCTGCTTTGTTCAGCAGGTGATCCACATAAACGCCCCGCAACACATCGCCGCCGCTGATAAGCAGCCGCAGAGAGGACGGAATGACAGACAGGTGGTTCATTTCTGCCAGCAGATACGGAAAGCCGCTGATCATAGTCACATGGTGGCGTTCCACAAAAGCCATCAATGCATGGATGTCGGCCTTATCCTCGTCAGCGGGGATGGCCAGAGCGGCACCATTCAGCAGACTGGTGAACACTTCCTCCACAAAGATGTCAAAAGAACAGACGGAATATTGCAGCATGACATCACCGGGGCCGGGATGGAACTCGTTGGCAAAGGCACGGACATAATGGCAAACATTGCGGTTGGTGACACAGACACCTTTGGGCCGCCCGGTGGTACCTGACGTATACAGCACATAGGCGGGGCGTTCCGGGTCTTCGATGGCGTTGCGCTTCCAGGAGGGCGTCTCCACGCCGCAGATCTCACAATCTGTATAGCGGATGGGGAAACTGCTCAGTTTGGGCGCAAAGGCGTGTTCCGTCAGCACAAAATCCACCTGTGCCTCGGTCATCATGTCATGGATGCGCCCGGTGGGAAAATCCGGCTCGGCTGGGACATATTGGCCGCCGCATTTGAGTACCGCCAGAATCGAGGCAATCATCTCGGTTCGGTGACGCATGACGATGCCGATGCTGTGTACTTCCTGCGGAAAGCTGCACGTGATCATATCTACCATGTTGGACAGCTCTCCAAAAGTCATGGCGCGGTCGTTTTCAATGATAGCCGGGGCATTTTCATGTTCTTTAACTACTTTCTGAAAAAGCGAATAAATCGTATCCATCGTTTTATCTCCTTGTCGGTTTATCTATTTAATATCCAGTGAATGCCAGCCGCTGTGCGCTTGTTGCACGCCTGATAGTGGCTGCCACTGTTCAGTACGAAGGTGGTTTCGATGCCTTTCCCGTGGCACAGTGTTTCTATCTCCTGCGTATTCTGCTGCACAACGTTCAAAATCGGATTATCGGTGGAGCTCTCCTTGTCTCCGAGAGAAAAATACAGACAGTCAGGTTTGCGCTTCATCTCATGGGAGCACACATATTCCATGATGCCCTCAAACCAGAAGGAACCTGACATACTCGCTGCGCGGGCAAACACATCCGTTTGGTAGAGAGCGTAGAGGGCGAACAGCCCAGCCAGCGAGTAACCGGCGAGGCCCCGCCAGGCGGGCGCACCGGGAAGGAGCGCTTCCGCTTCCGGCATAATTTCATCCAGAAGCAGTTTCAGGTAATCATCCGCACCCCCGGTGCAGGGCGTATCGTGTTTAGAGATCGGCCCCATATACCACGGTGTCATGTCATGATCCCATTTCAGATTACTGACCGCCACCAGACAGAAATCTGGGCAGCCGAGCGCCATCAGGTTTTTATACACACTGTTAACGGCATTGGAAAAGGTGTTGAGATAGATAACTGGGCTGCCCGGCTTTGCGCTTGGGTATATGTCCACTCTTTTTTGTTCTATGGTTAAAGAAGTCACCTTGTTGCCTCCTCTCTTGACGATTCATTGTATAAATATTGTACGGTATCCGAAAACGAAAGCAAGTACGCAGAAAGTTCGTACATAGTATCAAACTACTGACCAAGGCTATAAACAGGAGGAATCAAGATGGATCATATCATGACATATGAGGAATATCTGCGCGATGTCAAGAAGGGAATCGTCACCGATCTGGGCAACAGCCCGGTCACGCCGCTGCTTCTGATGCTTCAGGGAAAGTGGAAAACACAGATTACCATGACGATTTGGTTTGTGTTGCTTTCCGCTGGAATTAAAACGTCAGCCTTCTAGATATCAAAATTTCGAGGCTCAATCACACTCTCTATTTTCTCGCTGTCTACGCTTAGCAACTACCATTACTGGCAGTCACCCAAGACTCGCTACTGGCGGTTGGTTAGACCTTACCAGACAGGCATTCCACCTGCTAGACTACTCGCCCTTGTCTGGGCGCACAATTTCGATTTACTGAATTTTCCCTTCACATCTATACCACTGCCTGCAACCACCCAAAATGGTCGAATTGCCGGATTGGTTGTCAGCCCTTTCCGTTTTCCAAAAATCAGCCCGAAATGCCTGACATCTAATCCACTGTCTCAAATCGCGACATCTAATCCGAGGTTACAACCTGACACACATTTTGCCGTGGATATGTTTCCATATAAGAAAACCGAGCTTTTTCAGAAGTCTGGCTTCAGATCCAAACCTCCGAAAAAGCCCGGAAATACGCCGCTTTCTGGCACTTATTTATCTTTCCTTGACATCAAGACTACCGTCTCCACATGCGGTATCATTATTTCAGACCTCAACATCCCGCGCCCCCGCATAAACACTTGCTTTTTACACCCTTTGTTATTTTGCCATGTTTAATCAATGCTACTGTCTAAATTTGGCGTACAGACCGTTTGACTTGACTGACGTGTGACGGGTGCGCCGATATTTTCTAGCACCATTATAATGCAAAAACAGTGCAAATACTGCTGTCGGATTTGGTAATATATCGGTCCGCAGATTTGTTTTGGGCAGTTTTATGAAGGGAGTTAACACCCTCAATGTCCGCTTTTGCAGTTTCAATGTCCACTTTACGTTTCAATAACATTCTAAAAATTCTTCCAACAACGCTCTTTTAAGAATGCGCCAATGACCTCTAGTGGCTCACCTTCATAATATTGCACCAATAACTTCTTAAATTCCGGTACATCCTTTTCCGGTATAACTAAAAATCCCATACCTTGTGCAATCAGATAATGATTGGCAAAAATAACCGATGCTCGCTTATTTCCATCTTTGAACACCTGCGTTTTCATACAGTACATACATAACTCAATCGCTATCTCTATTGGCTCTTTATCCTGACTTCTAATTTCATCTATTCGCTCGATAACCACTGTTTCAATAGGTAATGGTGGTACATAGCTTGTTCCGCCTATCTGCACAGGAATACCACGAATACGACCTCCATCATAAAAGAAACCTTCATTAACCAACTTTGCAATATGACAAAGCATACCTGATTTGATACATTGACAACTCTGATTAGATGCTCTTTTGTTACATCCAAATGCCTGAGAACTGTAAGCATAAAAAAAGCAGAAGCTATCATAGGAAAAATCCTACTGCTTCTGCTTTCTTGAATCTTATGTTGTTTTTTCTCTTCCCTGTAAACTACACTACCAGCCTGTAATACCTCAGGGCCTCCATGATATATTCCCTTTTCTCTGGAGTACAGGATTTTATCACAGGTTCCTCTTTCTTTGAAACATTATAATTAGGACGCATATCCAATTCACAATCCCGTTTTACTTCTGCTATATAAGCAGTATGAACCTTTACCCCATGCTTCTCCATGATATACTTTTTGATATTCTCATAAGTTGGTTTCTGTTCCTTATACTCCTTATGCATATCAGGACTAATAGGAACTTCCATCTCAACCTGGAAGTCTCTCTTTTTCTTCCCTAAGTCTCTCTTTTTCTTCCCTAAGTCACTTTTTTTAGTTAAAAGAGCTACCGTCTCCACATGCGGTGAAAGTTACTTCTTATACTAAATAGCGAAACCGTCACCTTTTGCGAAAAGGTTCATCCCCCACTTAGGGGGATAGGATAGCTTGCGCCCCGGTTATGACATATAAATCAAACGTAAGCGCTGAATAACCCACCGTCTTTCCATTCCAGCTAATTCATGCGACAATCATTCTAATCCAAGTGAGTTAAGACATTGGACAAGTTTGGTTCAAAGTGAAGTGTTGCTTGTCCAGTATACTCATAGTACACAACAAAGGAGTTGGACAAGAATGGTTCAAAGACATCCCAAACGTTCTGACCAGGAATGGATGGAACTGATTCAAGAATGCCGCACAAGTGGTCTTACTGATAAGGCCTGGTGTGAGCGGAATCACATTCAGCGCAGCAGTCTTTATTATCATATCCGGAGATTTCGAAACATGGCTTGCGAAATCCCAGAGAATCCCGTATCTTCCTGTCAGGAACAGCATGAAGTTGTAGCAGTTGATTTTTCGGTTCCTGCGGAAAGTGAAATAACAGAACAGCCCCGCAATGAGACAGCTGCATACGCACCGGCAATCCGCGTAATCTATTCTGGATTTTCCGTGGAGATTCAAAATACGGCAGCAAGTGAAACCATTCGAAATACCATCACTGCGCTGCGGCAGTTATGTTAGGCGAGCTGTCCGGTGTAGCTAAGATTTTCATCATCACCGGACGAACCGACATGCGCAAAAGTTTTGATGGTTTAATGGCTATTATACGAGATACCTATCAGTTGGATCCTTATGCAAATGCACTGTATCTGTTTTGTGGCAGGGATAGCCGGAAATTAAAAGCACTCCATTACGACAAGGATGGCTTTGTGCTCTATCAGAAACGACTTGATGAAAATGGTCGTTTTCAATGGCCGCGCAATGCTTTGGAAGCCAGATTATTAACACGCCAGGAATTCCGGTGGCTTATGGAAGGTCTTGCAATTGACCAGCCAAAAGCGATCCGGCCATCCAAAGAGAAAAAAGATTTCTGATTTTGTATAAATAGCTGAAAATGAAAATCTTTTCTTTGGTTTTTATCCCGCTTTTTTCATGCTATCCACAAGCTTTCGTGGATAGAGGAACTTATTCGTGCAGTTCAAAACTTATAGATCCCAGACTGTGGATAAGTAGCTGATAATCAAGAAAAAAGCTTTGGTTTTCATGCGATTTCAGCAAGATTTGCTTCCGTCAAAATGACGATACTGTTTTCAGACCGGTTTGTCAGCATCACTGCTTTCCTGTATAATGGAAGTATCATGAAAGGAAGGCAGTGCTCATGGTAAAAGAAGATCAGATCAGGCTGATGCAGACCATTATTGATCAGCAGGAAAAACGGATTCGGGAAAAAGATGCTGTCATCGCAGATCTTCGTAAGCTTGTCGATGAACTGCAATCGTTAAAAGCAAATCTGGAAGAAACCTTAAAGGAATTTCAGCGACAGTTCTTTGGCGTTCGAAGTGAAAAAACAAAAGCTCCAGATAAGAAACAGGAACAGCAGAATGCAACTGCAGAACCAGCAAAAACGGTAGAAGTAAAAAGCCATACGCGACAAAGAAAACCCAAGGCTACGCGTAAAGAACTTTATGCCAACCTTCCGGTTCGTGAAATCGTGATTCCATTAACGGAGGAAGAACGTCGCTGCCCGTACTGCAATGCAGAAATGACAACCATTGGCTATACCGATGTCCGCGAAGAACTGCGTATAACACCTGCAAAGGTAGAACGTATTCTTTATAAACAGGAGGTTGCGGTATGTCCGGAATGCAGGAAAGATGGCGATGGTACGCTTGTAAAAGCCACTACGCCAACCGCTTTGTTCCCACATAGCCCTGCATCTGCTTCGATTGTAGCGTATGTGATGTACCACAAAACATTTGTCGGTACTCCGTATTACCGTCAGGAATCAGGAATGTTCCAGTTGGGACTAAAACTTCCCAGGGAAACCATGGCCAACTGGTGCATACAGGGGGCTGGGAATCGAACGTGCGCACTTAACAAAAAACTTAGATAGAAAGGTACTTTGTACATCATCAATTCAGAGTGTAATCAAAAATGTAATCACCCTATATTTCCTATTTCATGCAGTTTAAAAGAAAAGCTGTCAAGGGGTCTGCAAAGCAGATATATCTCGCCCCTTTACAGCTTTTAACCAGCGGAGAACATACAATCACCATTGAAAAAGGCTAGATTAGATGCGTAGTTATCTAATCTAGCCTTGATTATATTACCTTAAAACCTTGTAATAGGTTTCCATGCCCCAATCCCAATCAGATCCATCGTTAAGACCTCCTGTTACATCTATTCCCTCAATAGTTGGTCTTCCGTCATCTGTTCCTAACTGAAATTTAATTGTGTACTTGGCCCTTTTATAGTTATTTTCATCCCATTTGCGGTAATATTCCTCGCCCTGAACAACAAACGTATCATCACTGTTAATCGAAACACCATTAGAGAAATCAATGTCACAACCCCAGTCACTGGCATCTGCATGTTCAATAAAAGTGCCATATATTTTATTATTGGCTATCTTTGTAATCTCAACATCTCCAGTTCCATAAGTTCCTACACTACCTGTATCCGCCATTTCTTTAAAGCCATAGCTACCTACATATTTACTGTAGTCTTTGGATGTTGAAGAATTGGATGTAATTTTCGCCTTGTTCCACCGCTCGCCACTAAGCTCGGAATACCATGATGAAATCCAATTGTCGTCATAACTAGAATCACTTTTTTCTAAAATATCGTATTCTTTTAATGTACCATCTGTTAATGCAGGTACTCCGTTTTTTATAACCAACTCATATGTCTTTGTATATGTTCCGCGGATTCCATTCCAACTAATGACTTCGTCTTTTGCGTCCTCCCATTCTATATCTGCTATTTTATATGTAATTGTGAATTTATTTCCCGATAATGGCACATCAAATTCTGAAAATGCATCATCATCAGTTACAGCTTTTCCAGAAATCCGACCACCAGAAATAGATTGAATCTTTACACCAGAATTTCCAGTAATACCATAATACGGAACAAATACTCCAACAAAATTAGCTACATTAACTAAATTTGTACTCGCTACAACTTTCACACCATTACTATCAACCTTATTTCCATCCGGTGTTGTTGTATTCACATACATTGCTCCATCAGCGCCAAAATAATAGGATTTTCCGCCGATTTCTTTCCATGTATTCGAAATCATAGAACCATCTGATACAACGTAGTACCATTTTCCAGATACATTCAGCCATTTATTTTTTGCCAGCGTTCCATTTTCATAATAATGCCAGCTTCCGTTTTCAGATACCCAGCCATTCTTCACTGTCTGCGTACTAGATGAAGTACCGCCATTTCCTGTCTGTGTTGTTGTCTGCCCGGTTACTTTTGCTCCGTTACTGTCTACTTTGGAACCATCCGGTGTAGTGGTGCTTACATACATTGCTCCATCTGAACCGAAATAATAGGACTTACCGCTAATTTCTTTCCATGTACCGGTAACCATAGAACCATCTGATACAACATAGTACCATTTTCCAGACACATTCAGCCATTTATCTTTAGCCATAGCACCATTCTCATAATAGTGCCAGCTTCCGTTTTCAGATACCCAGCCATTTTTTGTTGTCTGTGTACCGGATGAAGCATTAGTATTTCCAGACTGTGCGGCTGTTTCTTCGGCAACCTTGGCCCCACTACCATCTACCTTGAAGCCATCCGGTGTAGTTGTGCTCACATACATTGCTCCGTATGGAACTTTGCTATTCATGGAATACAGCCATTTTTCTTGTTCATTATTAAAATGGTAGTTCCCCATATCTCTTACAGGCTGGAAGAAATATTCTTTTCCATCAATTTTCTGCCATCCTGTGGCCATTTTACCATTTGACGAATTCAGATAATACCAATAGCCATCCTTATCATCATGATGCCATCCCTTTTTCATGGCCTTGTTAGTCTCATTGAAATAGTACCATTCATCATTAGAGTCGAAAAACCATCCGGAATATTTTTCACCATTGGAATCCTTCAAATATCCTACACCATTTTCGGTAACAATCGTTCCGTTTGGTAATGCCTGTGTATTTGCATATACAGCACTTCCAAAAGGTAACACCATACTTGCTGATAACGTTGTAATCAGCACTTTTTTCGCCAGCTTTTTACTGCTCATTGTAGTCCTCCTCATTATTTTTAGTGTTTGTCCTGTTGTAGGACAATTTTTTTCTAAAATCAGTATAGCATTGTTTTTGTCCTATTACAAGACAAAAAGATATAAAAGGAGATTGAAAATAATGCCGCGTATCATTGAAGGAACATCCATGAACATCACTGGTGAAAAGATTAAATACTACCGAAAAATGCGAAAACTGAGCCAGCAACAATTATCCGATAAGCTTGAAACACTGGCTGTATATATATGTAGGGGGTCTATTTCCAGAATCGAGGACGGTTCACGAACAATTACAGATATTGAACTTTATGGATTATCAGAGATACTTCAAGTGCCGATTGAAAAGTTTTTTGAAAAATAAAGGAGAAGGTTTTTCATCCTTCTCCCACATTCATACTTAAATAATTTGTAACTGTTCAGAACCAATGTCACTTAGTTAAGCTTTTTACAAATTAATGGATTTGTGTGCATCTAGCGTGAAAAGGATGTGGTAAACAAAAAAGATTAAAACAATCTTCGTTCAAAAAAATCATATAAATATCAGGCACGACTTTAAGACAGACTTTCGTCTGCCTTAAAATTAGTGTATAATAGAATTGTCAGCTACTCTATGTTATACAAAACGGTAAGAGAAGCTGAGCGGTTTTTGGACTCTATGCTGGCGGGCATAGTTTCTATCGGGCCTGATAGGTAGGATATACTTACTTATCAGGCTTTCTAGATTTGGTGGTGCGACTCCTCTTAGAAAATCAAAACAGATTTTCATTGCGAGAGAAAAGTTGACTTGGTACTCATATTTGCGATCCATACTTTTTACTGGTACATGTAAAATAATTATGGAACAGAAATTGTACAAAATGAGCCTGCTCCACAGTTCAAATGCAACATACTCTGTTTTTTTAGAGTGTAAATTAGTAGCACCAATGGTATGCTTCAGGTCGCGAAAAGAAGTTTCGATGCCCCAGCGGAGATTGTAACAGTATTTTATATCGTCCGGTGTAAAAGCTTCTTCGGAAAGTGTAGTGATGATATTTTCAAAAACACCATCGGACACTTCAACGCGGACGATTCTTAGTTTCAGCAGATATTCATCGGAAATATCATCTGGATCAAGATAGTCGAAAGCTATGTTTTTACAAATATAGCGGTATTGTGATTCTTTTTCGGCATGTTTATGTTTCTTTTTTGATTGTGTTCTGGTCAGAATCAGTTCTATGGTTGTATCCAGTTTGTCAGGAAGAGTCTCGACTCCAAGAAAACGCTGTACATTCAAATCCTTAGCACGAATCAAAAAATCAACATGATTTTCGATTGCATGGGCAAAAACATTGTAACTGGAAAATCCTCTGTCAGCAATGAAAATGGGGGATCCCCCATAGGCATACCGATCCATAAGATTGCAGATAGCCTGAAACTCATTTTTAAGACGCCCAGGCTGAACTTCTAAATCAAGATACCGCTTAGAACATACCTCATATAAAGAGATGGTATGAACCATATTAAAACCGGATAGAGATTTGCCATTAGGCTCGTGGAAGGTGTCGGGATTGTTAGGATTTCTGGCAATGTTAAATTCAGAACCATCACACGCAATGAGATAGTATTTTCCGCGAAATTTTTCTAAGGGGAATTTAAGGTTAAATTCCTTAAGAAGGTGACGGAATGCAGAAACGGAAAGTTTGGAACGTTGTTGATAAAAAGCAGAGCCGGTAGGAAGCGAGGAATCATACTCAAAAAATTTGAGAAGTTCATGATTCAGGCTTCCGCTTTCCATGGAAATGATCAGATGCATCATTTTCTTAAAATCAAGTTTGCGTTTGCGGATAAAATCTTTATCTGGATTTTTTACAAAAGAAGAAAGTGAGCGGGACATCTCATCAATAATGTCCCAAAGTGTAGTTTTGACAATTTCAGGAAATGTCATAGGTAAACCTCCTTGAATCAGAATGAAATATAGTTCTAATTCAAGGGCCGCTCTCGTTACCTTAGAATTATATCGGCAACGAGAGCGGCCGCACATTTTGATTGATGTGTCAACTATAATTTATAAATTTTTGTTAGAGGTTTACCTCTTAGTGAACCAATAAGCTTAACTAAGTGACATTGCAAGTGTACGGTGTGTGGGCGTGTTCATCTGGAACTCCCGGACATTATGGTTCCTCATAAGCATTATTCGAGGTCGGCGATCATCGATACGATAAATGGTGAGAGAAATTGTTCCGCGGAGCAGTCGACGATTTACCGCTGGAACCGGGAAAAGATGCAGCTTGAACGTCTGCTGGTTCAGGTGGAAGATAAGAGTCCGGAAGCAAAGCGGACTGACGGTGATAATAACTGCAGGTGCGCAGGAAATTAAATATGAAAAAGCGGCAGGTGAACTGCCTGTAAAAGGGGAAATGAAAAAGCAGCAGGTGAAATATCCGAAAAGGGGAAATGAAAAAGCGGCAGGTGAACTGCCTGTAAAGGGGAAAATGAAAAAGCGGCAGGCGGATGCCTGTAATTTGTGTGATCAGTGATTATGATGGCCGGTCAGTCAGAAATGGCTGACTGGCGTTTTTGATTGCCATGTATCCGAAAAAATGTCAGAAGAAGATTCTGTCAGTTCATAGAAAACAATGATTGAAACAGAGCACAGAATCCGTGCATAAGCTGAAAAATTGGCCATTCGCGCGTCGTATACCTGACCGTGACCGAACGTGGAACATATATAGTCCGAATATGGGCAATATACAAATAGTGTCAATGTATGTTATATAGAAGACATCAGAGTAACTGTTTGTCAGATTTGCGGATATTTTGCGGGCTGAAAAGTGTGTTGGGCTGATATGCACGGAGGATAAAATGATAAGTTACAATCGCTTGTGGGAGACCATGGAGAAGAGAAAGATCAGTCAATATCGGTTGATCAAGGAGTTTGGCTTAAGCTCCGGCCAGATGAGCCGTCTGAAGAAGAATACATATGTTTCGACGCATACGTTGGAGACGCTCTGCCGGATCCTGGACTGCCGGATCGAGGATGTGATGGAGGTTTCTTTCGAGGACGAGGAGAAGGAAAATAAGGCGAATTGACACTGATCTTTACCGGAAAAGAGTTCCGATAAAGACCAGATATTTTTACGATTCTTTTTCCACGCGGTCAAATGAGATGCGGACGATGTCCGCAACGCTGCAGTTTAAGATCCGGCACAGAGTTTCCAGGGTATGTGTGGATACATGTTCATTTTTACGGATCCGATGGAGCTGGCCGGAGCTGAAATGATAGCTGCGGATCAGGCGGTACTGGTTGATGCCTTTTGACTTTAAGGTGTTCCAGAGCGGGCTGTAATCGATCATGAGAAACGCCTCCTTTCCTTATATAATGCGGCAGAAGTTCTGCCATAGTAAAGAATAAAAGATATTTAGGGGAATTTGTGGAAATATAAGGAAAAACAGGTCGAATCTTGCGGATGTTGGCAGGAAATACAAATGAGAAAATAGAAAATGTATCGCTGGTGAGCAGGCGTGGAAACCGAAAGAGAAGAATTTAGGCGGTTTCTGCCGGATTACGAGTCTATGGATTGAACGGGTCAGCCTGGAATGTCCTGGAAATAACGGCGAGAGATGAGACAAAGGAGAAAACGGTATGGTTAAATATACAAGGTTATGGGAGACAATGCAGAGAAAAGGCATCAGCCAGTATCGCCTGATCAAGACATATGGAATCAGCAATGGTCAGTTGAACAGGCTGCGGAAGAATTTATATATTTCGACGCATACCGTGGAGACTTTATGCAGAATTCTGGACTGCCGCGTGGAGGATGTGATGGAGATCGTGTTCGATGAGAGCGACGAGCTTTTATGGTCTCCGGGACTGGAAGAGGAGCGGCAGAAGCAGGAGGAGCTGGAGAAGAAAAAGAAGAGGCAGGGACAGTAAAGCTCCTGTGTGGCAAAATTTGGTGCATAACAGATTGCGGAAATGCAGCTGTTTGCGATATCGTGAGCAGAATCCGGCTGTGAAACAGAAAAATGAAGTGCGGCGGTACCTGAAATAAGTTGCCAATATTCTTTTTAACAGGTATACTGGATAGGAATGCATGATTTCGTTATAGAACATTCGTGAAAAACCTGTTATCGGCAGGTTTTGCGGATGAGGTTTGCACATTTGCTGCGCTGACCATGATAGAACGCAGGCGTGCAGGAAATAATAGAGAATATCGGAGGAACTTAAAGATGACAGGACGCAATGTTGGAAAGACATGCCGCACACATTACAGAGGTACTTTTAACGATGGTACACAGTTTGACTCTTCCTACGACCGCGGCGAGCCGTTAGAGTTTGTATGTGGCGCTGGACAGATGATCAAGGGATTTGACGCGGCTGTTGCGGATATGGAGGTCGGTGAGATCAAGGAGATCCACCTGATGCCGGAGGAAGCTTACGGAATGCCGAATCCGAATATGATCCTCACACTCGAGATCGCAAATCTCCCGGGTTCCGAGGACCTTGAGGTTGGACAGCAGGTATACCTCACAAACCAGAGCGGCCAGCCGTTCCCGGTGAAGGTTACCGCGAAGGACGAGAAGATGATCACTCTTGACGCGAACCATGAGATGGCGGGGAAAGAGCTGAACTTCAAGATTGAACTGGTTGAAGTAAAATAGGAATAATCCCGACATTTTTCCACATACTACCCATAAGTCACACGATATGGAAGTAGTGGTATGCAGGAGGAATAGACGTTATGAAAGCTACGGGAATTGTAAGAAGAATTGATGACCTCGGACGTGTGGTGGTTCCGAAGGAGATCAGGCGGACACTTCGTTTGCGCGAAGGAACGCCGTTAGAGATCTTCACGGACCGTGAGGGGGAGATCATTCTGAAGAAGTACTCGCCGATGATGGAACTGAATGCGTTTGCAGGGCAGTATGCAGACGCGATGGCGCAGTCGACAGGGCTTATGGTCTGCATCACGGACCGGGACCAGGTGGTCGCGGCGGCCGGCGGGGCGAAAAAGGACTTTTTCCAGAAGCCTATCAGCCGGGCGCTGGAGCATGTGATCCAGGAGCGGATGACGGTGCAGGCGGGAAAGGATGAGCGGGCGTTCACGCCTGTGACGGACGATGACAGCGAGGGAATCACTGCGCAGGTGATCACTCCGATCATCTGTGAAGGTGACGCGATCGGGTCGGTCATTGTGATGAGCAGGGAGCCGAGGGCGAAGTTCGCGGATGCGGAGGTGCGTTTGGCGGCGACGGCGGCGGGATTCCTGGGACGGCAGATGGAGAGCTGAGAATTGAGGCTGGGCGAGATTTGAAACAGCAGTAAAAATGTTGAGAAAATATGCCTGGTAAGATAAAAAACGAAAAAAGTCCACATGATGATATTTTAGAAGAGATCACTTCAATAAATATTATCATGTGGACTTTGACTTTTATTTACAACGAATCAAAAAACGATCTAAATAAAAGGCATTATGCAAATGCACATTTCTAATTGCCATGCATCCGGAAGAAGCTGCCGGTGGCGGTTCCGCAGGTGAACAGTGTATCCAGACTATGTTCATGCGGGCAGACTTTTCGGATTCTGACATTCTTTATACACGTAATTATTCGGTCTACGCTAGTTTGGGCTGAAAGAACTTTATTTCCCAGTCTGCTTCTTCGAATTCCCATAGATATACACCATGATCGAAGCAATCGCAACCAATGCGCCGCCGAGGATCGAGGTGGATTTTACAGGCTCGCCGAGGATCGCTGCGCCGAGAACGATGCTGAACAGGATTCCGGAGTAGTTGTAGATACTGATCTCGGATGCCGGGGCGAAGCGGTAAGCGTAGGTGATGAATACCTGGCCCAGGGAGCCGAAGAGGCTGATCAGCATGAGCAGCATAAACTGATGCGGGTCTGGCATAACGAAATTGCTGATGACGAACGGCAGGGAACCGAACACGCTGAAAGTTGAAAAGTGCATGATAACGGTGATTCCGTCGACTTTTCCCTTAAAGTAGCCGAGAAACGTGTACGCAACGCCGGATGTGATGGCGGAGAGCAGTGCGACTACCAGCGGAAATGGGTCGGACTGGAAGCTCGGACGGAATACGATGAATGCGCCGATAACGGACAGTGCCAGCGCCGGGATCTGGATCGGGGAAAGCTTCTCCTTCATAAACACAGCAGCCAGCAGTGTGACAAAGATCGGGGAGAGCTTATTTAATACGGTGACATCTCCCTGTGCAGCATGGCTGGAGGCGTAGAACAGCGTGATCAGGCCCAGAAATCCGAAGAAAGAGCGGCCGAACAGGTACGGCTGGTATTTTTTCGGGCCGTAGTAGGAACCACGTTTTTTACGGATGATGAAAAAGGAAACGATCAGGATGAAGAGATTGCGGACGCAGATCTGCTCCATCGTTGGAATTTCGCGGCTCATACGGACAACGACCTGCATGGAGGCGAAAGAAAGCGCGGACAGGATCATAAAGAGGATGCCCTTTTGTTTTTGTGTGATATTCATGATGTCCTCCTGTGAAATTGTAATCGAGGAATAGCTCAATTAGAGTGATGATATGTCAAAAGACACGACAATTAAGAGTATAACTTTTTTTCATGGAATCGTCAATTGGTGCAAATATGTAGAAGAAATAAAAGATTTCAGGAGGACATGTGGAGTATGTTTGGTGCGGATTAAATTGGAACAAATGGACGGTGATGGACTGCAGTTAAAAAACAGAATGCATATTGCCAGAGAAATAGAATCCAGTTATGATAGTAGAAAATAGTATTTAAAACTGTTGGCGGAGAGCGTAGGCGGAACCGACGGGGAGAGGACCGGGCGATCGTCAGAGGCTCGAAACAGCAGAAAAATGAATGAAAACGGATAAGGTGAGGAAATACTATGTATACATTCGAGGACTTAAAGCAGATCATGAAGACACTGCGTACGGAGGATGGCTGTCCATGGGATCGGGCGCAGGATCATGACACGTTGAAAAAGCATCTCGTGGAGGAATGCGCGGAGGTGCTGGAGGCGATCGATGCTCATGACACGGAAAATCTCTGCGAGGAGCTGGGGGATGTCCTGTTCCAGGTCATGTTCCACAGTGAGATCGAGGCGGAGCAGGGAAATTTTACCGTGGATGATGTGGTGAACGGCATCTGCGAGAAGATGATCCGCCGCCATCCACGGGTCTTCGGAGGCGAGATTCCGGAGGTGGAGAACGAGAAGGACCTCTGGGAAGCGATCAAGAAACAGGAGCGGGAGGAAAAGAAAAAACGGGCCGCCGCACACTGACGAAAAGTGCGCAAAAACACGGCAAAAACGGGCAAAAATCCTTGACAAAGAATGCAGAAACATATATAAATGTAAGAGTGCAATGCAAAGGTCCTTCGGGCAGGCTTTGTCCGCAGGTTTGAAATGAATTTTAGGAGGAAATAAAACAAATGAACAAGACAGAATTAATCGCAGCAGTTGCTGAGCAGGCAGAACTCTCCAAGAAAGATGCTGAGAAGGCACTGAAGGCTTTCACAGATGTTATTGCAGCAGAGTTAGTTAAAGGTGAGAAGGTACAGTTAGTTGGCTTCGGAACATTCGAGGTATCCGAGAGAGAGGCTAGAGAGGGAAGAAACCCGCTTACAGGCGAGAAGATCACGATCGCAGCTTCCAAGAACCCGAAATTCAAAGCTGGTAAGGCTTTAAAGGATATGGTTAACGCTTAATTCTGTTTAGAATGATAAAAGTGGCTGTGTAGGCAGCACGTGTTTGGATCCCCTCCGTGATATGCGTATTGCGGAGGGGGAAATTGTTTCCGGGGTTCGCCTGGACAGGCGGGCAGCAGGAAGTCCGGCGGCGATGGTGCCGCAGAAAAGGAGCAAGTTATGCGTTTAGACAAATATCTGAAGGTATCCCGTATCATCAAGCGCAGAACCGTGGCGAACGAGGCGTGCGACAGCGGCCGTGTGATGCTGAATGATAAGATTGCGAGAGCCAGCGCGGAAGTTAAGGTCGGAGATGTGATTGAGGTGGCATTTGGAACAAAAGCCGTCAAGGTCCGTGTGACGAGCGTGCAGGAGACGATCCGCAAGGAAGATACGAAGGAAATGTTTGAATATATTTAGGAAAAACCTCACAGTAAAAAACTGATGAGGTTTTTTATGTAAGGCGCGAGTTTCCGTTATGGCAAGTGTGATCGCATACTACATTTGCAAGCGGTTAGACGGAAACGACAGTGGCAATTAGCCCAAATGAAAACCCCAGAGAATGGCCTCTCTGGGGTTTTCGCTTGTGAATTACAGCATAAAAATTTTTTTACTTCATATATTTAAAACATATTTACATATACAGGAGGTTTTTATGGAAGAGAATCCGGGAATGGCGCATAAGATCGTTTTGAATAATCGGAATCAGGGAAATCTCACGGGGATCCTGGATGTGATCTCCTTTGACGAGAACTCCATCGTGCTGGACACGGACATGGGACTTCTGACCATCAAGGGAAAAGACCTCCATGTAAACCGGCTGAGTCTGGAAAAAGGTGAGATCGATATTGAGGGCAGGACGGACAGCCTTGTGTATTCGGCGGGCGGCGGCGCGAAGAGCGGGGAATCATTTTTTGCAAAATTATTTAAGTAGTGGAAAAGCAGTGATGAAAGAGTTCATGAGGAAAAATCCAGGTAACCGCAGAAAATAGATCATGTGACGAAAAATGAGACCATGAAAGAGAAAATAAGCAGGAAATTTAAACTCGGAGGTGCCTTGTGAGTCCCTATCTTACTCTGGAAGTCCGCCTGGTTGGCATGAGTACGGTGCTCGGCTTTATTTTGATGGCGAGTTATGACTTTTTGCGGCTATTCCGCTTTTTTGTTCCCCATGGGCGGCTGTGGACGGGGATCGAGGATTTTTTTTACTGGATCTATGCGGCTGTCATGACGTTTCTTCTGCTGTTTTACGAGAACAGCGGTATTGTTCGGGCGTACATCATTGCGTGTGTGTTTTTCGGCATGATTTTTTATGATAAAATCATTAGCCGGAATGTGTTTCAGCTATTGAAAAAGCTGAAAAAATGGTATAAGATTAAAAGATAGAATCGTTTTGTTGGTTAGAACGGGAGGGAAAATCCAGAAGGAAGCGAGAAATCATGGGAGAAAACCGGAACAGACGAAATAAAAGAAAATCGAAAAACAGTCTGAGCAACCGGATGGCGTTAATTGGAATCACGGTGGTCGTAGCGAGTCTTGCTGTGGTAGTCCATATCGGCGGCGCTTCCCTGAGAGAACGCGATCTGGAATATCAGGCGCGGGAACAGGCGCTTGAGAAGTCCCTCGCGAAGGAAGAGGCGAGAGCCGCGGAACTCGAGGAGTACCGCGTGTATGTTCAGACGAAGCAGTATATTGAGAAGGTCGCGAAAGAGAAACTGGGGCTTGTAAATAAGGATGAAATTCTGTTTAAGGCCGATGAATCAAGCTAGGGCGAATCATGTCACTAACTTTTAAAAATTAAATACGGGAATCCGACAAATATTTCCCGCCTGCCTGCATATAATAAAATGGCGTATTCTGCGCCGTTAAAGCTGGTCATGGAGATCGGAACGGTCTTTGTGACAGGGTACGCAGGTTAGGAGGGATTTTTGTGTTTGGAAATCGTGAGGTACATAGAAAGCTGTCCGGGACCGGGGGCTATGCGGCGGGGCGGCTTGCGGAGATATCTGAGTCATTAGGACAGCTTGCGAAGGTTATGAAAAATTCCGGCGAAGATCCCGGACTTTCCAGGGAGGACGGGATCGCGGCACTGGAATCGGCGGCGTCCATGGTCTGCGGGAGCTGCGACCGCTGTGGCATGAAACAGGAATGCCTGGAGGATCAGGACGGGGAGAACTATTTTCTCTATTATCTGCTTCGCTCTTTCGAGAAAAAGGGCGCTCTGGAATATCCGGACATGCCCAGGGAGTTCCTGGACCGGTGCCGGAAGAAAACGGATTATCTGCGGGAATTAAATAGAAGTCTTGGGCGGTCCACGATGAATCTCGCCTGGAAGAACCGGTTTCTGGAGAGCAGGGACGCGGTCATGCTGCAGTTTGAGGAGATGGCGGGGATCCTGGGGGAGTTCTCTGGACAGATGGAGCAGGCGGCGGATGTGACGGAGGCGCTGGTTCCGGCGGTGCGGGCGGCATTTCGGAAACGGCGGATCGCCCTGGAGGACATGCTCGTTTTGAAATATGGGGATGGACGCCGGGAGGCATTCCTCACGGCACGGACAGGAAACGGACGGTGTGTGACTGTGAAGGACATGGCGGCGCTTTTTGGACAGGCTGTGGGGGCGGAATTTATCCCGGCGAGGAATGGGAAGACGCTGGTCACGAGAAAATCGTCCATGGTGCGTCTCATCGAAAAGGGAAGCTACCGGATCCTGTTTGGATGCGCGAAGACTCCGAAAGAGGGGGAAGAAGTCTCCGGTGATAATTATATGTTCCGGAACACGCTGCCGGGGCAGGTGGCGTTGAGTCTCTCCGACGGAATGGGGAGCGGACCGGCGGCTGGGGCTGACAGCGAGCAGGTCATGGAGCTGGCGGAGCAGCTTCTGGATACGGGATTTTCGGCGCGGTCTACGTTAAAGCTCATCAACACGGTGCTCCTGCTGAATGGCATGGGTGACCGGCCGGCGACGATGGATCTGGGACTTGTGAACCTCTATACGGGGGTGCTGGAGATGATGAAGCTCGGGGCGGCGGCATCGTTTTTACTGCCGGACCGGCGGGGCGGCGGCGAGGCGGAGGTCCTGGAGTCAGAAACAGTCCCGGCGGGAGTGCTGAACCCCGTGGAACCGGTGATGATATCGAGGAAGCTGTGGGACGGAGATAAGATCATTATGGTCAGTGACGGAGTCCTGGATGCTATGCCGGGAGTGGAGAAGGAGAAAGCGTTCCGGGAATTTCTGGATGGTCTGCCCGACGCGGGGGTGCAGGAGACGGCGGAGATGATCTTGACGTTTGCATTGTCGTTTGAGGGAGAGCCGCGGGATGATATGACGGTGCTGGTGGGCGGAATATACGGGTAAAGGTAATCACAAACGCACAAAGATTTTAGATATCACTACAGGAAAAACAGCGGAGAAGAAAATGGCAGGAAAAACAGCAGTGAAAACAGATGTAAAAGCGGGCAGATTTCGGCAGAAAGTTCTTAGCTTTATGAAGAAAAATCATATGACAGACCGGGGAGACAGCGTCCTGGCGGCAGTATCTGGAGGCGCGGACTCGGTCTGCCTGCTTTTGCTTTTGCATGAGATGGCGGCGGAGCTTGGAATTAAAGTCTTTGCATTTCATATGAACCATGGGATCCGCGGAGCGGAGGCTGACCGGGATGAGCGGTTTGTGATGGAACTCTGTGAGCGGTTAAATATTCCGCTCACCGTGGCGCATGAGAAAGTGGAAGAATATGCAGCGGAACGTGGTTTATCGGGCGAAGAAGCAGGGCGGATCCTGAGATATCATCATTTGGGAGAGACTGCGGAAAAGTATCAATGCGCGAAGATCGCTGTCGCACATCATGAAGATGATGATGCGGAGACGGTGCTTTTGAATCTGTTCCGGGGAAGCGGACTTGCCGGACTTTCCGGGATCCGGCCGGTGCGGGAGAATATTATCCGGCCGTTATTATGTGTTTCACGGAAAGAAATTGAGGAATACTTAAATGAGCAGGAGCTTTCCTGGTGCGAAGACTCCACAAATAAGGAAAATGACTACACTCGGAACAAGATCCGAAATGAACTTCTGCCCTGGGTGACAGAGAATATAAACAGCCGGGCAGCAGAACATATTCTGGCGGTGTCGGAGTTTGCGGCGCAGGCAGACGCATATTTTGAGATGGAAGCAGAGAGAATTCTGGAAGAAAGCTGTTCAAAAAGAAGAGAAGAGGGGAAACAGCCAAATTCCAAAAATGCGGGGGAAGCAGATGGAAAAGAGCCTGGGACAGGTCAGAGCTCGAAGGTGGCAGAAAATGAGATGAAAATGTGTACAAAAATAAACACAGACATTTTCGATCCACAGCCCGAGATCCTGAAAACCTACATCGTCCGCCGCATGATCCTAAACGCCGCAGGGAAAGCGAAGGATATCACGGAACGCCATATCCGCTCCGTAATGGATCTCTCCGGTCCGGGTGGTGGGCATACTGTAGACCTGCCATATGGTCTCAAAGCGGTGCGTGGATATGAGACATTAGGGATCGTACAGAACAAAAATCCATCGCAAATGTCTGAGTCAGATCAGAAGCAGGAGAGAAAACCAGTTTTTGAAAATAAAATCAATCTGGAAACAGATATGGATGAGATTCTGGACCTGGGCGGAACACACATCCGCCTCCATGCCGTCCACCGGGAAAAAGAGCTGGAAATTCCGAAAAACCAGTATACGAAATGGTTTGACTATGATAAAATAAACGTTGGATTATCCATAAGATACAGGAAAAATGGGGATTATCTCACACTTTCCGGGGGTGGAAAAAAGAAGCTCCGCAGGTATATGATCGATGAAAAGATCCCGGAAAACGAGCGGGACCGGATCCCGGTCCTTGCAGATGGAGACCATGTATTATGGGTAGTCGGATACCGAATCAGTGATTATTATAAAATAACAGATGAGACTGAGCACATCCTGGAGGCGGAGGTGATCCTGCCTGGTGGGGGAGAGCCGGAAGGCAGCAGACAGGCAGGCATCTGGAATTGCAAAGGAGAAGACCATGGCTGATAAAATTCGTGTATTATTAAATGAAGAAGAAGTTGACAGGCGGATCAAAGAGATCGCGGAGCAGATCAACAAGGACTATGAGGGAAAAGCGGTTCATCTGATCTGTATCTTAAAGGGCGGTGTATTCTTTACCTGTGAGCTTGCAAAGCGCCTGACTGTCCCGGTTACACTGGACTTTATGTCCGTGTCCAGCTACGGCAGCGGCACAGAGTCCTCCGGCGTTGTAAAGATCATCAAAGATCTGGACCAGCCGCTTGAGGGAAAGAATGTCCTGATCGTGGAGGATATTATCGATTCCGGACGCACACTTGCGTACCTTATCGATATTTTACACAAGAGAAATCCGAACTCCATCCACTTATGCACTCTGCTTGACAAGCCGGAGCGCCGCGTAAAGAAACAGGTAAAAGTTGATTACACCTGCTTTACGATCCCGGATGAGTTCGTTGTAGGCTATGGCCTCGATTATGACCAGAAATACCGCAACCTTCCGTTCATCGGCGTTGTGGAGCAGCAGTAAGGAGGCACCCCAAGTTGAAACAGAACCAGCAGTTCCGCGGAATCGGTCTCGTCCTGCTTGTGATCGCGCTTATCACATTCGCGTCAAGCCTGACGAGCCAGGGGAGCTTATTCAGCCAGGAGATGACCCACCAGGAATTCATGGTGGCCGTGGAGAATAAGACCATCGAATCCGTAGACATCAATCAGAACCAGCAGCCGCCGACCGGAATCCTGGATATATTGCTGAAAAGCGGAGACCGGGCAGTTGTCGCAGTGTCCGATGTAAAAGAAGCAGAAAAACTTCTCCGGGAAAATTCTATCGACTATATTGTCGAGAATGTTCCACAGGAGAATTACCTGATGTCTGTTATCATCCCGGTAGCATTGAGCGCTGTGGTCATCATGTTCATGTTTATGTTCATGAACGCGAGACTCGGCGGTGGCGGCGGCGGAATCCTGCCCTCCATACTCGGCATGGGAGTCGCCGTGGCCGGCGGCGGCCTGCGCAAGGCCATGGGCGGCAAGGGCGGCAGGAAAGGCGGCGACAGCGGTGGCGGCGAAGCGTCACCGGACGGTGCCAAACCCGGTGCCGGCCGAGGTTTGGCCGGACTGCTTTCCGGACTCGGCCGGGGCGACGGCAAACCACAGGGAACGAACGGCGGCGGCAAGCACGCCAAGCCGCTGGAAGGCAATCCCACGGGCGGCGAACCACAGAACACCGGCGACCAGCCACAGGGAGCGAACCGCAAGGGCAACGGCGGCAAACCGCAGGGAACGAACGGCAATGGCACGGGAAGCCCGGTTCCACCGGCACCCGATGGCGCGCCACCCGACCCGTCAGGCGGCAACAGGCCGCAGGGAACGAACGATGCCGGCGGGTTCGCCCGCGAGGGCGCACCGGACGGCGCGGACCGTTCCTCCACGCGCAAAGGCAAGACATTCTGACGCATTAAGGAGATTCGGATAATCATGGCGTCGAACACGACATACGGGGATTGGATGCGGCCGATGCCGGGAGGCATCCGCAACATCGGCATACCGTTGACGATAGCGGGCATGGGCGTATTGACCTGCACGCTGCTGGTCAGCATGGCGAGCGTGGTCGCGGCCATCGCGATCCTCGTGGTCGGCATGGGCGTCATCCTCGTGCTGGCGATCAGGGACCGCGAGCACCGCAACATGGTGGACCGCGCCGTGGAGAAACGCACGTGGATGGCCGCGCAGCGTACCGGCGCAAACCTGTACCGTTCCGGCCTGCTCGCGCCGATCGACGGCGGCAAGGCCATGCTGCCGGGCATCCTCTCCAGGGTGGTCCTGACCTCGGCGCTGGACGGCTTGGGCCGTGAGTTCTGCCTGGTCAGGCACGCGCACACCGGCGAATACTCGCTGCTCCTGTCATGCCAGCCGCAGGGCGCGAGCCTCGCCGACGACGACGTGGAGGACTCGTACGTGGCCTCGTGGGCCGGGCTCATGGAATCGCTCGCCTCCGAGACCGGCGTCACCCAACTGGCCGTGACCGTGGACACGGCACCCGATTCCGGCGTGCGTTTCCGCCGCACGCTGAGCAAACGCATCGTGGAGGACGCTCCCGAGCTCGCGGCGCGCGCCATGGCGCAGATCATGGACCAGTACGCAGCCGGCGGCGCTTCCAACGACGTGACGCTCACCTTGACTTTCCGCTACACCGACCGTGACGGCAAATACCTGGAGGCCGGGGAGGCCGCGCGTCGCATAAGCCTGCTGCTGCCCTCGATCCGCGAGCAGATAGCGCAGGCGGGAGGCGGTGCCGCGAGGACCCTGGGCATGGAGGAGATCACTCGCATGGTCCGCGTCGCCTACGATCCGGCCGCGCAGGAGACCATCGAGGAATCCGACGAGCCCCCGTACATCGCATGGGAGGATTGCGGGCCGCTCATGCACGAGGCCGGCTGGAGCCATTATTCGCACGATTCCGGGCTGAGCCGCACATGGGAGATGGTGGACCCGCCGCAAAGCAACGTGACCGCCGACACGCTCACCCGACTGCTCAGCCCATTGGCGGACTGCGACCGCAAGCGCGTCACCGTGCTCTACCGGATGCTGCCGCCCGACAAGACCATGTTCATGGCCGAACAGAACCGGCAGAAGGCAGCCAACCAGGTCAGCCAGGAGAAACGCGCCACGGTGAGGTCCATGAGCCAGATAGGCAAGGCCAACCGCCAGGCCGTCGAAACGAACCAGGGTGCGGTCATGGTGTTCTTCGGGATGCTCGTCACCGTCACCGTGTCCAGGGGCGAACAGGAAAGCCAACGACTCGAAGCCGCGTCACGCGCCGTGGAACAGGCCGCAGGCGGCGCGAAGATCGACCTGCGCCCC
>ERZ772816.1093-NODE-1093-length-25779-cov-10.515977_pt1 | contig 25779 bp, 24 predicted proteins | sample MGYA00511359_ERZ772816 | MGnify/ENA primary metagenome ERZ772816 (study PRJEB29015, sample SAMEA2737710) | human gut metagenome | biome: human gut; feature: human-associated habitat; material: faeces | place: China | collected 2012 ...
AGAGCGCTTGACTGGCAGTCAAGAGGTCAGGGGTTCGATCCCCCTCGTCTCCACCCGAGCATTGAATGAGGCTCCAACGCAAGTTGGGGCCTTTTTTCATATAGGCACACAAGGTCAAAGGCGGCACCATGATCCTCCTGGTCGATAAGATCGAAAAAAGCTTCGGCGCGCGCGTCCTCTTTAGCGGCGCGTCCTTCCAGATCAACCCCGGCGAGCGCTTCGCGCTCGTGGGCCCCAACGGCGCCGGCAAAACCACCATGCTCAAGATCATCATGGGCATCGACAGCCCCGACGCCGGCCAGGTCCAGTACGCCAAGGACTGCCAGGTGGGCTACCTAGAGCAGGAAACCAACCTGGAGCACAAGGACACCACCATCCTTGCCGAGGTCATGGCCGCCGCCAAGGAAATCCGCCGCATGGGCGAGCGCGCCAACGAGCTGCAGGCCCAGATCGCCGAGCTCTCCGAGCAGGGCAAGGACGTCGACGCGCTCCTTAACGAGTACGGTCAAGTCCAGGACCGCTTTGAGCACCTTGGCGGCTACGAGCTCGAGAGCAACGCCCGCAAGATCCTGTCCGGCCTCGGCTTTAAGGTCACCGACTTTGAGCGCCCGTGCTCCGAGTTCTCGGGCGGCTGGCAGATGCGCATCGCGCTCGCCAAGCTCTTCCTGCGCCACCCCGACCTGCTGCTTCTGGACGAGCCCACCAACCATCTGGACCTCGAAAGTGTCCAGTGGCTGCGCGGCTTTATCGCGAGCTACGACGGCGCCGTGCTCATCGTCAGCCACGACCGCGCCTTTATGGACGCCTGCGTCGATCACGTCGCCGCGCTCGAAAACCGCCGCGTGACTACCTACACCGGCAACTACAGTAGCTACCTCAAGCAGCGCGAGGACAACCTGGAGCAGATGCGCGCCAAGCGCGCCGCCCAAGAGCGAGACATCGCCCATATGCAGGTCTTCGTTGACAAGTTCCGCTACAAGCCCACCAAGGCCGCCCAAGCTCAGGAGCGCATCCGCAAGATCGAGCAGATCAAAAAGGAGCTCGTCATCCTGCCCGAGGGCCACAAGCACATCGACTTTAAGTTCCCCGACCCGCCGCGCTCGGGCGACACGGTCGTGGGCCTGGAGGGTGTGTCCAAGTCCTACGGCGACAAGCACATCTACAGCGACATCGACCTCAAGCTCTACCGCGGCGAGCATGTGGCGCTCGTCGGCCCCAACGGCGCTGGCAAGTCCACGCTCATGAAGATCCTCGCCGGCCTGGAGCCGCCCACCACCGGCACCCGCGACCTAGGCACCAACGTGGGCGTCGCCTACTACGCCCAGCACGCGCTCGAGGGCATGACCGAGTCCAATACCGTCCTGCAAGAGATCGACACCGTCACGCCCAAGTGGACCGTGCCGCAGCAGCGCAGCCTGCTGGGTGCCTTCCTGTTTAGCGACAACGATTCCATCGAGAAGCAGGTCCGCGTCCTCTCCGGAGGTGAAAAGGCGCGTCTGGCCCTGGCAAAGATGCTTGTGGCCCCCGAGGCGCTTCTGTGCCTGGACGAGCCCACCAACCACCTGGACATCGATTCGGTGGACATGCTCGAGACCGCTCTGCAAAACTTCCCCGGCACCATCGTGCTGATCAGCCACGACGAGCACCTGGTACGCGCCGTGGCCAACCGCGTCATCGACATCCGCGATGGCAAGGTCACGGTCTACGACGGCAACTACGACTACTACCTCTACAAGCGCGAGGACCTCGCGGCCCGCGCCGCCGAGGCGGCAGGGGAGAGCGCACCGGGCGCGATCAAGTCCGCTAAGGTCACCGCGGCCCAGCCCGATGCGCCCGCCGCCGCCCCCAAGCCGGCCGAGGGCAAAAAGACCAAGGAGCAAAAACGTGCCGAGGCCCAGGCCCGTGCCGCGCTGAACAAAAAGCTCAAGGGCGTGCGCAACCAGCTCAAGAAGATCGAGACGGAGCTCGACAAAAAGCGCGCCCGCTATGACGAGCTTATGGAATTGATGGCCAGCGAAGAGCTTTATGCCGATCAAGACAAGTTCAACGCCGCGCTGGGGGAATATAACGGCCTTAAGCAAGAGCTACCCAAGCTCGAGGACGAATGGCTGGAGCTTTCCACCCAGATCGAAGAGGAGACCGCGCGTGAACTCTCGTAAGGCCGCTGCCGTGGCGATGAGCATCATCGCCATCGCCTGTCGCATCTGCGGCATCTTTATGAGCGCGATGACCGTGCTGCTGTGTTTTAGCGGCCTCACCGCCAAGCTGCAGATCGTAGGCTTTGTCGTTGAGCTTTCGCGCGCACTGCCGAGCGCCATCGCCGGCTATGGCGTCATCACGTCGCCCTTTGGCGGCGTGTTCCGCCTGGATTACGCCATCGTCGCCGTGATCCTGTTTGTGATCGACTACCTGCTCACGCGCGCCTCGCGCCGCGTCCGCTAGGGGAGCGCTATGTCCAGCAGCTACCTCATGAACCTGCTCGCCAGCGCCGTCGCCGTCATCGTGGGCATCGTGATCCACGAGAGCGCACACGCCGCCGCGGCCTGGGCGCTCGGCGACAAGACGGCCCGTTCACGCGGCCGCGTGTCGCTCAATCCGCTCAACCATATCGACCAATTTGGCACCATCATCTTGCCGCTGCTCATGCTTGCCGCCGGCGGCCCGGTGTTCGCCTTCGCCAAGCCCGTGCCCGTCTATCTCAACAACCTCAAGCACCCCAAGCGCGACGAGGTCCTGGTGAGCGTGGCCGGCCCTGCGTCGAACATCGCCCTCGCGTGCCTCGCGGCCGCCCTCATGCACACAACGTACGGCAACCTCTACACCAGCATGTCCTTTGCCGTGACATCACAGATCATGAACTTCGGCGCCACGTTCATCGTAGTCAACCTGTCACTCGCGTTCTTCAACCTCATCCCGATTCCGCCGCTCGACGGATCGTCGATCATCGTGCCCTTCCTCAAGGGCAAGGCACTCGCCAACTACTATCGTCTGCAGCAATACGCCATGCCTATCCTCATCATTGTGCTGTACCTGCTGCCTATGTGGACCGGCATCGATGTGATCGGCCGCTATTTCGACGTTACCGTGTATCCGCTTGCTGAGCAGCTGCTCAACTTCGCAATCGCCGGCATCTAAGGTAAACTTACAGGTCGACCGTGCAAAACGGTCGAAACATGCACCCAAACCGCGCCGCGAAGGCGCCGTCAAAGGAGGTCGAAGATGTCGTATCGCGTGTCGACGCAGGTTTACAGCGGACCGTTCGACCTGCTGCTGCAGCTGGTAACCCGCCAAAAAGTTGATATCGGCGCCATCTCCATCAGCGAGGTGGCCGAGCAGTACCTTGCCGAGGCCGAGCGCATCGAGGCGCTGGACCTGGACGTGGCGAGCGACTTTTTGCTGGTCGCGGCAACTCTTTTGGACATCAAGGCCGCCTCGCTGGTGCCGCAGGAAGCCCCGCGCAAAGCTGATGACGACGATGACGAGTTCGACGAAGACCTTGAGGAGCTCAGCACGCTCGACGGCGACGCCTTGCGCGAGGTCCTGATCCAGCGCCTGATCGCCTACAAGCAGTTTAAGGGCGCGGCTGCGGCCCTCGGTGCCCGCATGCAGGCCGAAAGCCGCATGCACCCGCGTGTGGCCGGCCCCGACCCGGAGTTTTTGGGCCTCATGCCCGACTACCTGGCTGGCATCACCCTGCGCGGCCTGGCCGTCATCTGTGCCGACCTGGACGGCAAGCGTCAGACCTTCCTACTGGAGGCCGAGCACGTGGCACCGCATCGCGTGCCGCTCGACCTGACCGTGGCCTCGGTCGACCGCTTTACGATGGCACACCAAACCTGCACCTTCCGCGAGCTGCTGGACGGCGAAGCCACCACCGAGCAGCTCGTCGTTACCTTCTTGGCCATGCTCGAGCTCGCCAAGCGCGGCTCGCTCACGCTGAGTCAGGACGTAATCTTTGGGACCATTCAAATCAACCGCGTCGAGGGCGCTGAGGCCTATGTGCCCGGCGAGGGCCCCGAGCTCACCGAATAGGAGCCGCAACCATGTCAACCCTTTCCACGCTGGAGGCAAACAGCCTCAAAGGCGCCCTCGAGGCGCTTCTGCTGGTGTCGAGCGACCCGGTGAGCGCGCCCGCGCTGGCAGGCGCGCTGGATATCGCCCCCGGCGAGTGCGCGTCGCTGCTCGCCGAGCTCAAGGTTGAGTACGAGGAGGCCAACCGCGGCTTTCAGCTGCGCGAGGTCGCCGGCGGCTGGCGCCTGTTTACGCACCCCGCCTACCACGACGTGGTCGAGGCCTATGTGTTGAGCTGGGACACGCAAAAGCTGTCGCAGGCGGCACTCGAGACCCTGGCCGTGATTGCATACCACCAGCCCGTGACGCGCGAGGTGGTCAAGGGCATCCGCGGCGTCAATTCCGACGGCGTCATCGCGTCGCTCGTCGACAAGGGCCTGGTGCGTGAGCTCGGCCGCGACCCCCAGCGCGGTCAGGCCATCATCTACGGCACGACCAACGCCTTCTTGGAAAAGTTCGGTCTGCGCTCCACCCGCGACCTGCCCGACCTGGAGCAGTTTGCCCCCGACGAGCAGTCGCGCCAGTTTATCCGCGAGCGCCTGAGCGGCCGCAGTATTCAGTCCACGCTCGAGGAGCAGGCCGAGGACCTAGACGAAGAGCGCGAACTGCTCGATACCGATGTTGAGGACACCGATGTCGAGGAGCTTCTGGCAGCCGGTGATACCTCGGAGGATATGCATGACGAGGACTAACGAAATAGGGGAGACGCGCGCCATGGGCAACGCAGTACCCACAACCGACGCCCAGCCCGTCTATCCGCACACCATGCGCCTGCAGCGCTTTTTGGCGCGTGCGGGCGTGGCGAGCCGCCGTGGCTCAGAGGACCTGATGACCGCCGGCCGCGTGACCGTCAACGGCCAGGTCGCGACCGAACTAGGTACCAAGGTCGATGTCGACCGCGATCACATCGAGGTCGACGGCATGCCCGTCAAGCTCAACCAGGGCGCCGTGTACCTGATGCTCTACAAGCCGACCGGCTACCTCACCACCATGAGCGACCCGCAGGAGCGTCCCTGTGTGGCGGACCTGGTCCCCCGCGACCGCTTTCCGGGACTTTTCCCGGTGGGCCGCCTGGACCGCGACACCACGGGCCTTTTGCTCTTTACCACCGACGGCGACCTGTCGCAGGACCTGCTGCACCCCAGCAAGCACGTCTACAAGACCTACCAGGCACTCGTGGACGGGCAGCTGATCGACCGCGATCTCACGCCGCTGCGTCGCGGCATAGAGCTCGACGACGGCCTGTGCCAGCCGGCAATCTGCCGCATCATCAACGCGCGCGAGGCCGAGGCCGTGGCTCCGCAAGGCATCAAGCCCGGCACCACCGCCGTGGAGGTCATCATCCGCGAGGGCCGCAAGAATCAAGTTAAGCGTATGTTGAGCAAGATCCACCATCCGGTAATCCGTCTGCATCGCTGCAACTTTGCCGGCCTTGAGCTCGAGGGCGTGGCCAAGGGCTCGTGGCGCGAGCTCACCGACCGCGAGGTGCAGATCCTCAAAGGCTGCGGCATCCCGCCCAAGCATGTCAGCGCCATGCGCGGCGGCAAGCCCCAAGACACGCCCGCCAGCCGCATGCGTCACCACGGCAGCCACGGCTCCGCACCCAAGCGCAACACCTACCGCGAGCGCTATACGGGCTAGGCAACCCGCCGCGCCCCAACGCCCGCGAACCATACCAGCACATCAACCACCGAAAGGAAGCACTGCATGATCGTCGCCATCGACGGCCCCGCCGGTTCCGGCAAGTCCACCATCGCCAAGGAGATCGCCCGCCAGCTGGGCTTTAACAAGCTCGACACGGGCGCCATGTATCGCGCCGTCACCTTCGCCGCGCTCGACCGCGGCATCGACCTGGACGACGAGGCGGCAATCGACGCCCTCGCCGAGCAGATCGAGATCCGCTTTACCAACGGCACCGGAGAGGACACGCGCCTGACCGTTGACGGCCAGGACGCTTCGACCGCCATCCGCACCCCGCAGGTCGACGCCAACGTGTCCAAGGTCTCGGCCTATCCGGGCGTGCGCGCCGCCATGCTCATCCACCAGCGCCGCGCCGCCGAGGACCGCGATATCGTCGCCGAGGGTCGCGACATCGGAACCGTCGTGTTCCCCAACGCCCAGGTCAAGATCTTCCTGACTGCCGACCCGCGTGAGCGCGCCCGCCGCCGCGTGCTGCAGCGTCACCAAAACGACGCCCAGCCGCTCACGCCCGCGCAACTCGAGGCCGAAGTCGACGAGACCCTCGACGCCCTTAAACAGCGCGACAAGCTTGACAGCAGCCGCGAGGTCGCCCCGCTCGTGCCCGCCGAGGACGCCGTGCACGTCGACTCCACCGCCCACACCATCGACGAGGTCGTCTCGATAATAGAGGACCTCATCAACCAAAGGAGGTAGCCCATGCGCCTGTTTAAGCAGACGCCCGAGGACTATTACAACGCCCCCTACGCCGAGTTCCCGGTGCTCATCCGCGGCACCGTCGTCGTAGTCATGGCCATCCTGTGGGCCTTCTCCAAGCTCATGTGGCGTTGGAAGGTCGAGGATGCCGACCTGCTGTTTGAGCGCCAGGACGACCGCGGCAGCGTGGTCATCTGCAACCACACCTCGATGGCCGAGCTCTTGGCCGTGGAGACGGCGCTGTTCTTTGGGGGCCGCCGCATTCGTCCCATCTTTAAATCCGAGTTTGCCAAGAGCAAGATTGTGCGCTGGGCCTTTAGCCGCGTTGGCGGCATCCCCGTGGAACGTGGTACTGCCGATATGAAGTGCCTGCGCGCCGCCCAGCATGCGCTGCAGCGCGGCGAGGACGTCCTGATCTTCCCCGAGGGCACGCGCATCCGCTCGCGCGAGATCAAGCCCGAGGTCCACGGCGGTTTTGCGCTCATCGCTCAGATGGGCAAGGCGCCCGTCAACCCGCTCGCCATCTGTGGCTGGTCCGACATCACGCCTGCGGGCAAAATGCTCATGCGTCCCAAGAAGTGCTGGATCCGCGCCGGCAAGGCCGTCTCGCTTTCCGACGCACCGGCCGGGCTTAAACGCACGGAGCGCTTGGCCTGGTTTGAATCCGAAGCCATGAACCGTGTCTATAAGATGCGCGACGAGCTGTGCGCTGAGCATCCGGGCAGGTTCTAGCCATGAGCGACAACGTGACAAACACTGCCGCGACTACGTCCGACCAGGACAACGCGCCCACTATCGAGATCGCAGCCCACGCCGGCACTTGCTACGGCGTACAGCGTGCGCTCGATATGGCGCTAGCCGCCGCGCCGCAGGCAGGGGAGAGCACTCAGGTCCATACCTTGGGTCCGCTCATCCATAACCCCATCGTGGTACGCGAGCTCGCCGAGGCGGGCGTCGGTCTGGCCGACACCTTGGACGACGCCACATCGGGCACCGTGATCATCCGCGCCCACGGCGTGGTGCCGCAGGTGATCGATGCTGCTCGCGAGCGTGGCCTTAACGTCGTCGACGCCACCTGCCCCTACGTGAAGAAGGTCCATGTGGCAGCCGAGCGCCTGGTACGCGAGGGCTACCGCGTGGTAGTCGTGGGCGAGCCGGGCCACCCCGAGGTCGAGGGCATTCTGGGCCACGCCGGCAATGATGCGCAGGTCGTGAGCTGTGCCGCCGACGCCGATGCCCTGTCGCTCAAGGGCAAGGTAGGCCTCGTCGTACAGACCACCCAGACCGCGCAGAACCTCGCCGAGGTCGTGGCCGCTATCACGCCGCGCGTGCAGGAACTGCGTGTGATCAACACCATCTGCGCCGCCACGAGTGAGCGTCAACAGGCAGCGGCCACACTTGCCAACCGCTGCGACTGCATGGTCGTGGTGGGCGGCAAGAACTCGGGCAACACCCGCCGCCTGGCGCAGATTTGCGCAGACGCCTGCGAGCGCACGTATCACATCGAGGAAGCTTCCGAGCTCCAGGCCGCGTGGTTTACCGACGCTCGCCACATCGGCATCACCGCCGGAGCCTCCACCCCGCAAGAACACATCGAACGCGCCGTCACGCGCATCAAGGAGCTTTGCCGCTAACCATGGACCAGACCGTACCCGCATACGCCGCCGAGGTGGCCGATTACGGGCGCAGCCGCGACCCCGAGCCGGGTGAGGGCGCGCTCGTAAAGAACGTACGTCCCGAATCGCCCGCGTGGGATGTGGGTATCGAGCCGGGCATGCGCGTGCTCACGGTCAACGGCGAGCAGCTCACCGACATGATCGTGTGGCTCTGGGAGGCCGACGACGACACCGTCGAGCTGGAGGTATTCGATCCACGCGACGGCACCGTCACCCCCGTCGAGCTCGACCGCTTTCCCGGCGAGGACTGGGGCCTGGAGTTCGATGGCCCCATCTTTGATGGCATGCGTACCTGCGTCAACGCCTGCGTGTTTTGCTTTATGACCATGCTGCCCAAGGGTGGCCGCTCCACGCTCTACATCCGCGACGACGACTACCGCCTGAGCTTTTTGCAGGGCAACTTTGTCACGCTCACGAACCTCTCCGACGAGGACGTGCAAAACGTCATCGAGCGCAATATGAGCCCCATGAACGTATCGGTCCATGCCGTGAGCCCCGACGTCCGCCGTCGTATGATGGGCCGCAACGCCCAGCGAGGCATGGACGTGCTCGAGGCCATCATGGCCGCCGGCATCGAAATCCACGCGCAGATCGTGCTGTGCCCCGGCATGAATGACGGCGAGGAGCTGCAGAAGACCCTGCGCTTTTGCGAGGAGCACGAGCAAATCACCAGCCTGGGCATTGTGCCCCTTGGATTTACCAAACACCAGAATCGCTTTAGCTGGTCCTACAGCGACAAGCCCGAGCTGGCGCGCGAGACCATCGACATGATCCGGCCCTTCCAGGACCGTGCCTTCGAGCGCTTTGGCCGCCACACCTTCCAGATGAGCGACGAGTTCTATCTGGACGCCGGCATCGAGCCGCCCGAGGCCGATTTCTACGACGGCTACCCGCAGTACTACGACGGCATCGGCATGATCCGCTCGTATCTGGACGAGACCGACGACGTGATGGCTACCGATGCCGAGCGACTGGCCCGCGTCCGCGCTGGCATCGCCGCCCGCAGCCAGCACCTGCTGTGCCTCTCGGGCGCCAGCGCACGCGACACGTTGGCCCGCTTTGTGGAGTCGCCCCAGGGACTCGCCGGCACTGTCACGGCTATCAAGAACCGCTACTTTGGCGGCAACGTGGACGTGACCGGGCTTATTGTCGCCTGCGACATCTTGGAGCAGCTGCCACAGGGCCTCTCGGGGGTTATGCTCTTTGTGCCTAAGCTCATGTTCAACGCCGACGGTATGACCCTTGACGAGTATCATCGTGACGACTTACTCGCAAGCCTTACCGGTCGCGGCGCCGAGGTTCATGTGGTGTCGACCATGCCGCATGAGCTGCTCGATACCCTGGAGCACATTCTTGGCATTGTGCCTGCCGACTCTACTAATTCCGCTGACCCTACCCATTAAAGGAGAGCAGATGAAACCTATCGTCGCCGTCGTCGGACGCCCCAACGTGGGCAAGTCCACGCTCGTTAACCGCCTGGCCCAGACCTCGGACGCCATCGTCCACGAGTCCCGCGGCGTTACGCGCGACCGCTCGTATCACACGGCCGATTGGAACGGCCGCGAGTTCACTATCGTCGACACGGGCGGTGTCGAGCCGCTCAAGAGCGACGATGTCTTTGCAACGTCCATCCGCGACCAGGCGCTCGCCGCCGCCGAGGAAGCCGCCGTCATCCTGTTTGTGGTCGACGGCCGCACCGGTGTCACCGAGGAGGACGAGTCGGTCGCCCGCATGCTCAAGCGCTGCGACAAGCCGGTCTTTCTGCTGGTGAACAAGCTCGACAACCCCGATCGCGAGAACGACAGCATCTGGGAGTTCTATTCGCTCGGCATCGGTGAGCCCACGCCGCTTTCGGCCCTGCACGGCCACGGCACGGGCGACCTGCTCGACGACATCGTGGCCCTGTTGCCCGAGGAGGAGGACGAGGTCGCCGACGAGTTCCCCGATGCGCTGAACGTGGCCATCATCGGCCGCCCCAACGCCGGTAAGTCCTCGCTGTTCAACCGTATCCTGGGTGCCGACCGCTCCATCGTCTCGAACATCGCCGGCACCACGCGCGACGCCATCGACACGGTCGTCGAGCGCAACGGCAGGCACTACCGCATGGTCGATACCGCGGGCATCCGTAAGAAGAGCACTGTGTACGAAAACATCGAGTACTACTCCATGGTCCGTGGCCTGCGCGCCATCGACCGCGCCGACGTGGCGCTGCTCGTCGTCGACGCCTCCGTGGGCGTCACCGAGCAGGACCAGAAGGTCATGGGCTTGGCCATCGAACGCGGCTGCGCCATCGTGGTGCTGCTCAACAAGTGGGACCTGCTCGACGACTACCGCAAGCGCGAGGCCTGCATGGAGACCGTCGACCGCCGTCTGGGCGTCATGGCTCCCTGGGCCCAGTACCTGCGCATCTCTGCCCTGACCGGCCGCAGCGTGGAGAAGATCTGGGCAATGGTCGACGCGGCCGAAAAGACGCGCTCGCAGAAGATCAGCACCTCGCGCCTCAACACGTTCCTCACCGACCTGCGCGAGTTCGGCCATACCGTGGTGGACGGCAAGCGCCGCCTGCGTATGCACTACGTGACCCAGACGGGCGTCAACCCGCCGACGTTCACGTTTTTCGTCAACCACAGCGACCTGGTCAACGACACTTACCAGCGCTATGTAGAGAACCGCATGCGCTCGACCTTCGACTTTGCCGGCACGCCCATTCGACTCTTCTTTAGGAAGAAGGAGCAAAAGGATGCTTAATCCGATTCTGCTGACCGCCATCTGCGCCGTGGTCTCGTTCTTTATCGGAGCGATTCCGTTTGGCCTGATCCTGGGCCGCGTGTTCAACCACACGGACATCCGCAAGGCGGGCTCCGGCAACATCGGCACCACCAACGCCCTGCGCGTGGCCGGTCCCAAGGTGGCCGCGCTCACCCTGCTGCTCGACTGCCTTAAGGGCGCCATCTGCGTCCTTATCGCGCGTCCGTGCATCGCGAGCGTGGGCTATGGCTTTCCGCCGAACATTATGGCGCCCGGTGCCCCTGGCGACTGGATGCTCGGCGTCATTTGCCTGGCAGCCGTGTGGGGACACATCTTCTCGCCCTACCTCAACTTCCATGGCGGCAAGGGTATCGCCGTTGGTCTGGGCGTCATCCTCGCCTGGTACTGGCCCATTGGCCTGTCGCTGCTAGGCATGTTTATCGTGGCCGTCGCCATCACCAAGTATGTGTCGGTGGGCTCGCTCGCCGCTGCCATCGGACTTCCCATCGCTGCCTGCGCGGTCTTTCCGTACAGCAGCCTGGGCCTCAAGTTTTGCATGGCGATGATCGGCATCACCGTAGTGTGGGCCCATCGCTCGAATATCCAAAAGCTCATGGCCGGTAAGGAGTCCAAGCTCTCGTTTACCAAGCGCGTCACCGAGCCCGACGATAAGTAGGAGAGAGTCATGAATGTTGCGCTGATTGGCTCCGGCTCCTGGGGAACCGCCGTCGCCGGCCTTGCTGCCGCGCGAGCCGAGCGCGTGACCATGTGGGCCCACAGCGAGCAGACGGCCGCCGGCATCAATGGCGAGCACCGCAACCCCCGGTATCTGGTGGGCTACGAGCTGCCCAAAAACGTTGTCGCCACGACGGAGCTGGCGCAGGCGCTCGACGGCGCCGAGGCCATCATCTTTGCCGTTCCTTCGACGCACCTTCGCAGCGTGTGCCACCAGGCCGCGCCCTTTATCGCCGCCGATACCCCGGTTCTGTGCCTCACCAAGGGCATTGAGCCCGAGTCTGGCCTACTCATGAGCGAGGTCATCGCCAGCGAGATCGACAACGAGGCGCGTGTCGCGGCGCTTTCGGGCCCCAACCATGCTGAGGAAATCTGCCGCGGCGGGCTTTCGGCCGCCGTCATCGCCAGCGAGGACCAGCAGGTGGGGGAGACCTTTAAGGACCTGCTCCTGTCCACTGCCTTCCGAATCTATCTGTCGCAAGACATGACCGGTGTAGAGGTCTGCGGCGCTATGAAAAATGTCATCGCCATCGTGTGCGGCATCTCCGCCGGCACCGGTGCGGGCGACAATACGCTCGCCCTTATCATGACGCGCGGCCTGGCCGAGATCAGCCGACTGGCGCACGCACGCGGCGGTCAGGCCATAACCTGCATGGGGCTCGCCGGCATGGGCGACCTCATCGCCACCTGCACCTCGGAGCACTCGCGCAACCGCACCTTTGGCTACGAGTTTGCCCACGGCGTGTCACTCGACGAGTATCAGGAGCGTACGCATATGGTGGTTGAGGGCGCCGTCGCGGCCCGCAGCGTCAGCGAACTTGCCCGTTCACTGGGCGTAGACATTCCGCTTACCTTTGCCGTGGAGCAAACGCTCTACAACGGTGTTACCTTGGATAGGGCGCTCGAAATTCTTACCGATCGCGTCCCCTCTCAAGAGTTCTACGGACTCACCGACTAGCGCAGAAAGGCTTCTACCATGGGTTCCATCAAAATCGCTCCATCCGTCCTCTCGGCCGACATGGCCAACCTGAAGGGCGAGCTCGACAAGATCGCCGGTGCCGACTACGTGCACTTTGACGTTATGGACGGTCACTTTACCGGCAACCTCACCTTTGGCGTTGACATCCTCAAAGCTGTCAAGCGTTCTACCAACGTGCCGGTCGATGCGCACCTCATGGTGTCGAACCCCGACGAGACGGTCGATTGGTACGCCGACGCCGGTGCCGACATGATCACCGTGCACTACGAGGCCTCCACGCACCTGCACCGCACACTCACGCACCTGCAGCAGCGCGGCGTTAAAGCCGGCGTGGTGCTCAACCCCGCCACGCCCATCTGCGTACTCGAGAGCATCATCGACGTCGTCGACATGGTGCTGCTCATGAGCGTGAACCCCGGCTTTGGCGGCCAGAGCTTTATTCCCGGTACCATTGCCAAACTGCACGAGCTCAAGGCCATGTGCGAGCGTCACGGCGTTTCGCCCCTCATCGAGGTCGACGGCGGCATCTCTTCCAAGAACATCGCCGATGTCGTCAATGCCGGCGCCAACGTGCTCGTGGCCGGTTCTGCCGTATTTAAGTCCGAAGATCCCGCTGCCGAGGTTGCGCTGCTGCAGAAGCTGGGCAACGAGGCCGCACAGGAGGCATAATCCCTTATGACCGCAGGTCAAAACCGCATACCCGTGAATCTTGACTATGCCGCCTCGACGCCCATGCGCGCCGAGGCGCTCCTTGCGCAGCGCGAGTACGACGACAGCGAGCTTGCCGGCGTCAACCCCAACTCGCTGCATTCGCTTGGGCGCAAGGCCGCTGCGCGCCTAGAAGTGGCACGTCGCGAGATTGCCCGCAGCTTTGGCGCGCGCGTCCGCCCGTCCGAGATCATTTTGACCAACGGCGGCACCGAGGCAAACCAGCTGGCGCTCCTCGGACTTGCCGAGGGCGCTCGTCAGCGCGATCGCAAGCGCGACCGTGTCATCGTTTCGGCCATCGAGCACGATTCGATTCTGGACAACCTGCCGTTGCTGCGCGCCGCCGGCTTTTTCGTCGACCTGGTGCAGCCCTGCCGTGCGGGCTACATTGAGCCCGCCGCGCTTGTCGAACTGCTAGGCGACGACGTGGCGCTCGTGAGCGTTATGGTCGCCAACAACGAAACCGGCGTGGTGCAGCCCATCCGCGAGCTTGCCGCCGCCGCACATGCTGCCGGCGCCTTGTTTCATACCGATGCCATCCAGGGCTACTTACATATTCCGCTCGATGTCACCGAGCTGGGAGTTGACGCTATGACCGTTGCAGCGCACAAGATTGGCGGCCCCGTGGCATCCGGCGCGCTCTACCTTAAGAGCCGCACGCCGCTGCGCCCGCGCATCTTTGGCGGCGGACAGGAGGCCGGTCGTCGTGCCGGCACGCAGGACCTGCGCACGCAGCTGGCTTTTGCCGCTGCCGCTTCCGCGCTGTTGCCGAATGTTGCCCAGGAGCGCACAACGCTGCAGGCCTTATCCGATAAGCTCTACGCCACGCTTACGACCCATCCTCGCATTCACGCCACGATGGGCGACTACGCGCATGCCGATCGTCTGCCCGGCATGGTATCGATCTACGTCGACGGCATGGACTCAGAGGAACTCATCGTCAAGCTCGATGCCGCCGGCTTTGAGGTTTCGGCCGGATCGGCTTGCTCGAGCGGCAGCATGGACCCGAGCCACGTGCTCAGCGCCATGGGCATTGGTCGCGAGCAGGCGCTGGGCGCACTGCGCATCTCCTTCGATGACCGCATGAACCCGGCTGACCTGGACGACTTTGCCCAAGCGCTGCTGTCGATTGTGGGTGCCGCATGATCGTCGCCGACCTTGAGCGCGCTCTGCTGACGCGCTATCCCAAGACGGACGCCGAGGGCTGGGATCATGTAGGGCTCTCCGTGGGCGACCCTGCCGCCGAGATTACCGGCGTGGCCTGCGCGCTCGATGCGACCGAAGCTAATGTTCGCCACGCACAAGATGCCGGTGCCAACGTGCTGCTGACGCATCATCCTATCTACATCAAGGCGCCTGAGGCGTTTTGTCCGTCGGATTCCGCACGCCCCCAGTGCAGCGCGGCGCTCTATGAGGCGGCCTGTTGCGGCGTGAGCATCATATCGCTCCACACCAACCTGGACCGCTCGCACGAAGCACGCGTCTGCCTAAGTACGCTGTTGGACGCCGCGCCCGCAAGCTCGCTGGAGCACGTGGACGACCCCGAAGCGACTGGCCTGGGCGCGCTTGCAACGCTCAACGACCCCTGCAGCCTGCGCGACCTTGCCACTCGCGCCGCCACGGTGTTTGGCAGCGACCCACGCGTGTGGGGCGAGGCCGATAGCCCGTGCCGAACCGTCGCCATTTTGGGCGGCTCCCTGGGCGATTTTGGTGAGCTTGCCATCGCCGCAGGCGCAGATGTTATTGTGACCGGAGAGGCCGGCTACCACGTGGCGCAAGACCTTGCCTTGCGCGGGCTGCCGGTGATCTTGCTCGGCCACGACCGCTCTGAGGAGCCGTTCGTTGATATATTGATGAACTCTGCAGTTGACGCCGGGGTCGACCCCCGTCATGCGATTAAAATACTGAACCCTTGCCAATGGTGGACTGTGACAAAAGGAGAGAACTTATGAGCGCCGGCGCTACGCTACTCAAGCTGCAACAGATCGATTTGGAGCTCGCCCGCAACAAGAGCGAACTTTCCAATATGCCGGAGCTCAAGGAGCTCGCTTCCAAGCGCAAGACCTATGTGAAGCTCAAGGCCGAGATGACCAAGCTCTACGCCCAGCGCAAAGACCTGGACATTGAGATCGACGACCTCAACACCACCGAGATTCAGACCAACAACGCCATCGAGGCCGCCAAGAAGCGTCACGTCGACGGCTCCGACTACCGCGAGGTTCAGGACCTGGAGAATGAGCTCGCCACCCTGGCCAAGCGTCTGGACAAGATCGAGCACACCCGCAAGGACGTCGTTGTCGCCCATAAGGAGGCGCTCGACCGCGAGGTCCGCGCGCAGGCGATCATCGCCAAGTTCGAGGAGGGCGTGAAGGCCGATACCAAGGCCGCCCGCGCCAAGGCTGCCGACCTGCAGGCTCAGGTCGACGCCGCCACGAAGGAGCGCACCGCGCTTGCCGCTACGCTACCGGCCGACGTGCTCACCGACTACGAGCGCCTGCTCAAGCAGTTCCGCGGGCTGGCCGTCGAGACCATCCAGGGCAACATCCCCACGGTCTGCCACACCGCGCTGCAGGCATCGTCCATGAGCGACCTCAACCACGACGGTAGGTCAATTACGCACTGCCCGTACTGCCACCGCCTCCTGGTACTCCCGAGCAAGGAAGCCTAGCGATGACATCGGCACCCAACAATTCAATGCAACTTGAGGGAAAAACGATCCTGCTGGGCATTACCGGCGGGATCGCCGCCTATAAGTCGTGCAATATCGTGCGTCTGCTGCAAAAGCGCGGCGCACGCGTCAAGGTCGTTATGAGCGAGCATGTCACGGAGTTCGTGGGGCCGCTCACCTTCCGCGCGCTCACCAATGAGCCGGTCGCGGTTGGACTATTCGACGACCCGTCTGACCCCATCCACCATATTTCGCTGGCGCAGGAGCCCGATCTGGTGGTCGTGGCGCCCGCGACGGCCAATATCATCGCCAAGATGGCCAACGGCATCGCCGACGACCTCATCTCCACCACGCTGCTGGCAACGCCGCGACCCGTCGTGATCGCGCCGGCCATGAACAACGGCATGTGGAAGGCACCGGCTACACAGGCCAATATGGCCACGCTGCGCGACCGCGGCGTGCACGTGGTGGGTCCGGGCAGCGGCTACCTTGCCTGCGGCGACGTAGACACGGGCCGCATGAGCGAGCCCGAGGACATCGTCGAGGCTGTCTGTGAGGTGCTCAACCCCGCGCCTCAGGATCTGGCAGGTAAGCGCATCGTGATTACCGCCGGCCCCACGCACGAGCCGATCGACCCCGTGCGCTTCATTGGCAACCGCTCTTCGGGCAAGATGGGTATCGCCCTGGCAGGGGAGGCTGCTCGCCGCGGTGCTGCAGTCACGCTCGTGTTGGGACCGACATCGCTCGATGTGCCCCACGACGTGGAGTGCGTGCGCGTGCAGACCGCCGCAGAGATGCTCCAAGCTGCCCTGAACGCCTTCCAAACGGCCGATGCGGCAATTTGTGCGGCCGCCGTCGCCGACTACACCCCCGCGGCCCCTGCCGACCATAAGCTCAAAAAGGCCAACGAGCGCCTGGATCGAATCGAACTGGTCGAGACGGTCGATATCTTGGCCGAACTCTCGCGCCAAAAGGGAGAGCGGTGCGTGATCGGCTTTGCGGCCGAGACCGATAACGTTGTCGAGTACGCCGAGCGCAAATTGGTCCGCAAGGGTTGCGATGTAATTGTCGCCAACGATGTCTCGCGCGCCGATTCGGGCTTTGGAACCGACACGAACAAGGCCTGGATTGTGAGCACAACGGGCACGCAAGAACTTCCCGTGCTAACAAAACCCCAGCTCGCAGATACAATTTTGGACTTGCTTCAAAATTTGTAAAAAAGTTCTTGCACTAGTCTAAAGTTTCGGGTTAATATACTCCCTGTTGCGAGCGAGAGCAGAGCAACAAACATAAGCTTCGGGACGTGGCGCAGCTTGGTAGCGCACTTGACTGGGGGTCAAGGGGTCGCTGGTTCGAATCCAGTCGTCCCGACCAGAAGTTTGCAGGTCAGGCACCTAGTGCCTGACCTTTTTTTTATCGGGAATCAACGTGGTAAGCAACGAAGAATCAGCGGCTTTCTTGATCGATACTTTCGCTCAACAAAAACTTGTACGCCAGCCTCCAAAAACGATATTTTTCGACATGTTTGGAGGCTGACGTACACAAAAACGGTACATTCACGTTGCGACAGCGCCTTCCTCATGTCTGGACTCTCTATGCTTACGCTGGATAGACATCGCCAGAACGGGTATAGTATCGAAAGTTTTATCGTTAACCAGCGGGGGAGTCCTGTGGGCATCAAAAAGAAGATCAAAAAGGAGCTTATCGGCACTTCCGATTACCCGTCGAATAAGATCTTTACGATCTCCAATTTCATCACCTTTACGCGCCTGATCCTCACCCTGGTATTTCTGTACCTGTTTGTGACGGATAACAACCGCGTCATCGCCATCGTTATCTACGCCGTTGCCGCCTCCACCGACTGGATGGACGGTCAGATCGCCCGCATGACTAAGACGGTCTCGTGGCTCGGCAAGGTCATGGATCCCATTTGCGACCGCGCGCTGCTGTTCACCGGCGTACTTGGCCTGGTGGTCCGCGGAGAGCTGCCCATCTGGGTCTGCGTGCTCATTATAGGCCGCGACATCTATCTGGGCATCGGCACGCTTATCGTGCGTCATTATCACCGTCGCCCCATCGATGTCGTCTTTCCCGGTAAGATTGCCACTGCGCTGCTCATGACTGGCTTCTCGCTCATGCTGCTCGGGTTCCCCGTTGTTGACGGCCTGCACCTTTTACCTTCAACCCTCACGGCCTTCCCGGGCCTCAACGGAAGCTCGGTGCCCCTCGGCATCTTCTTTGTGTATGGTGGTGTGATCTTCTCCATGCTCACCGCTGTCATCTACTCCATTAAGGGCGGTGTGGCCATTAAACAGGCTCTCGCGCATCCCGAGGACGAGGACATCGACTTTCTTAACCCCGAAATCGAAGACTGATTCGTTGGGGTATAATTACGTACGGTTCATTATTTGCGGCACGTCCGCGATAAGTTAGGGGTTGTCATGGACAACATGGTTAACAATATGCCTCAGAATGATAAGACTGCTGACGCTACCTGCGTATTCCGCGTGCCTTCAAGCGACGTCACCGTTCCCGACCTCATGGCCAACGTGCGCATCACCGCCCCCGTTCTGTCCATCGTCAAGGGTCCGCAGACCGGTGCCGCCTTTGAGCTCGAGGACGACGTGACCACCATCGGTCGCGATCCCGCGAATGGCATCTTCCTCAACGACATGACTGTCTCGCGCAGCCACGCACGCATTATTCGTGAGGGCCTGGGCGCCCGTATTGAGGATCTGGGCTCGCTCAATGGCACCTGGGTCGACGGTGCCATTGTCAACGCGGCTCCGCTGCACGACGGCTCTTCCGTTCAGATCGGTACGTTTACGCTCATCTACCACGAGAGCACGCCGGAGCGCATCGAAACCGGTGAGTAGGGCATGGCCGAACGCAACTATCTGAGTATCGGCCAAGTCGTCAACCTACTTCGAGGCGCATACCCCGATCTTTCGAACTCAAAAATTAGATTTCTAGAAGATGAGGGGCTCATTACCCCTCATCGTACGCCTAAGGGATACCGTCAGTACTCCAAGGAGGACGTTGACCGCCTGGAGGTCATCCTGCACCTGCAGAAGACCCGCTATATGCCGCTCAACGTGATTAAGCAGCGCTTGGAAAACGCCACGGACCTGTCAACGCTCGCCTACGAGGTGGGCTTGCTGTCCGATGTTCCGCTTAAGACAGAGCCCAAGGAGACCAAACAAAAGTTGCATCCCATCGAGACCATTCCCGATATGCTGGGCGTCGAGATCTCGTTTATCCGCTCGCTCGCCGAGAACGACCTCATTCGCATCATCAAAAGTCCGCAGAACCGTGAACTCGTCGATGGTCGCGATTTTCCGATCATCCGCTACTGCTCCGAGCTGTCACGCTTCCATATCGAGCCGCGCAACCTGCGTCAGTACGTGTCTTCCGCCAACCGCGAATCCTCGATGTTTGAGCAAGTGCTCGTAAGCATGCTCGGCATGGATACCTCCGATGACGAGCGCGACGCCAAGCTCGAGCGTGCGTTTAAGAAGCTTCACGACCTGACGGAAGGCGTGCACACCGCGTTGCTCAAGAACCGCGTTTTTGAGTCGCTCAACGCCGTGGTCGAGGATGCCGACATCGATGCACTCGATGAGGAAATCGCTCGCTCCGAATCCACCAAGGCTAAAAGCGATGGGGCAAGTGTCTCCGCGGTTGCCGCACACGACGAGTCGCTCGTACAGCCGTCCAAGGTCATCGTCACCTCGCATAGCTCGTCTACTAACACGGGTAAATAACCGCCGTCCACCCGGCAATCCATGAAAGGTCACGCCATGTACGACTTCGAATCTCATATCGTCGACATCCCCGACTATCCCGAGCCCGGAGTCATCTTTAAAGACATCACGCCGCTCTTTGGCAATCCCGAGGCACTGAAGGCCATGGTGGATGCCCTCGCCGAGCACTTTGCCGGCATGGGAATCACCAAGGTCGTTGGCCCCGAGGCCCGTGGCTTTATGGTTGGCGTACCGGTGGCTGTAGCCCTTGGCGCCGGCTTTGTTCCCGCACGTAAACCGGGTAAACTGCCGCGCGAGACCGTGAGCCAGAGCTATGAGCTCGAATACGGAACGGATTCCATTGAGATCCATGCCGACGCTATCAGCTCTAAAGATACCGTGTTGATTCTGGACGACTTGGTCGCGACGGGCGGAACCGTCGAGGCAACAGGTAAACTGGTGCGAGATATGGGCGCAAAGCTTGTCGGTTACGGTTGTATCCTTGAGCTTGCGTTTCTCAACCCGCGCGAGAAGCTCACGCCGTCTGATGACGATGTGGAGCTCTTTAGCCTGGTGACGGTGGACTAGCCGTTACCCTTAGTTACTGGAAAGGAAGCTACATGCGCACAGCAAACACGTACAAAAACATGGCACGCTGCGCTGCTACGGCAACCCTCGCTTGTGTTTTGGGCTTGGGCCTCGCGGCTCCTGCCTACGCCGATACCGCATCCGACCTTGCCGCTGCTCGTACGAAGCTCGAGCAGATCGGTACCCAAACCCAGCAGATTTACGATGAGCTCGCCACGCAGACGAAGGCGCTCGACCAGACTGCTGGCGAGATCACGCAAAAGCAGCAGGAGATCGCCGATGGTCAGGCCAAGCTCTCGACCTATGTCGCCGGCGAGTACAAAACCGGTGGTCTGAGCCTGCTTCAGGTTCTGACCGGCGTCGATGACTTGAGCGATATGCTCAACCGTCTGTTCTACTACGGCAAAGTTTCCGATAAGCAGGCTCAGACCATTCAAGAGGTCAAGGAGCTTAAGCAGCAGCTCACCGATAAGCAGGCCGAGCAGGAGAAGAACGTCGCCACCACGCAAAAGAAGGTCGACGAGCTTAACGCCCAGCAGGCTGAAGCCCAGAACGTCGTAAATTCTCTGGATTCTCAGTTGCAGGCTGAGCTTGCCGCCGAGGCCGAGGCCAACGCCGCGCTGCAGGCCGGTATCAACGCCAGTACCGCCGAGAAGGCCACGGTGAGCAACGAGACTGCCGGTACGACCGAGAACACCAACAACGGTGGCGGTACGACCAACGACGGTGGCGGCAACACGCCCGCGCCCGCGCCCGCTCCCACTCCGCAGCCCCCGACGCCCGCTCCGGCTCCGGCTCCGACGCCTTCCGTTCCGAGCCAGTCCGTCGATGGCGGTTCTGTTGTCTCGCGTGCATACAGTAAGCTTGGTTGTGCTTATTCATGGGGCGGAATTGGCCCGAACAGCTTCGACTGCTCTGGTTTTGTTAGCTACTGCCTCACTGGTCGCTATTGTCGCCTGGGCACCACGGGCACCTTTATGGGCTGGACGCGTGTGTCCGATCCGCAGCCCGGTGACGTTGTGGTCAACTCGTACCACACCGGCATTTACATCGGTGGCGGTCAGATGATTCATGCTTCCGACTACAACACGGGTGTTATCATCAGCTCCGTTGCCGCCGGCATGAACAACAACTATATCTTCGTACGCTACTAAGTATTCAGATAAAGCAAACGGATATGGACCTCGTGGCTTTGAGTCATGGGGTCCATTCTTTTGCCTTTAGTGCAGGCCGCTATCTAGTTTTGAATACTAGATAGCGGCCCAATCGGTTAGCAAGAAGGCTATAATTATATGGGAGCAATTAGAAAGGACCCTCTATGAGCTGGGCACTTATCTCAGATTCAAGCTGCAACCTCCGCGATTGGCAACCGACCGCACCCCATACCACCTTTGCATTTGCGCCCCTCAAAATTCGAGTGGGGGAGCGTGAATTCGTCGATGATCTTTCGCTCGACGTTCATGAGCTCAACTGCGCTGTTCAGGCGGAGACGAGCGCTTCTTCGAGCGCTTGTCCCAGTGTAGGGGAGTGGGCCGAGCTCTTCAAATTGGCAGACAATACCATCTGCATGCCGATCTCTGAGGGCGTGTCGGGCAGCTACAACGCCGCCGCAACGGCTCGCGATATGGTTCTTGCCGAGGAACCGGACCGCAATATTCATCTTGTCAATTCACGCGCAGCTGGCGGCAAAATGGACCTGATCTTCCTGCTGTTCGACCGTTATCTCGCAAGCAATCCGGATGTCTCATTCGAGGATGCTTGCGCATACTTCGATAGCCTTGAGCAGAACAGCAAAATCCTCTTCAGCTTGTGCAATTACGAAAACCTCGCCAAGGCCGGACGTATCCCTAAGGCAGCCGGCGTCATTGCCAACAAGCTCAATATTCGCATTTTGGGCACGGCGAGTGAGGCCGGTGAAATCGAACTCGTCGGACACACGCGTGGCGAAAAGAAGATGTTCAACAAGATCATCGACACCATGGAAGCCGAGGGTTTTACGGGCGGCGAGGTCGTCATCGACCATGTCGAGAATGAGGCAGGCGCCCAAGCACTCGCCAGCCGCATTGTGGAGCGCTGGCCCTGCTCCAAGACCATTATCATGCCCTGCAACGGCCTGGATTCCTATTACGCCGAGATGCACGGCCTCATCATCGGCTACGGCATGGGCGTAGCTTCGGGCAAATAAAGTCCAACCAAACAAAAATACGGGCGGGACAAAGTGACAGATGGCTCTTTGTCCCGCCCGTTTTATACGTGGGCTAGCTATTAAACCCGTTGAACTTGAGATAGCTCATCAGGTACGCCTTCGAAACGAAGGACGATACCGCACTGCGTACGAGCAGCGATTCGCGCGTAACCTGGTGTGCGCTATCGGGCACGGGAGTCTGCTCGACGGAAAACGCCGCACGAATCGATGCCTCAAGTTGATCGACCACATAATCGAATGCCGTCGGAGCGTCGTAGCTCAAGCGCTGAATATTAAAGAGCGCCCGAACCGCAGCGATGGGCAGCACCTGCTTAAAGATACAAATGGCGATGAGACGCGCAATCTGTTCTCGGCCATATTGCTTTTTGACCGGAGCAGGTACCAGGCCGACCTTCACGTAGTTATTGATCATCGATGGCGTAATGACAGGCTGCTCCACACAAATGGACAGCGGCTCCATCCACAGCGCGACATATTCAATGACCTGATCGCGGTAGAGCGTCACGTTGGGCAACTGGTCATAGCGAGGCAGACTCAACGTATTAAGTTTGCGCACGATATCGGACTGAATAAATGCATCGGGCAGCACGGTGGGCTGAATATCCTCGGGCTTAATGCTGACAGACGAATCGGACATCGGAATAACGTGGTTAACGTGGTTCATAAAGGTCCTCCGTTCTTTTTCTATATTGTATTCTAGAAAATCTAGTTTTGTATACCACATAGCCGCCAAGTAAAAGTGGTTGGACAGCACATTGATGCACCGTCCAACCACTTTGTATAAAGATAACAACCTTACATAAGATATATTATCGTACTTGTCAACGGAGAAACGCGTATGCGCTCGTTGCTGCTATGGCTCCGTCAGAAACGGCGGTCACAACCTGGCGTAAACGCTTGGAACGGATATCGCCGGCTGCGAATAAGCCGGGCGTACGGGTGGCCATCGAATCGTCGGTGACAATGCCGCCGTCAGGAGCCAGATCGACTAGATGCTCAATAAGCTCGGTATGTGGCTGCATCCCCGTAAAGACAAAGATGCCAAACGAGCCAGGTTCAAATGACTCGGTATGAATCTTACCGGATGCATTGTCCTTAAAGGTGATCATCGTTGGCATGGCTTCGCCCGAGAGCTCCACAATACTTGTTTGGTACCTAACTGTAATATTGTCCTTTTCGAGTACTCTCTGAACAACACCATCAGGCGCACGAAACTGGTCGCGGCGCAGCACGATGGTCACGCTGCTGGCAATGTCGGACAGGAACAGTGCCTCTTCGCATGCCGAATTGCCACCACCGATTACAAAGACCTGTTTGCCGCGGAAGAACATGCCGTCACATGTTGCGCAATATGAAACGCCACGACCGCGATACGTATCCTCGCCAGCGAAACCTGCCGGTCGCGGCGTGGCACCCATGCAAGCGATAACACTCGAGGCCAGCGTATCGCCCGTATCGTGATGCACCGTAAACAGCGCTTCATCGGCATCGTAATCGATACCCGTAACCATGCTCCATGTAACCTGTGCTCCCAGGCCCTCTGCATGCTGCTGAAAACGCTCGCCGAGTTCGGCGCCACTCAAGAGCGGAATGCCCGGATAGTTCTCGATCTCATTGGTTGTGGCGATCTGCCCTCCCGACATGCCCTGCTCAATCACGGTCGTCGTCAGGTTGGCACGCGCAGCGTAAATGGCGGCAGCATAGCCCGCGGGGCCGCCACCGATAATCGCAACATCGATCGGCTGATCGGTAGTCATGGAATATCCTCTCGTCGAAACATTGACGTTCTTTGCGCTCATACCCAAATTTACGTGAACATGACACTCATGCACTACAATGATAAATCCGTGTTACAACGTCGAAGGGGAGTTATCGATGAATCAAACGCAGACGAGCGACGACGCTCCCCTGCTCACGCACAGCACTCCCCAATCGGAGCAAACAGCGCTCTTGGCTCAGCAAAAACCTCTCGTGACCATCGTGCACGCCTCGGTCGGCTCAGGCCATAAGGCCGCCGCAAATGCGATTGCGCAGGCATTCGACCTCATCCGCGACACCAATGGCATCCCCGAGGATGTCGAGATTGAAGTGCTCGATATCCTTGATTTTGGACGTATTAAATTCGACGGCAATAAGACCGCGGCTTCTTTTACGGGAGCCACGCGCCCCATTTACGACCTGACCTGGAGATATACACTTACGGGACATCTTCTCTGGGGTGGCGGCACGGCATGGTCACGAATCATGTTCCCCGCCTTCAACGAATATATTCGTAGCCGCAGGCCCATAGCCGTGGTCGCAACGCACATCACAGCAGCCAATGTTGCCGTGGGTGCCCGCGTAATTTCGGGTATCGATTATCCGGTCATCTGCGTACCGACCGACTACGAAGTCGAGGGCTGGTGGCCCCACAAGGACACCGATCTATTCTGTGTTGCCAACGAATTTATGTCCGAAACGCTGCGTCCGCGCAAGGTGCCCGAGGCAAAGATTCGCATTACCGGCATTCCTATTCGCACCGGATTCGACACGGATTACGATCGCGAGGAAGAGCTAGCCAAGTTCAACCTCCCCACCGACAAGACCGTCGTGCTGGTTATGGCCGGCGCCAGTTTACCTCAACCGTACGTCCGCTTCCGCGCGGCGATGGACCAGACCCTCCCCTTCCTACGAAGCTTTGAGGACATGCATTTTGTCTTTTTGCCGGGCAAGGATGAGGAATACGCCGCCCGACTCAAGAAGCTCTTCGACGCCATGAAGCTCGAAAACGTCACGGTTCTGGACTACGTGGACGACATGGCGGCCCTCATGCACGGCTGCGACCTGGCAATTCTCAAATCGGGCGGACTCACCGTCACCGAGTGCCTGTGCGCGCATCTGCCGATGATCCTGCTGGGCAAGTCCTATGGCCAGGAAAAGGCCAACACCACGATGCTCACCGGCATGGGCGCCAGCATGCATGTCACCACCGCACGAGAACTCATCGTAACCCTACGTCACTTGCACGACCGTCCTGAATCACTCAAAGCCCTACTCATCAACGGCGAAGTACTACGCCGCCCCCACGCAGCCGAAGACATCGCCATCGCGACCATGGAGCTCGTAGGCAAACCCCAAAAGCGCAAACGAGCCTTCTGCCGCTTCTATTGGGGCGGAAAACCTGCGCATATCCGCTAGCGTCTTTATGTCCGCTTACCTGCGGGAGGCCCCTATATATCATCCCATGCTCAAACATTCTCGCTTCACTGCGAAACTGCGCGTGG
>ERZ772816.1105-NODE-1105-length-25584-cov-4.043362_pt1 | contig 25584 bp, 16 predicted proteins | sample MGYA00511359_ERZ772816 | MGnify/ENA primary metagenome ERZ772816 (study PRJEB29015, sample SAMEA2737710) | human gut metagenome | biome: human gut; feature: human-associated habitat; material: faeces | place: China | collected 2012 ...
CATAAATCGCAACTAGATTGTACCATTAAAAATAGCATCTGGTCAAGTATGGCTAGGTGTTATTTTTATACACTTATATACATAAAATTTTAAGGGAGTGGTACAATCTATGAAAACAGGAGCACTATATATACGAGTATCAACAGATGATCAGACAGAATACTCTCCTGATGCACAAATACGTCTTGGGCTTGACTATGCCAAAAAGAACGGAATAGTTATTCCTAAGAAATTTATTTATCAGGATGATGGTATTTCAGGACGAAAAGCAAAAAACCGACCTGCCTTTCAGGAACTTATAGCGACCGCCAAAAGTGAAGAACATCCTTTTGATGTTATTTTGGTGTGGAAATTCAGCCGTTTTGCCCGAAATCAGGAAGCAATAGTTTATAAGAATTTGCTCAAAAAAGCGGGTGTTGACGTTGTTTCAGTGTCAGAACCTATTCCTGATGGATTTATTGGTGAACTTGTGCAACGTATCTTTGAATGGATGGATGAATATTATTCAATTAATCTATCTGGAGAAGTAATGCGTGGAATGACTGAACGTGCCTCAAGGGGCGGTTACAATTCTGACCCACCAATTGGTTACAAAATGCAGGATGGTGTCCCGGTAATTAATCCGGACACTGCTCCAATAGTGGAAAAGATATTCGACTGGTATGTCAATAAACAAATGTCTTTTTGGGAGATAGCAAATGCGTTGAATCTTCTTGGCTATAAAACCAAACGTGGTGGCAAATTTCAAAATAGAACAGTGGCTTACATTATCAGGAATGAATTTTACAACGGCAAAATCATTTGGAATAAAATAGATCATGCAACACGCAGGATTAAAGATAAATCTGAATGGGTGATTACTGAAGGCACACACGAAACATTTATTTCTGAAGAATTGTTTAATGCAGCGCAGGAACGTGACAAATCAACCTATCATGCTAAAGGTAAACGACCAACAAGTACATATAAGCATTGGCTTTCAGGTATTCTTGTGTGTTCTGCGTGCGGGCAACGTCTTGTTAGATGTTCCACCAGCAAAAAGGGCAACACTTATTTTCAGTGTACAGGATACAATCATGCAGCCTGCACAGTATCACATGCAACTAATGAGTTTGCTCTTAAGCCTGCTATTTTTGAAGCACTGGATAAAGTTATTGCCACCGGTGAAGTAACTTATGAAATTCACTCTTCAAATAATGACGATAATAACGAGAAAAAACTTATTGAAGATAAACTAAGCAGACTTGTTATGAAAGAGGAACGAATAAAAGAGGCATATAGAGACGGAATAGACACATTAGAGGAATACAAAGCCAATAAAGAAATACTTGCAAATGAACGTACAAATTTAAACGCTATGCTTGAACAATGTTCTGCTGCTACACCTGACGATATTCAAAACAAACTCATAGAAAAGATACGCTCGGCAAAAGAGATTATTGAATGCGAAACATCAACAGACGTTCAAAAGCATGATGCTCTTGCCAGTGTAGTGGAAAAAATCGTCTACAACAAGAAAGAAGATTCAATTTCCATGTTTTTCTACATAAATGACTAAGCAAAAAAACACCCGCAATCCCTTTATTTATCGTGGGTTGCGGGGTGTATTATACGTTGTTGATGTATGGTGGTGCGTACATCAACAACGTATATAAGATACTATTATTAATAGGAAGAAACTAATTATAATTATAGTGTAAAATGGTACAATCTAGTTTTTGATAACATCATAAAAGACTTTATTTAACTAAAGAGGGAGTACATACAGTTTTAAACCGTATGTACTCCCTCTTAATTACTATCTAATCAACTATCCATGTACCTCATCATCTAATCTTACTCTCATATTCTACCTCCTAAAAACCAATCCTATGGTTATCTTTTTACTGTATTTTCTTTTTAAACTTCTGCCACTTCTTTTCATCAATTAACCCTGCCGGACACTGTTTTCCTGTAACATCAAAATGACGAATAATTGTTTTTGCGTTAGGGCAATACTTCTGAATGTATTTAACTAACTTCTTAACTGCCTGCGCCTGCTTTTCTGAATAAGGCTCTTTAACTGTGCTGGCTGCCAACTCGATTGAAACGGAATTGAAATTTGTACATTTTCCAAAATATTTTCCACCACCAGTCTTTTTGCAGTCTGCGTATTTGTCTCCACCAACCGCATAAGCTGACCTATTCATTGGAATTGACCTTGCAACCTTTCCCTTCTTATCTACAAAGAAATGGGCGCCCGCATATCTACTATTTCCATTTGCAAAGTAATCTGCGTTATTCTTTGCTGTGTCAGTAGTTCCACCTGTATAGTGAATAACTATGTATTTAACTGCTGCTCTGCTTCTTTTTACAGGTGCATAGCTTATAGCCTTTGCTGTTTTTTTATACATTATCATATTATTCCTCCACTTCTGGCAATCCTGCCACACTTGTTAATATACTAACTACTCCTGCTGTTGCTGAAATTCCAATAATTGAAATCCAGTCTAATTCTGTAATTAAATTTCCAACAGTAATTAATGAAACAGCTGTCTGTGCCATTGTCTTTACTGCTCTTACTCCTGCTGCTTTAATCCACTTCATGTTCATCTTAAGCCTCCTTCTTTTCTTCTAAATCCTTTATTCTATTGTTTGCCACTTTCAATTTTTCGGCATGTACTGAAAATTCTTCTTCCAGTTTGTAGGTGCGTTCAACTATGTTGTTGTGCTTGTCTACTTTCTTCTCTAACTGAGTTAATCTGTATTCAAGAAGATTTCTTGTTTCGCTCTGCTGATAATGATTATTGATTAAGCAAACAATTAATGTTGCTGTCGCGCTTACTATTGCCATTATTACTTCACTGTTCATTAGTTCCTCCCACCATCATCATAAAGTCCTTAAATGTTAATGTTTCAATTAAAACACCCTCTCCACTCATTCTGTTCCTTATCATATAAATAATCTGCTTCTTTTCTTCATCAGATACATTTGCTATAATTTTCTGATATTTAGCAAAGAACTGTCTGAATCGTTCAAGTGTCTTATTTACATATTCCGCATTTGATGAATCCATCCACTCCTGTTTGTTTAAGGTATAAAAGAAATCAAACAGGGCTGAATATGCAACCTGTCCTGCTTCCTTACCCATTCCTCTTCTTGTTAGTTCATCAATTAATGCCTCGTTGCTGTCTAAAAGATTTGTATATGTTTTAAGCATATATTTTGAATCACGCCTACATACAGTCTCTCCACTTCCATATGTAAATCTGCTCATTACAGTATCTGTATTCCTTTGCCAGCTGTTTACAGAGAATGTTAAAATAACTGTCCTCGTGGATTGTTAAATTTTCATTCCATCTGATATTGTTTTCTACAAGGAATGCTCTCCTATACACCTTGCCATGAACAAAAACACTGTCGTTATCCTTTTTCAAAAGTTTAATTGTTCCGTCTGGGATTTTTAACTCCTCTATGAAAGAGCAAACCAATCCATCAAAAGGTCTTTGCATTTCAAAAAAGATTCTTGATAGTGAATACATGTTTTCAAACATGTCGTCTATGTCACAGAACATTACATATTCTGCCGTTGAATTATCAAGACAGGCATTTCTTGTTGCCGAAACTCCCTTATGCTCATGACGTATGTACTTAATACTAAAGTCATATTTATTAAAAAATTCTGAACTAATGATTGTGTCACTTCCGTCATTACATATGATTACTTCAATTTCTTTTAAATCAACATTCTGCTGAACAGCTATGCTGTCCAACAGATTTTTTAATATTTTTTCATCCTCGTTGTATTGTGTAACTAATATTCCTAATTTACTCATTCTGCCTCCTTAAATTTCCGTAATTGTTACTGAACAGTCTCCCCAAGAACTCGCAGAATAGAAGGATGCCTTTTCATCAAATTCCACATAAAATCTTATGCTAAAAGTTTTATTTGCATAATAAGATTGGGAATCTAATTGGCCTACATCTAATATATATTCGCAATTAAATGGGTGCGTTTCCATAATCGTTCCATTTGCATCAGTTCCTGTTTCAACACGATATAATTCTGGTGCCGAAAACACTAAATCTCCATTTTCATCAATAATTTCTGCATATATACTGCATTTTTTATATAATGGTTTTCCATTAAAGTTTCCTCGCACTTTTATTGAAAGCATTTTATGTTCAATAGTAATTGCATTTCTGTCACTATTAATTGGATATTTTCCCTTAATTGAATAATCCGCGAACTTAAAATAGGCTTTGTTTTCTCCGTCTTTATATACAACATTGTAAACTCCAAAAAAGCCTAATCTTGATGGCATTTTCTCAGCAACTCCATTTATAAACGAAGTTGCTGCCAAAAGTGTATTAATAAACGTATTATTGCTTCCAACTTTAGCCATAAAACTTACATTTGTTGCAAGTGGTTCTTCTATGTATGATGCTAAATAACTTCTTGTTACACTTGTCATATGTGAAGGGAAATTATTTGCCACCCCTCTCATAAATAGTGGATCAGTTGTTACCGTACTAATAAATGTACTGTTGCTTGCTATTTTTGCCACGTTATCCATAAACATTGTATTTGACGGTAAAACACTAGCTAACGTATTTAATGTTCCAGATGACATGTTATTTACAGCTTTATCTGCTACATCACACATAAACGTATCATTTCCAATCAAGCCACTTTGCAAAAATGTGTTTGTGGCTAATTCTGTTCCAAAGCCTGAACTATCTGCTACACTTTTTAAAAATGATGAATCACTGGCAATCCCACTTGCTATATAACTAGGCAATGTACTAGAGATATAGCTTGGAAGTACGTTAGCCATACTACGTATAAAAGTTGTATTTGACGCTAAAGCAAGTCCTGTATCACTTACAAAAGTTCCAGTTGATGGTAGAACACTTGCCATCTTGCTTCCCATATTGCGTATAAATGTTGTATCTAATGGTAATTTTTTTGCAATGTCACTTATGAATGTACCTGTTGATGGTAATATCGGTGCCACATTACGTGCTATAGCACTAGGTGATATATGAGACGTCAACGGTATACCGCATATGGTGGTTGTTCTAGGCACATATTTACTCAGTTCTAATGAAACCAGAGCATTCTTTAATACTGCACTTCCAAATGGCGGGCTACTTGCAAGTTCGTTACAAAATGAATCTGCTTTCGCCATTTTTCTTCCAACTGAATTTATAAATGTTGAATCTGATGGTAATGCTTCTGTTATGCTACTCATAAACATTAGATCTGATGCGCAATAAGATGCCATAAAACTTGGTAAATATGATGCTGTATTTTTTGCTAATCTTTCAACAAACAAATCATTTTGTACTAATTCATTCTCGGCATAATTTGAAAAGAAACTTCCAATTTTATTTACAAAAATATATTTTTTTAATGTTACTTTTGTAATATCAATACTTTCCTGTCCCGGAAATAAATTTGTGGCATTAATTTTATATTTTTCAATGTCACCTAAAACTACTCTTGCAGTTTGCCCCGGGCCTATGGTTTTAATTGTGTTATAATCATCAATTTTTATCTTAACTCTACTGTTATCGTTGTTTATGACTTCTATTGCATCACAATCTTTTTCTATATATTCCGAATTGAAATCTAAAATTTCCGGAGTTGTATCTTCTGCCTTAGTAAATATTTTTGTTTCTTTAAAGACTAATGTATTATCATAAATCAATTCCACATGTGCTTTTTCATTTTCTGTAATCTTAGTCTCGTGTTCCTTTTCCTTAGTATCTATTTCCTTTTCACGTTCTTCCATCCACGAGGCAAGTTCCTTGTCCTTGTTTTCCTTCCATTCCTTATTTTCTGTGATTGTGTCAACTAGAAGTCCAAATTCATCTGATGATGTGATTTTTCCATCTTCCACCAGTGTATCTTTGACTACTGCCTTAAACTGTGCAGAATAGAGTATTTTATAGCTTTCTCCATCTTTTGCCACAACTTGTACTTCATACCATGTTGTTCCAACTGCTGCAGTGTCCTGACTTCCCACCTCGTACTCAATCTTGCTCTCATTTGTAATTTTTGCAGGATTGACAATAACTGTTCCGTCTTCCTTACATCCTCTGATAATTGCCATTGCTTCTTTAGGGTCAATTTCTATGGGTTCTGTTCCCTTACAAAGTTCAATTCTGAAAATTTTTGAATTGGCTTCCCCTTTTTTTAATTCAATCTGCCGTCTGCACCCTGCATACTGGGTGTCTAACAGAATGTCATAAATTACTACATCCATTTTTCCTTACCTCCATAAAAAAAGAATAGCATAGCAAAGGAGGGTTATTACACCCCCCTTGAAACCAGCTATTCTTTATTCCACCTCTTAAGAGTTTTGTATGGACTGCTCTGTTTGGTATAAAGACCCGTTCTTTTCATCTGTCTTATGACTTCTGCCTTAGACATTTCATTTGCCTTATACTTTTCCTTTAATTCTTTCGTGAATCTGCTACGCATTCTTGACCTTGTTGTTTTATCCACCTCTTTCTTGCTGTATTCAGGATTTTTAATCTTAACACTTTCTTCCTGCTGTTTCATTATTTTATCAAATGTTTTCTTGTCGAAATCAGTCTGCTTAATAATCTTTTTCACACTGTTAGTCATTGTAACTTCATTTGTCTGTGCAAATTCGGTTAAGTCCCTGTTTTCTCCCTGCAACTTTGATACTGTGTATTTGGTCCAGCCTGTAGTACCTTCATAAATTTTCTTCGCCTGTGCATAAGGTATTCCCATAAATGTACTAAAGTTCTTAATAAGTTTGCCGTTATCTTTTGCAGATACTTCACCATTCTTAACCTTTGATGCATAATCTTCTATTTCTGACACAAAATCCGTAACAGCATCAAAGCCTGTTAAGGATATTCCGTAATAAGCATCATCATTAATGATTGATGAAACAAAGGAATATAAATCAGTACCTCCCACTATTGTTCCTGCAATGTTGGAATAGAACTGGTCTAATCCGTACTTTAATACGTTTTCCTTTCTAAACTCATTTTCATCATCACCAAAATTCTTCCACTGTAGTAACATTAGAGCTGCTGCGGTCTTCATTATTCCAAGAACTGCTGCGGACACTATCTGTGATGTAACTGCCCTTCTTGCTGTTCTGTTTGCCAGCTTAACATCCTCTGCTGTTACGGAATTAAGTCCATTCTTAAAATCCTGTCTGTATCTTCTTGCTGTGGCTATTGAATCAAACAGTATGTTATAGTTCTGCATTCTCTGTGTAGAGAACATTGTAAATGATTTAATTATCTCATTATTTGACCTTAATACACCCGGTCGTTGCATTACTGTGTAGTTTGGCTGTGTTTCTTCAACAATCTTGTTAAATACTTTTGCTGTCTGCTTATAGTATTCATCACTGCCTTTTTCTAAATCCTTAAAGTTGTCACTTACATAGTATTGTGCAGCATACCACAATCTTCCTACTGTTGCCACATCTGCTTTTTGAATCCAACCGAAAAGATAACCGTTTGTCTTATCGTTAATCTTGTTATACACTCCGTCTGCGTTCTTTGCGTCGTGAATGTCCTGTGACACATTTCCTAAATTTCTATACCATAGAAGCGGACTGTATTTATTAATTAACTCTCTGTCTGCTGATGAGATAACAAGTCCATGTTTTCCACCCTTGGCAAAAGCCTTCGCCAGATTCTTCCAGCCGACTGTAGGTGCAGCGGTGAAATAAGAAGCTGCCTGACCTGCTGTTACAGGAATATTAAGAGTTAATGCACTCTGTGCAACCTTACCTCTTGCCTTTGACATTATTCTTGAAGACCAGCTTCCGTCTCCACTTCTTCCACCAAACAAATCCTTTTCAAGATTTGACAGATAATTTGTAGCCTGCTGTCCAAGTCTTAATTCCAATGCATTCTTAATGTTTGTCTTATATCCATCCGTTGTATATCCCAAAATTCTGTTGTAGTTATACTGTGGTATAAGGAAACCTACATAAGTTCCTGTTCCTGATATTGAATCATTTACAACATTTGTAATGTCTTCAAGGTAAATAGGCTTAGTTGACTTAACTCTGTCCTGCATAAATCCTGAATTTTCAAGATTTACTGCTTTACTGCCTTTTCCTTCCTTTCCCTTTGAAAGGTAATTGCTGTCTGTGTGAATTGGGTAGTAATTGTCAACTCCTGCCTTTTTCATTGAATATCTCTTCATTGTAACTTCGTTAATTGCATTCTTTGAATATTTGTCAAAGTATTCGTTGCTACAGTCAACCCACTTTTTAAGATATTCATCTTCTTTTATGATTCCCTCAATGGTGTTCTTGATTTTAGCCATCTGCATTTTTCCACGCTCAATGATTTCTTCATGTCCGTTTTCAAGTTCTGCAATTTCAACATCCGTTGCTCCATGATCATATGCTTTTTGAATCTTCTGGCCAAGCTGTGCAAGTTCTGCCGATACTCCAAGCGCTCTTGTCTTATTCTGTGCGTATGACTTACTTCTATTTCCCTTGTAGTAATCCTTAAATTCAGGAATTGTAAAGCCACCATACATTGCATGTCTTAAGTTCTCTTCGTTAAGCAAGTGCTTATACACTGATAACATCATTCCCTTTGTTATTTCTACAGGCTTTCCGTTTTCGTCCACAAGTCCAATATCGACCTTTTCCTTTTTAAGTCTTGCCAAATTCTTTTGGTTGTTCTTGTCCGTTCTGTTTGATGTAACCTTATCAAAAATGGTTGCTGCACCCTGCTCATATCTTAACTTGTCTCTCTGACCGTCATTAAGCATTTCTCCAAGCTGTTCCCAAACTCCATTCTTTGCATATCCTCCAATTCTCTTAAAGAATCTTGTTGGTGATAACTGCGAATTAATGAACGACTGTACAACGTTGTCGCTAACCTTTTGTCTCTGCACAAGCTCCTTATATGCCTTGTCAGATATTTCCTTAATGTTCATTTCATTTTCTTCGCCATCGATGAACTTTGTATCAAGGGTTTCATTCCACTTGGTTATTTCATTAGTAAGTAAATCAATGGTATCTTTTACCACATTGAGTTCCTGTACATTCATTGCACCAATAGGCTTGTCCTTTACGGTTTCCTTCATCTTGTCAATTTGTTCCATTACTGTTTGGCTATAGTTACCTGCATAATCAGGATCTGTTTCTATTGCCTTGTAAAACTTTGAAAGTGCTTCCGTTCTTTCCTTTAACTGTTTATTCTTTTCAAATAATTCTGTATATTCATTTACCAAATCCTGTGGAACTTTCGTATAGCCTGCCATTTCTGCCCTTACTTCATCAAGTCTCTGGGCTACATTCATTACATCCTGATTAAGTCCCTGTAACAAATTAACCGTACCATTCATAAACTTGGCAGGTATGTATTTCTTATTATTTGGTTTTTTAAGCCATTTGTTGAGCTTGTCTACTCTCTTAATAACTTTGTTTCTTGCTTCAATTCTCTTACGGTTTTCAACTTTCTGCTTTGCAGCATCCTGATAGCGTTTCTGCATTCTGTCAAAACGCTCATTCTGTTTTGTTCGATACTCTTTAAGTCTCTGTGCATCTATATGTCTCTGCTTTGTAGCTGCTGCTTTATTCTCTCTCTCAACAAAGTTCTTTAATGTTTTTGTTGATTCAAGTTTCAAAAGATTATTTTCATATCTCTTCATCTGCTTCCTGATACCGTTTGCCTGCTTCTGCAAATCCTTTATTGTTGATGTAGGCTTATTTCCCGGCATAAAATACATTTCCTTTAATGCACCGTTTACAACATCAAGTTTTTTATCAAGGTCATAGAGCTTGTCTATGTTATCTCTATAATTCTTAATGTATTGTCTCTCTGTGTCATCCTTAATGGTGCTTTCCAATGCTGTTGCAAGGATTTCCCTGCTTGAATCTGTATTTCGGTCCTGCTTTAAGATTTTATTGACATCCATTTCACTTTTTGATATATTGTCCTCGGAAGAACCATTAAACATACTGGCTCCCTTAATTGAGTGAACGGTAGTATTGGTTCTTCCATTTATTTTTGTTGGCGTCATATCAGCTATATCATACAAATGAATATTTCCAAACTTATCTGCCCCCATTACAACTTTCACTTTATAATCATTTCCAAGAACTGACACATTCAAATAACCATATGCAAAATCAACTAAATGTTTGTTATTAGTATTTGTATACTTTTTTTCAACGTTTTTCCAGTTTTTTGCATTGTCTATTATTTCCATTGCATTTTTACTCATTCTTAATTTGTCTAATCTTATCTGATTATTGTTATGTAAGTAATATGTCATTGTTCTATTTCTGACAAATTCATTCTTGTCATTTTTGTTCATAGTAAAAATATTATTTTTGTTTTCTATTCCACTTTTAAATATGCTTGTGAGAACTTTTTTTGTTACAGCTTCATAATCATCTTCATTCACCCCTTCCAATATATCTTCGTTAATTTCAACATAATCCCTTCCATCAGCATCCTGTCTAACCTGATAACGAATATCTTCATTGCTGGTAGGATTAATATTATCTGCATTTTTAAACTGATTTGATTCAAATGTTACATACACTTCTCCATCATTATACTTATCTTTTGCTATGAATCCGTCATAACCAAGAACTTTTCTTACTGTTCCTAATATACTTTTATCTCCATATGCATTTGATATTTCCGCAATAAGGTCAGCATCATTATCATTCTCAAATACCGCATTTATTGTATCTCTAAGTGCATTGTTATACCATTGTTTTGATGGATAACCAACTCCTGTAGTATCATAATTTGATAATATATCATCACCTGACGGATCTAATTTTTTTAGAAGTTTCTTTATTTCACTCTTCTTAAGAGTTCTTTTATCTAACGATAACGGTTTCTCGATATTAACATAACCAGAAAGTATATTGCCATTTTTATGGCTATATCCCATTGCTTTGCTTTTTGAGTCAGTAAAGTAAAATCCGTAACCCTCTGCGCTACCTACAGTTCCTATTTTTGAGTGGTCGAATATCGTAAAATCATTAGGGCTTCCATGATATACTCTTTTAAGATTTCCCTCATTTGTTCTAATTAGGCTTTTCTCAAAATATTTTATCTGTTCTTTTGATAATTGTTTACCTTCACTATCCATAGATGGTTGAATGTCTAAAACCTTTAACAAAGCTGAATAATCCTCTTTTTCAAAATCAAATTCTGCTTTACCCCTTTTATTCAGATTATCCATTATATATTGTTTTAAGCCAGTTCCATTTTTTAAATAGTTTATAGGTAAATAATTTGAACTTAAATTAAACAATTCATTCCATTGAGCTTCTGTAAAAGATGGTAAGGAATTGAATTCAAGCCATTTGTATTGACTTCCATCATTATGTGTTTTTGCTTTAAATTCAAATGGGGTTGATTGTTCCTTTACATCATTGCCTGCATCTCTGTCCTGCTTTAAAATTTCATTGTCATTTTTATTGTTTTGAGATATACTTTCTTTAAGAGATGTTGCAGAGGCATTGGACTTTTGAGTTTTTCTCAACTGATCCAAATATCCCTCTGTAACATCTTTTATTTGTGTTATATCTTTAAATAGTCTTCCATTTTTTGTTATTGGAATATTTATTACTCCCTCAAACATAAAATTATCCACTTTAAATAATGTCTTATAATAATCAAACCCTCCTTTATTATCCGGATGTATATGTCCATCCCTTCCGTCTGGATAATTACCTAAATATTCACTTATTTTTAGCATATTATCTAATTCTGACGATGCTTTCATTTTACTGTCGTATATATAATCTTCTTTTATGGGTTTTCTTGGATGTATATATTCGCCCTTACCTTCGGAGTTCACATAAGCATTTTTACCTGGTACCCCAATTACTTTTCCTTGAAATTTTTCAGTTATTATTTCCTTTGCAATCTTTGGAAAGTCCTTTCTATCACGTCCCTCAAATTTTTTCTTTTCAGAAGTAATTTCTACATACTTTGTGCCATCTGGCATTTCTCTTATCATTTTCTGTGTGTCTATGTTTTTTAAATTAGCTGCATTACTTTCTCCGGCACTTTTCACTGCTTCACTCCAAAGTCCTCTTAACTCCTCTGCATAATTCTGTAGCATTTGTGCTTCCTTTGAGATGGCACTGTCCTTTATGCTTCCATCAGGGTTCAAGATTTCCTTACATGCCTTTATTATCTTGTTGCAGAACTGGTCTATTTTTGTTTTGATTTTTGCAAATAGTCCCGCATCCTGTTTTGCAAGTGCCTTTATGCTCTCGCCATCTGTGAGCATTGCTTCACATCCTCTTGCCACAAGTTCACTTTTTGCAACATCCTCGCTGATTTTTCCACCATTTTTCTTGATTTCATCAGCAATAAGCTGTTCAATGCTCTTTCCTGTTTCATCTGACAGTTTGTTGAAAACAAATTCCTGAAGGTTTGCATATTCAGCAGGTGCCAGGTTTTCTGCGTAATGGGTTAATTCATGTGCCAATGTGACAACCATTAAATTGTTTCCTTCTGTAGAACTAATCATACCTGCGTTAATATCTATTCTTATTTTGTTCTCTTTTCTGTTATAACTTCCGTTTTCTCCCTGATACTTTCCGTTTTCGTTCTTTTTACTTTCAAAGAACTCATAAGTTACACCTGTTACGTCCGACAACGTGTTTGCCAAATCAACTGCTGCTCTCTGTGTATCGTTAAGCATTTCAGGGGCAACATTATCAAATACAACTTTTCCCTTGTTATTATTGTTTGTGATAACTCTGCTCTGCTCAATTTTCTGCTTATATTCGGCTTTTCCACTGTCAAATGCACGAGCAATGGCATCTGTATTCAAAACGTTTGTCAATCTGTTATTTTTAAGTGCTGATTCGATTCCAAGGTTTTCACTTCCATATCTGTAAGCCTCATTGTAGTACATTGCAAACTTTGCCGGTGAAAGATTTCTGTTTTCCTCGTATGATCTGAAAAATTTCTGTCTGTCCTTTCCTTCGTACTGATTAGCAAACTCGCTTAACTCTGCTGTCTTCCTGTCAACAATAACGTCGTCAATGTCGTATGTCTGTCTTGTGTCAGTATTTACCTTTGTTCTTCCGTCTGTTCCAACAGCAAGTGATAAAATGTTAAACTTTGTGTCTTCATCAGAAATAAGGCTTGCTCTTCCATTTTCAACAACCCTTCCATCATTTATCTTCTCTGTCACATTTTCATTTACATTGTTTTCCAACTGCTCCTGCTGTTTCTGAATGTTCTGTTCCTTCTCTGTCTTTAAGCTCTTACCTTCACTAAGTCCTGCTATTTTCTTCATTCTGTCAATGTGTTCTGCCTGCTGCGTCAGGTCAACATTATCAAGCCATTCCACTGATACACCACTGTTTTTTGCTTTAATGTCTCTCTTAACCTGTTCATATGCTTCCTTATATTCTCCTGCATCAATGTCTTTTTTGCTTCCAATGTTTTCCACTGTTTTAACTGCAAGGTCTTTTGCTTCATTTTCAGGCACCTTTAATTCCCTTAAACGTGATTCAACTGCCGGAACCATTGCTTCATCAAACTTTTGAACTGAGTTTTGATATTCATTTAATTCTACTGCATTGGAAAGATAGCCTACTTCTTCCGGTGATTCAAAATCGATATTTTTCATCAGCTGATACACATCACTGGTCTTGTCATAGTTATTTTCTATGTAGTCTTTAAGTTCCACATCTTTCTTACTCTTAATTATTTTTTTGCCTTTTTCTGCTATCTCCATGTTTGCTGAATTTTTAAAATGAAAATATCCAGCCGTAGGCAGTGCAAAAAGCAAACCTCCAAGCATACCTCCACCAACATTTAATGCTATTCGCTTTGCCATGTCTCTGTCTGTCTGCTTCTTTGCCTCACTTTCCATCATTCCCTGGTCCATGTACTGCTTTAATGCCATGTTGTAATCTGATAAGTCGCCATTTACTGCACTGTCCCATAGAATGTTTGCTATTTCAGTAAATCCTTCCTCACTTCCTTCAATCATTGATGATTTTGCTACACCTTTCAACATGTTCTTTAATCCCTTTTTTGACATGTTCTTTCGCACATTAATTAGTTTATCAAGAGATACCTTCTCAAACAGACCTTCAAATATTCCTGCTCCTACTCCTGTTGCTATTGCATTTGAATCTGAAACACCCTTATCGTGTGCGTCTATCATTGCACTGCTTGCGGCGGATGAACCGAGCAGTACTGTTGTTGCTCCCGGAACCAACATGTTAAGTGGTATTGTTGCTACAGAATCAGACATACTTGCAAATGCGTCATACACAAATTTTCCCACTTCATTTCCAATATCATCCTTAACACCTTCTCTTAGTTCCTGTGTGTTTTTTGATACTCTGTTTGCCGCATTATTCCAATCCAATGGTTTTTCCGAGCCAAACAACTGCTTCATTCTGTTCCAGGTATTACTTACTGCTCCCATTCCACCTGTCAATGACATAGGAACAGACAGGATTGTTCCAGATATAAGATGTTTTCTTCCAAACTCTCTGTATTCTTCCTGTTGCTGTTTTGCTATCTCTTCATTGTTCTTTGCTTCTGCATATCCTACCACTGCATCTGCTTCATTATCGTTAAAGCCATATTTCTTTTTCAAATTGTCGTAGAGTGTATTATCATCTGCTCCTGATGTTACAATTCTGTTAAGTTCTGTCTTATCTTGGTCGTCCAAAAGGTTATAGTTATGCTCCTGCTTTAGCTCCATGTACTTCTGGTTATAATTCTTCTGGAAATCCAGTGCTAAATCCTGCTGTTCGCTCTGTGACTTTGAATTATCAAACTTATTCTCATATTCATCATACAATGCCTTGTAATCTTCGTAATTATCCTGAATGGTTGATTTTGCGTATTTATCAAGGTATTCTATCTGATTATTTCTTTCTTCACTGTTCTGTTCCCACTGTTTTACCTTTTTATCAAGATTAAGCAAATTATTTCTTGCTGTGCTTACGTCCATATGGTTTGAGTTTGTGTTTTTCTCATATCCACGCTGTTCGCTGTAGAATCCCTTGTTGTTGTCTTCCATCCAAGTTAAAAATCCCTGTGCGGTCGGTTTTTCGCCCTCTGACAGACTGCTAATATATTCCTTACCTGATGGGTACTTATCAATGGTTTCCTTTAACTGCTGTTCATATTCATTTGTCTTAAGCTTGTTGATGTAGTCAGACTTATCCTTATATGACATTCCATCTACAGACTGTTTCCATACTTCTGTATTTGTTTTTCCGTATTTTGCATAGTCTCCATACTTGTTAATTATGTCATTATACTTATCTATTTCTGCTGCTCTTTTCCACCCATCTGAATTTTCGTGATTTCTCTTTAGATTTTCCTTTGCATATCTTCCATGCGCACTGTTATCATTCTGCATCTTCATATACTGCTTATATGCTCTGCTGCCTTCGTCGTCTCCTGTGTCAAGTTCCTTAATTCTACTCTTAGCAGTCTCAACAGCATTTTTATAATCATTGTCTGTTGCCTTTTCGCTCTTAAGTCCTTCCAATATCTGATTGTATATTTCTGGCTTTCCCTCTCTCTTATACTGCGCCTGTTTATCGTTTAATTCATCAAAGGATAGATTTCTATTCTGGTTGTATATGTTGTAATTGATTTTTTGGAATTTATTCGGTGTTTTATTGTTCTGTGTTGGAATTGTAGGTGTTACATCCGAAAAAGCTTCTTTGATGGTAGTTTCCGGGGATAGCACACTATCCAAGTGTGAATTAACATTGTTAAGATAATTTGTAGCCAAATCAATGTTCTTAACCATCTTCTTGTTTCCCTCATTGGCATACATCTGTCTCATTCTCTGTGCCTGCTTAAGAAGATTGGCTGACTGTATGCGCTGTTTACCAATGTTTCCATTTCCGCCACCATTCTTTAATGTGTCTGTTATGTTCTTTCCGACAGTAGAAGCTGAGGCGAAAAATTCATTCGCCTCAATAACTCTGTTTCTTTTTTCTGCTTCCCTGTACTGCTCTAATGATATTCCTGACATTTGTTTCTCCTATTTCTTCTTATTTTTGTTCTTACTCTTGTTTTTATTCTTATTACTTCCGTAAGTCTTCTTTATTCCGTTATTTATTGCATCCGCTAAGTATGTTTTGTATTTACCGTAGGTTATATCTTCCTTCTTATTGTTTTCTTTATTTTCTTTTTTCTTGTCAGCTTTCCATTTGTACCAACTTTTCAATTTATCTGTTCCATATAATCCATATGAGGCCATCAGTCCTTTTGCTGTTTCATATTTTCCTGCTGCTGAACCTGTTTCAGATGCTGTTGGTAATTTTGTAGTCGGCTTAGCATACGTCGGCTTAGCATAAGTTGAATTAATGGATGTATTTGTACTGTTACTATAGCTGTTTGTGTTTGAAGTCTCGCTTGATGTCTGACTTGATGTGTCTGTCTGTTTTGAATGGGACACTGCGTTTCTGTTCCACTCGTTGTTATATTTATCGCTATAGTAACTTCTGTCATTTGAATAACGTTGATATGCTTCACTGTCTAATCCCTGATACAAGCTGGCTTTGTTATACAGGTTCTGTGTTTCTGTGTCGTAATTACTTCTTGCCTGCTGATACAGTGTAGGCACAATGTCATTTAGCTGCTGCAAATATGAGTTGTATGCCTGTTGCCCTGCTGTTACTGCGTAACTATTACCATAGCCCCCTGAAAGTGTTGCAGCACTTCCCACTGTGTCCTGCATTGCCTGTTGTCCTAATGCCTTGTAATTGTTTGCATACTGCTGATACAACGCATCTTCGTTTAAGTCATATTCAAATTTCTTTCTGTTATTAATCTGACCTAATGTGCTGTTAAGCTGATGTTCGTACGGACTGTTAAATCTCTTTTCAGCTTTTTTTAATGCGTTCTTTGTTCCATTAGACACATAGCTTGTGTTCCAGCTTAGTCCGTTACTATTCGATACACTGTTACTGTAGCTGTTTGATGTGCTTGTCTGATTTTGCACGTCTGTCTGATTGGTTGTCTGCTTTGTCTGCCCCGTAAGGTATTTCTTTTTAATTATTCCCGCCAATTACTTTTCCTCCTTAATGTTTAATCTGCTCTTAATTGAATCCGTCATGTTATCCTCGTCCAGTGCCGTAAACATGTATCTTAACTGTGAATGTAAATTACAGATGTACGAATTAAGAGCACTTACATCCCTTGCATTATCTCCGGTTAATCCCGGTGGTTCTTCCATCTTAAAAGTTGCCATGTCTTACATCACTCCCTTCATACACACTTCTCTGAATGTTATGGATAAGGCATTTGCCCTTTCCTTCAAATCTTAATCTGAACTTTTCACACCTGCATGGTCTGAATGGCACGCTTACTGCTCCCTCGCCTTTTCTTCCCTCGTGTGTAAAAACTTCCTGCCACTCACTGTCATTGTCATACTGAACTTTAACAGTAAGACAAGCTCTTTCCTGCAATTCATATCTGATTCCAAGTCTCTGAATGTATTTGGCATTAACACTTCCTTTTTCAATTGGTCCTGTCTCTGCGTACCATTCAAGCCCTCTGTTGTATATAATCAAATTACCTACTGCAACATTCTCTTCTATTTCCATCTTCTTTGTGGCTGACGGCAGTTTCTTTGTAATGTCTTCAAGTCCGTCAATTCTGTACACCATTGAATCAGTTCTCCTAACTCCACACACTGTTGCTCCAAACTTGAAGAAAAAGTCTGGTCTGAAATCATCCTCTATGTGCCACATTCCCTTGTCACTGTCATATACAAACAGACGTGGTTTATCATTTTCCAACATTGACACAAAATACTTGCTGTCGCTTGCTGAAGCTACTGCATTCTTAAATCTCTTTTTTCCAAGTTCTTCTGATATGGTTGTTACATTACTACCGTCAAATCTCACTATTCCTTTTCGTGCTTTATAATACATTGCTCCATTAAGATAAATTATGGATTCCGAGCTTCCCTTTTCTATTCCCTGAGAAAATATCTCGCTGACCTGATAATTTGATGGTTTTGAGCCATACATAATGATGATTAAATCTTCCTTGAAGAAATACGGTGTTCCCTTATATGTGCAACATCCGGTGAACTCTCCATCACTGCCAATGGTTACTGCATACGAATCTGTGGATATTCCTGCGTATGAATACCAGTTTGTTGGGTCACCCTGTTTACACGCATATATTTCGTGCGCACTGTTAGAACATCCCCATATACGGTTGTCTGCAACTGTTACATAATCCATGTTTGGAACTTCCTTTTTCAGGTTAGATAATGGATATTTTGGTGTTTCTCCTATGTCAGGCATTGAGTATCTAAAGGTTGCACCTATTACACCGGTCTGTGTCTTAACATCTCCGCTTGTAGCTGATGTAGAATATTCTCCAACCAAATAATTTCCTCTTCTCCTTACATAGTCTAGGAAATCTATACTTGTGTTGGAAAATATTAATCCTACATCATTATTTTTTCTTAATACTTTTTCAACCTTTATCTGATTCGCAAACTTCTGATAAAATTCATATAGTTTGTCACTTACATTTCCTTTTTTTACTACCGTCCCACTTGTATCTGACATTTCAATTTTTACAAAATCACCTTCTTTTATGGCATTTGTAATATTCTGTGCTTCTGTTGTACTTGATGCTTTAATGTGAAACGTTAAATACAACGCAGGACTAGACCACATTTCCATGCTTTGGTTGTAGTATTCAATTGCTATTTTGTGTTCTGATGTAAAAGGAACAAAACCCAGTTTGTATTTTCCGCCCCATTCCGATACATATTTTTTTAATATACTTTTTGAAGCATTTAATGCATTGACCGTTGTTACAAAATCGGGGTAATTGGGTTTTGTTTCGTCTATAAATGTCTTTATTTTTTTATCCCCATCCTCCTTGCCTAAAACGATATATTCTTCTGTATTTGGCATTATCACATACGGATTACCATCCTTATCTGACAAATATATTTCCGATTTTTCTCCGTATTTTTCTATTCCTTCCTTTGTCATGTTCACTGTCTTTTTGTATGCCATATTGGACACTTTTCCATCCTTCGTGTTGTACATTATCTTGTCAGGCATTATTACAATGTATGCCCCGTAACCTAACAGTTTCTTTTTACTGTCGGCAACTGTAAGTCCGTTTATGGCTGCTCCATTCTTATACATCTTTGTTCCAACTACTGTATAAAGTGTTCCATTAACAGTTATTGCTCCATTGATGTTGCCTGAAAGTTTATACTGTTCTCTTATTTCTCTTTGCCCCAATGCTGGGTAATAATCTGACGACATATTCTTCATGTCCTTAAAATATCCTTCTGGGATATACACATTGTCATTAATTCCATTAAATGCATCAAGATTAACTGTTCCTGCCTTTATTGGCTGTAATTCAGGTAATTTCATTCTTTCCTCCTACACTTCAAAATTTCCATGCCATATTGGCATGTGTGTTCTGTGATAATGGTTTTCAAATTCCTGATAGCTTGCGTTAAACAATGCCATGTGATTACTGTATCTGTCATACTCTCCATTACTCTTGTCTATCTGTGCTTCTATGTAATACAAGTACACATCAGTGTATGGACCATATGCGTACAGTTTGTTTTCTTCCTTTTCGTCAGGGTCTTCGTGTGTGTCTATGATGTCCTGCTTTATCATTTCTTCCACTTCATCAATCCACTTAACCTTGTCCTGTCTGTCAAAGGTGTTCTGGTACATTGAATCTACCTGTGCTATCACCTCTTCTATGGTTATCTTCCTCATATCTTTCTCCTTAACTACAAAAGGCGAATGACATTAAGCCATCCGCCTCCTTCTTATGATTTATTCAAAGCTGATTTTAGTTTGATGTGTTCTCTTCAATAAACTCTGCTGCTTCATCCTTTGCAAGTTCACTGCAAAGATATACTTCATACAGATATTTAGGAATTTCAACTTCAACTCCTCTCTGAATCTGCCAAGCCTTACCGTTTACTATGAGTACAATGTCCTTGTCTGCATCCTTTCCTCTAAGGGCCGGGAAACGGACACTTATCATTTCGGCATCATTATCATCATCTTTTAAGAAAGCTTCTGCTTCCTTTTCTGATGCCTTTTCCGCTTCTGCTGCTGCTTTTAAAAGTTCTTCTGTCTTTAACTTAGAGTCTTCTGCTTCCTGCTTTGCAGCTTCCTTTTCCTTTAAGGCTTCCGCCTTTTCAATTTCTGCCTGCTGTGCTTTCTGCTCTGCTGCATCCCTTGCAGCTAAAGCATCAGCTAATTCCTGTTCTAACTGTTCCTTTGTCTTTGTCATCTTCTATCCTCCTAGTTTGCTTCTGCAATTGAGCTAAACTCTGCTGAACAACACTCTACTCTTAAAATTCCTAACTGATTAAGGATTTTTGTAACATAACCGGTAACTTTCCAGCCTACTGTTCCTCTCTGGTTTAATGGGTCTTCTGTTCCACCTGAACCTAACTGTTTAACAATAGTTTCCATGTTGCCACCCTCAAGCTGTACATCACCGTATGCATCTTCACCGAAGAATAAACAGCCATATACTGCAAGTCCCGCAGGTGTGGCACCTGTTGATGCTGATGAATTATTCCAAATCTTTGCGTTTGTTGATACGACGAATCTTACACCGTAAAGTTTTCCGATTTCTCCTTCAAAAATCTTCTTAACGTTATCTCCGTAACGGTTAATGTCAATGAATAATGGATGTGTTGTCACATCATTTTCAATGTCCGGATGAATGATTGCAACGTATGAGCCATCAATTGGTCTGATGGTGTTTCTCTTTAAGATTGTCTTTGCAATTGAAATAACCTTAGGTGTCATTGTACTTGTTGCATCAAGCCCTGCTCTTGTTGTTACCTTTGTTCCGTCTGATTTTGGAGCAAATAATACGTTTGTTCCTGTAATCATTTCGTTTCTTGCTACAATGTCTAATGTGTTCGAACCCTGTTCACCATGTAACTTTGTAAGCTCTAATACGATAGGGTCGATAGTTTCCATTGTTACTCTGTCACTGATGGCTGTATAGTCACCATACTGCTCTGTATGTGCCTCAATGATTTCTAATTTAGGCTTCTTGCCTACAGGTGTTACACCTTCCTGTAACGGAGTAAGTGCAGGCGCATAACTCTTAAACTGTCTCCAGCGTGGGTTCTGACCCTGTCCTTTAGGTAAAGGTGCGTGTTTTGCAAACTGTGCGTGAATTAAGTTTGGAGTTGAACGTCTTAATAACTCCATGTCATAATTCTTTTTCATATCTTTCGACATCTCACTATCAGATGTTAGTGCAGGGTCCAAAGCAAAGTGCTGTAAGTTAAATGCTAATTTTGTGTTTCTGTTCATTTCTTTTTCCTTTCTGATACTACAAATATATCTTTTCTCCATTCATTACCCTTTGGTAAATCTTGTCTCTTTCTTCCTCTGTCCAGGATTCGGGGTCCTGCTTAACCTGAACTGCCTGACCGGTTGTTGTTCCTTCAACAGTCCTCTTCTTGTTAGCCTTAACGGAATTTGCAACCTTATTGGCTGTCTTCTGTGCAATAATGCTTCCTGCTCTAGCCTGTATTTCATTAAGATGCACCACCTCGTATGCATCCTTAACAGGAATACCAACTGCAATCAGGTGTCCGAAGTTTTCGTTTGCCATTTCACTGTCAATGTCAAATTCGGGATATGTTTCCTTTACTTCCTCTGCCTGTGCCAATATGTTCTGCCATGCTTCTGCATTCTGCATGTCCTTTTCTCTCTGTTGCATTGTTTCAGCCAATACCTTATTCTGGCTTTCAATTGACTTGATATGTTTAAGTGTTGGAATATCCACACCTCTTTCAACTGCTTCTGCTTCATACAATGCATCATCATTTACGATAGCGTCTGTTAATGCGCTAATGTCTGTTGCATCTTCCACTCCGTACTTTTCAGCCAAAACCGACAATGCCGGAGCAAGTGTTGTAAACTTTTCTTCCACATCCTTGCTGTTACGGATTCGTCTCTGTACGATTTCCTGCATCTTGTTCGAAAAGTCCTCTTTATACTCTCCCTTGATTAATTCATCAAAGGTTGGCTTATGCCCTTTTGGTTCTTCTGATTCTTCCGGCTCTTCGACCTCTTCTTCCTCTGTTCCTTCTGTTACCTGTTTGCCGTACTTGATTTCCGGCTCCTGTGCGGCGGCCACAGTTCCTTCGCCCGTTCCTTCTCCACCAGCAGGTGCGCCTTCTGCAAAAAACTGGAGATTAAATATTGATTTTATAAATGACATATAAAAATGCCTCCTTTTCTGCTTTTTTTGAAGGGTGCGACCCTTTATGCATTTGATTATAAAAAAATCAGAAGGGGCTTTTAAACCCCCCCTGAAATCATTCTGTGCTCATACTGAATTTTACATTGTTAGGATATTCATTTATCATGAATGAAAACCCTGTCTTTATGTATGATGTATCAACGGTTTCTTCAAACCTTACTGCTATTTCATCAGCATTGTATGTCTCAATTTCCAATCTGTCCTTATTTACCTCACAGAATGTAAATATCAAAATGCTTACTGCTGCACACACTATGTCTTTACCCGGTTTGTCATATCCTGCATGTCCCTTAACGTCCAATGTGTTCTCTGTTAATGTTGCTTCTATCATTCTTACCTCTATTCATTTACCTGTGTTGCTGCCTGTGCCTGTTCTCTCGCTCTCTCACTAAACGGATGCTCACCGCTTTCATCCAGTGATACTTCCTGCGCTGTCTGTCCTGTTCCTACGTCGCCCTGCTCATTGTATGACTGTGCAAGGTCCTGCGCCATTGTTGTTCCCTTCATCTGGTCTATAACTGCTGCTAACTGTAATGTCTGCTGTTTTAACTGCATGTTTTCCTGGTACAGTGTTGCGTTCTGCTGTATCTTTGATGTTATGTCTTCCTTGTGTGCGAAATCCATTGCGTCAAGACACGTAAGGGCAACATCACCATTCTGCGGAGCAAAAAATCCCATATTGTAAAGTTGTAATGCTAACTCATTCTGACTGTTCTTTGAGTATGGATTAGCTTTCTGTGCTGTCACTTCAATGTCGAATGTTGGCACTCTATAGCCTGCTTCAACGTCAAAATCGCTTTCCTGCTGTTGTTCCTTAATGTTTTCATTGCTGTATGAAACATACTCATATCCTTTCTTGCCCAGGATTCTAAACTGTCTTGGTACATCATAAAACTGTCTTATTAACTCTATAACCATAGTTATTAAGTCACTATAGGCTTCATAAGCCATAAGGTTCTGACTTCTTGATGTCTTGCCTGCACTTTCCTGTAATGCTGATATGGCACTTCCTGATGTTATCCCACCACCAACATTTCCTCTTGCCACATCTGTATTCCCTGTTGTTTCCTTCATCTCGTTAATCTTGTCATTAATCTTCTGAATTGCTGAACCATTCATTTCAGGACCCGGTATTTGTCTTAGTTTTAATTCATCAAGGTTGCCTGTTACGTGTACGAGACTTTTTCTCCAGTTAAGAAACTCTTTTTCGTTTACTTCTGCGTTTTGTCCTACAAACCATCTTGGTGTTGCGTTCATTAACGCATTTTTCAATACAGCCTGATCTAAAAGGTCTATGTACTTCTGTGGTTCTTTGCATATATCTATGTATGAGAAGCCATAAAGACTGCCTTCGATTGGGAACATTACTTCAACGACAAAAGGATATTTGCCATGATCATACCAACCCCTTTCCGCAATGCTTTCTTCTCCTGTTTCCTGCTCTGTTACTTCCGTTAGTACTTCGCCTGTTTCAGGATTTACCATTGGTTCACCTGTTTCAGGGTCTGACAACTGCTGCTCTGCTGTTTCTGTTGGTCTCTCTGTGTCATTTTCTGATGCATATATAACTTCCTCACCCACATACTTAACGTAGTGAACAACGTTTCTTCCGTTCTGCCATTTCTTGTAATACCATTCGATAACCGGTGTCTTGTCTGTTGTGTCAATGTTATCATCATAGATGTATTCTGCCTTTGTTATTGCTCTTCCACCAAGCTTTCCCTTGAGCTGTGGGTACATCTGCTCCAACTTTGAGTTTGAAACCAAATTGACGTGAAATACGTTCTCACTGTCCTGAATGTCCGTTATTCCTGGTTCCCAAAAGAGATTTAAACCATCTATGTTCTTGATTGTAATGTCTCCAAGTCCGTTTAACTTGCTCCCATCCCAAAATACACCATAGATTGCCGCACCATCTTTTAGTATCTTCCAGTTTTTCGTTGAGTATACCTTTTTGAATCCGTTCTGCTCCAACACTACCGGTACTATTGACGACAGTTTCTTTGCTTCCTGTTTGTCTCCTTCTTCCCTTGGTAGTATGTTCGGTTCAGGATAAGCATCCATATAGTCAGCATACTTTGACATTATGCAGTTAAACAGCCACGCTGATGTTGGTTCTGCTTCATCTGTCTTGTTGTCCTGCCTTCTGATTTCTTCCCAGTGTCTTCTCTTCCACCACTGTTCGTTCTCAATGATTCTTCTTTCAGTGTTTGCCTTACCATTCTTGTATTTAAGCATTATGGCGGTTGCTTCCATAATCTCTTTTCTGCCTATCGGCTGAACTGCTGCTTCACTTACCATTCTTTCCCTGTCAGACATTACCATGTCACTTGATGGTGTCATTGTGTCTGTGTAAGTCTGGTCTCTTAATTCCTTTTCTGCTTTCTTCACTTTCTTTCTCGCTTTCTTTTTCTCAAAATAATTCATCTACTTCTCCTTGTTAAACATGTTTAATGGATCTTCTAAATGTACCTGCTTTTTAACTGTTATTGTCGGACTTATTGGTCGCATCATACAAAAATATCTTGTTTCGTCTGCAATGTGGTCTTCCTGATCTGAATTAACGTCTTCCGGATTGGTTTCTGAATATTCAAGTGCAGGAATTGTTCTGATAAATCCCTTGCAGTTCTTGAAGATGTACATCATTGGGTAGCCATTGTCGTCAAACTGTAATCGATAATGTAACTGCATCCAGCCTGCTATTCTCTTATGGTCTCCAGGTTCAAAATAGATTCCATAACGCATTGCTGTTTCCGCAACACTCTCTCCCCTTGATGTGTCCCATATTGCAGGGTCTGCTACACCTTCTATCTTCTTTCCCTTAAGCCAAGGGTGTTCATTTTCAATTCTTGCTATTTCTTCAAACTGCTTGTCTGCCGTTATTTTAAGGCCCACGTTCTCCTCTTCTGCCTTACAGCCATAATATTCCATTATTCTGTACATACAGCCGTCATAGTCCACAGCCCACCACGCACAACTAAATGGTTTTGCATAACCAAAGTCATAGCTTCTGTATATCTTCCAGCCTTTCGGAATCTCGAACGGATTGATAACGTGGGTCCACTGTCTGTCCTTGTAATGTTTAGGTGAATCCCTGAATTCTTCAAACACCTGTCCTTCGTATACATCCCACGAGCCATCAAGCCAAGCCTTACGTCTTGCCGGTGGTAATGCTTTAAGCTGTGCTATGTATTCAGGGTTGTGTTTCATTAATGCCTGATTATCTTTTACACCTGATTGTATGAACTCATAATCATCCGGGTTTTCCCCATCAACATATCTTTTATCAATAAAAATTC
>ERZ772816.1106-NODE-1106-length-25572-cov-10.428773_pt1 | contig 25572 bp, 18 predicted proteins | sample MGYA00511359_ERZ772816 | MGnify/ENA primary metagenome ERZ772816 (study PRJEB29015, sample SAMEA2737710) | human gut metagenome | biome: human gut; feature: human-associated habitat; material: faeces | place: China | collected 2012 ...
CATCATCGAATCGCCATCTTATCCATCGTCTGAAAATAAGCGTGACCCGGTAATTATTTTTGTTATATATGCTTGAAGCTCGCACCTTATCTTAATGGTGCTGTATTATACTCCAAGCTTTTTTCTCATATATAAGAGTTTGAGGGGATTTTGGAAGTAATAAGTTCTTGTTTAAGAACGATCTTTTATTATTTACAAAGACAGAAATGATATATACAATTTATTGAAAATAAGAATGTTGTGATTTTAAAAATGTGCTTAATGGATATTCATATTGTAAAAAGTATATAAAAATGACCGGAAAAAAGAGTGCTTTATTTGCAAGAACAATATATAAATTTTATATTTGACAAAAAATGTCAAATATAAAATATGGGTAAATTTGGAGATTTGATAAAAGAAGCTAGAATTGAACGTGAATTAGATCAAAAAGATGTACAAATGGAAACAGGTATTGATTATACGCTTTTAAGTCGTTTAGAGAAAGGCGAAAGGATACCCTCTAAAGAACAAGTTTATCATTTAGCTGATTTTTATAGTATAAAAAGGCGAGAATTATTGATTGCTTGGAATTCCGATAAAGTAATATCTTGTTTTAAAGATGTAGAAAATGATATGGCAATTCAAATTATAGATAACATAAAAGAAACAATAAGGAATAAGGAATAAGAATATGGATAAAATTATATTAGATAATCAAAGAGAAATAAATAAATTAACAAAAGTACTTGGCGTGCTTCCGGTCTATCTTTTACATAATCAAGAACAAAGCAGTGGAAAGTATGCTTTACTAAATGGTAACTATAACAATTTTTGTATTGACTATAAGAACGAATTCTCCCCTGAGGAATATAGAAGTTATGCTTGGTCATCTAATATGAATAATTTTATATCTATAGATGGTAATAAACTTTATTTACATAGTATTAATAGAAAACAACCAGAGGAAATACCTTATAATATTGTTGTTGATAATCTTCCCAAGTTTTATGATTATTTAGGTTCAAAAAAGGCAAATAGTGAGATTACTATTATCCCATTTATTTTGCATATATATCGAAAATTGCGTAATGCATTGCGAGAAGCTATATCAGGAGGGGATGCTTTGAAAGCTTTTCTATATTTAATATCAATGATAGAAGATGAAAATGTAGATCTAAAATATTGGGGATTACCAAGAGGTACAAAAGATGTTGTAAATTCCATAAATAATTATTTATGGGAAGAATTAGTTACAGAATTGAGAGCTGGACTTAATAATGACAAACTTATTCCGAATGTAGATTTAATATTAAGACATACAGCAGGAAGATTATTTGAAGAAGCTAATTATATAGCTCAAATGCCATTACAGTATGAACTTTTTCCTAATGACATTATCAAATATGATTATAATCCGAAATTGGTTGGGGCTTATTTTACTCCATCATATATTTCAAGAACTATTGTAGAGGAATCATTTTCTAATTTTGATATTAATTCTACTCATATTACGATATTTGATCCAGCATGTGGAGCTGGAGAGTTTTTGGTTGAAGCATTACGACAACTAAAATATAAAGGTTACAAGGGACAAATAGAAGTTATCGGATGGGATATTGCTCAAACAGCTCTTGATATGGCTAATTATGTTTTAACTTTCGAAAAAAGAGAATGGTGCACACAACTTACAGTTTCTTTATATAAAAGGAATTCATTACAAACAGAATGGCCTAATAACCTTGATTTTATTTTCATGAATCCACCTTATATTTCATGGGAACAAATGGACGAAGAAACAAGAGAGTTGGCCTGTCGTATATTAGGAGGCAATAAGGGACGCCCAAATCTTGCAGCTGTATTTTATTATCTTGCTGCCCATAAGTTGTCACATAAGGGTACACTGGGGTGCTTGATGCCAAGTTCCATGCTGAATTCAATTTCACATATGGAAATTAGGAATGCTACTAAAAAGACTTTAAAACCATTACTTATAGGGCGGTTAGGAAATTATGTTTTCGAAAACGCATTTGTTGATGCATGTGTAATAATTGCATCTAAATCAGATGACAGTCGGCAAACTCAAATACTATGGATCCAAAATGTAGATGAAGCAACGTCTAAAGCATTAAGGGAATTGAGAAAGTTGCATTATAATACAGAAATAGTAGCAACTTCAGAAAACTTTAGTATTTATACAATGAATCAAGATTCTATAATAGATAAAGATTCCTGGATGCCTATGCCTTATGATGCAATCAAATTTAAAATGATATTAGAATCTAAAATCGAAAATGGATCTTTTGCTAAAGTTGGAACTTTATTTAACGTTATGCAAGGTGCAAGAACTGGCTTGAATAAGGTTTTCATTGTTGATAAACAAACATATAACTCATTTTCTAATAAAGAAAAAAAATATTTTCGCCCTTCGATAGACAGTACATCATTAAGAAAGGGAAAGTTGATTAAAGCTAATTATATATTTTTCCCATATTTAGAAAATGAAAAAGAAAAATTAAACAATGAGGATGATTTAAAAAATATTTTACCAAATTATTATGTACGATATTTAAAACCAAATAAAAAACAACTTTGTGACAGAAAAGGAATTGATTCCAATAAATGGTGGATGTTGACACGTCCACGTATGTGGCAAATGCAAGCATGTCCAAAACTTGTTTCAACAGAATTTGGAAAATCAGGCAATTTTAGTTTCGATAAAACAGGTGAATATATTGTGGAACGCGGATGTGCTTGGTTTTTTAAAAATGCAGAAACTGTTTTGGATGAATATTATGCTTATTTGGCCATCTTTAATTCGAAAATTATGGATTATTTGTTATTAATATATTCAAGGCAATTAGCAGGTGGAGCTTGGTATAGTTTAGATGCAAAAAATGTAGAAAAAATTCCTTTGCCAATATTATGTAAGATAGATAATGAACTATACCTTACATTGGTTGAATTTGGATTAAGAATTGTAAATCTAGAGCCTTTTAATCAAGATGAGCTCGATAAAGTTGTTTCTTCAATTTATGAATATGAGTAATATAAAAACTGTTTCTCCCGAAAAAGTACTTACGTTTTGTCTCAGTATTATTAATAAATATACTAAAGATGAAGTTGAAGTTGCATTTGACGAAGTCGCACCCGACATTTACTTTATTCAAAATAAAAAACCTCAAACAACTTTTTATAAGCAAAGTACGCATAAAAGAATAGTTCCAGTTGTATACTTAAAAAACGGATTTCTTTTTCATTGGGGTATAGCGTTTAAAAAGATATACTCTAGAATGCCCAAAAATGGTTATATATTTAAAGGGGTTAGCATGCAATTCTTTAATGACAACGGCTTATTGTTTAGGGCAGAATGGGACAATAAAGAATTGGAAGAAAATAAGCTTAACCATCCACAGCCACATTGGCATATAGAACCAACTATAATGTTTAATGATAAAGAGATAGATAAAGAAGTTAAAGAAACTTTCGATGAACTATTGAATGAAACAGATTTTTTTCATTATATGAATGAGTCAGAAAAAGAATGTAGTAAAATATTTAATTATGAGAAATTTCATTTTGCAATGTCTGCTAAATGGCATGAGAATACCACTTTATGTAATATTCCTCTTACAGAAGAAAATCTCAAGAAATGGCTTGATAAAAGTTTAGAGGGGATAAATGAACAACTGGATTATATTTGTAAATAAATACATGTTTCTTCTTTGATAATCTGGTGCGTTTTTGTATCTTTGTTATTCTAATATATAAGGTGGGAGAACATGAATAACAACAATAAGAATCAGATAATCCGTTTTGACTGGGCTATGAAACGTCTGCTCAGGAACAAGGCAAACTTCAGTGTCCTTGAAGGTCTGCTCACTACGTTATTGGGTGAGAAGATTATTATCCAGCGACTCCTAGAAAGTGAAAGCAATCAGGAGGATGAGTATGACAAGTATAACCGTGTCGATATGCTTGCCGAGAACTCCAAGGGTGAACTGGTGCTGATAGAGGTGCAGAATAATAATGAATACGCCTACTTCCAGCGTATGTTGTTCGGTACTTCCAAGCTGGTGACTGAGTATATCAATAGGGGAGAGAGCTATGACAAAGTTCGTAAAGTCTATAGCGTTAATATCGTCTATTTCTCTCTGGGACATGGAACGGACTATGTTTATCATGGAAAGACGGAATTCAGAGGCATCCACACCAACGATCTCCTTGAACTTACTCCATTCCAGAAGCAGACATTCAAAGTGGATACAGTAAGTCAGCTATACCCCGAATATTATATCCTAAAAGTAAACGGTTTCAATCAGGTAGCGAAAAGTCCCTTGGAAGAATGGATCTATTATCTTAACACTGGAGAGATACCTTCCACTGCCACAGCTCCCGGTCTTGAAGAGGCCCGTGAGAGATTGAAACTGGATAGCATGACCAAGGATGAGCTTGCTGCCTATTACCGTCACTTGGATAATATTGTAATCCTTCGTGATAATATTAATACTGAACGTGAAGAAGGAAGAGCGGAAGGAATTAAAGAGGGGCTGAATAAAGGGTTGGCTAAAGGTAGAGAAGAAGGAGAAAAACAAAAAGCTATAGAAGTTGCTCGTTATTTGAAATCATCCGGCACTTCAATAGAGTTAATTATGGGAGCAACTGGATTAACCAAAGAAGAAATTGAAAAGCTATAAAACAAATTTTTCTATATAATACAGTTTAGGAGGAGCATACATTTCGTATAGTTCCTCTTTTTTGTATGATTGGCTGTTTATATAAAGTTCAAAAATACCAATCCACCACCTAATAGTTAATTAGTGTTAGGAATGCCGTAGGGCGATGAGCAACGCCCGCTACCGTCGCTCACTTCCAGCAAGCAATCCCCTCCGTTATCCGGTCATCACTGAAATTTCGGACTGTACTCTTCGTATGTATCTTATTCTGAATGCTTTGAAGGTAGTGCGCGAAAGCGTGCTCCGCAAGCGGAAACGCCTATGCGAAGCAGGTGATATAGAATGATACAAGCCGCTCTCTCCCCCTAATCACTAACCCCTAATCATCAAACCATGTCCAGAATCAAAAAACGGGGACTTGACTATTTCCCCTTGAACACAGACTTCATGCACGACCGTCTGGTGCGCCGCATCATGAAACGTGAGGGTGACGGCTCCTTTGCCATTCTGCTGGGCGCCCTCTCCTGCATTTATGCCGACGAAGGCTATTACGTGTGTGCCGACGAGCTTTTCTACGAAGACCTTTCCGCCTGCCTCTATGAAAAGACGGCTGCCGACGTGAAGCGCATTCTTGCCCTGGCTGTGGAGTACGGCATTTTCAATGCCGCCCTTTTCGGCAAATACGCCATCTTGACTTCTGCTGAGATACAGCGGCAGTATCTGTTCAGTACCAAGCGCCGGAAATCTTCCGCCATAGACACACGTTATTGTCTGGTGGATGATTCTCAGAGCGATGACGAGGCCGCGCCGACTGCCGCCGGGAGAGTGCCGTCTGCCAATGGAAGCGTGCCGTCCGCTGCCGAAAGTGCAGCATTTAAGCCCGAAAATGCGACATCGGGTACACATAGCACAGCAGAGCATAGCACATCACAACACAGCAAAGAAAATCCCCTCCTCCATAGTTCCCCCGGAACCGGGGGCACTGAGGGCGCGGATGTGCCATCCGCGGAGGGGGAATATCTTCGGAAAATAGAGCAACTGCAACCGCCGCAGGATGGCACGGACCGCAACCTGGACGGGTTGCTTTTCAATCTGAAGCAGTTCCATATTCCTCCGCAAGAGCAGTATGCCATTATCCTCAAAAGTAATTTCGGTGCTATCGGCCACCCTTTGTGGAAGGGCTTCTATGCCTTGCGCGAGAGTCATGGCAAGATACGGCAACCGGGGCGATACCTGCTGAGCCTGTGCTGTAAGTAAAGTTTTCGATTTGTGAATAAATTCATGAAGAAAAACGGTTTTTTTAATTTGCACACTTTTCCGGATAGCGTTATCTTTGCAATGTGGTTAAGCTTAATACACAAAAATAAAACAATGCTGTTTCATTTGAAAAAAACGAATCCTTGAATTTCAAGACAAACTATTAATTTTTAAAACAAAACTACTATGCCAGTAATTTACAAATCATTTCAGTCGGTTCTTGCCAACAAAGAGGGCAAGAAGCTTTTCTATCCCCGCGTGGTGCTGACGGGGAATGTGGACACCGAGCAGGTGGCCAAGGAGATTGCGGAATTGTCTTCCCTCTCTACGGGTGACTCGAAGAATGTCATCGACAACCTGGTGACCGTGATGACTCGCCACCTGCAGTCTTCCGAGAGCGTGACGCTGGACGGTCTGGGTACTTTCCGCCTTACGATGAAGTCCACCATGAACGGTGTGGAAGACCCTCTGAAGGTATCGGCTACCCAGTCCACACTACGAGTGCGTTTTCTGCCCACCTCCAAGCGTAATCTGGACCATACGGTGTCTACCCGTTCGCTGGTGACCGGGGTGAAGTGCGTGCGCTTCGACCTTCAGGACACGGCAGGTTCGGGCGGCAACGACGGTGGCTCGGGCGGTAACGACGGTGACCAAGGTGAAAATCCGTTGGGATAAGGCCATTTACGATTTGACGATTTACGATGTACGATTGAAATTCGTACTGCTAAATAACCGCGCCTATGCAGGCATTTATGATACGAAAAGTAATCGTACATCGTAAATCGTCAAATCATAAATTAGTAATCTTCAATCATTAATCACTAACTAATCTTATGCGAAAAATCAACTACATCGTGGTGCATTGCAGCGCCACGCGGGAGGGCTGTACGCTTACTTCCGAGGCTCTGGAGGCAGAGCACCGCCGCCGTGGCTTCCGCACGACGGGCTATCACTACTATATCCGGAGAGACGGTACTGTGCTCGGAACCCGTTCCTTGGAACTGCCCGGTGCGCATTGCCGCGGTCACAACAAGTATTCGATAGGTATCTGCTACGAAGGCGGGCTGGATGCCCGGGGAAATCCGAAGGATACCCGTACGCCGGAGCAGCGTTCGGCCCTGCACCTGCTGGTGTACCAGCTGCTACAACAGTTCCGGAATGCCCGTGTATGCGGCCACCGCGACCTCAGTCCCGATTTGGACGGAGATGGGACGGTGGAGCCGTGGGAGTGGGTGAAGCAGTGTCCGTGCTTCGAGGTAAGTAAAGAATTTTAAAACAATCATCCTTAAAACATGGAATTATGAAAATAAGCAAAGAAACCTGGAAAGATATCTTGAAAATTGTGGGTACCATCATTGCCACCATAGCCAGTGTGCTGGGCGTGCAGGCGATGCCACTGTAAAAACAGTATTACAAAACTAAAAAAGTGTGCCGGAAGCCGAAATACCTACTTCAGGCGCACTTATTTAAGAAATATATAAATTTCATTGAATATGAAAAATAGAATAAAAGTATTGTTAGCTCTTCTTATGTTATGTGGTACAACGCAGTCGGTACGTGCACAGGACGGTGGAGATATGAATAATCATCTTCTGCGGATAAATGATTATGTACCTGCTATTCCCGAAGCGGCAGGTATGCAATTGTATGGAAACATTCCTGTAAGTGAATACACAGGAACGCCTGATATCTCTATACCGCTATATACCCTTAAATGTGGGCGTATAGAACTACCCATTACGTTGTCTTATCATGCGAGCGGAGTCAAGGTGGCTCAAGAAGCTACGTGGGTAGGTCTTGGTTGGAATCTTTTGGCAGGAGGGTGCGTCAACCTTAATGCTGTGGGCAAGGTAGACGCGACCTCCGGTACATTTGCTACTTGGGCTGAATGGGAGAAAATAAAATATCACTGGAAAGTACAGAGTGCTGATACGTTGAACTACCGTTCGGGTACCGAGGAACTGATGAATTTGTGGGGAAATTTAATGTTCGACCCCAATACGAGTAATACGACCAATGGAATTATTAATGAAGGCCTTATAGGGCAAGGTGAAAGAGATATATTTGAAGTTGCATTGCCCGGAGGAAGATCATTCAAATACTTCTTGCACCCCAAAAATCAGACTCCTGTCATTATCGGTTCCAGGATGAATTGCAAAGTGTGGCATAGTGCTGAAAAAGTGATCATTACAGATGAAGCAGGCACATCTTATGCCTTCAGGCCTTATGCATTTGTAACTTCCAATGCTCCCTTGACTTATATGCTGACAAGTATGACGGATGTGACGGGACATACTATCACTCTAACCTATGTTACCGCCAGTTGCTATTCGGTGCCTGTTATGTCGGAGTATTATACCGTAGGTACTCCTCCGGACAATGACTATATAAAACGGGACTTTACTGCCGGCATTTCACAGACTTGCTATTTAAGCAAGATAGAAACCGATACGGAAGAAGTGATTTTCGAGATGGGAAGTCGTGAAGACCGCTATCCGGGAACTACCGGAAAACTGACAAACATGAAAATAAAGAGTAAGTTGGACGGGAAGGATGTGTATTTTTACCAGTTCAATTATGATTACTTCATTTGTCCCGAACAATCAGTCGGCGGTAATTACTTGTCATCGGACGATTATGGGTCGTCGTCTACCATACCCACCAGCGTACTTCGTAAACGTCTGAAACTGCTTTCTGTACTTCGAAAAAATGGCACTTCGCAGGGTGAAAAGCATACATTCACTTATAATGAAGCTGTGAACTTGCCTTATAAGACTTCTTTTGCCATAGACTATTGGGGATATTACAATGGACAGCAGAATACTTCCACGCTTACAAACCGTGTTCATACATTGATTCCCTCCCTGGAAGGTTTGACGAATGTTCCTTTATCCGGTTCTACCGCTGTCAGAAATTGTAGCCGGGAGTATATTACGGCCAATATGCTGAAGAAAATCACATATCCTACGGGCGGCAGTGTGGAGTTTGAGTTTGAACCTCACACTTTTGTAGGAGACAATCGTTTCATTTCTGCAGAGGATTTGAATAAGTATGACGCACAAGTCAAAGGTGTCAATACTGTCAACAACAACGACCTGATAGTAACGCCTTCCGCTACTTTCACTCTGCCCACCACGCAGGTAGTGACGGTGGATGCTCAAGTCAATTTTCCCGATTATGAAGTCAATCAAGTCATCGGCTCCGGAACCACTTTGCGGAAACTCGGTGCCGGAGGAAGTGTCATTAAATCGTACAAAGTGACTTCACAAAATACCAGTGGGCATGTGTATCATGTCAACGAGTCGTTCACATTGGAAGCGGGAGATTATGTCCTGACAAGTACATTGAGTTCTGCAGTTACCAATCAAGGTTATTCTACCCGCAATGCCAGTTCTGCTACTTTGACCTATAGAGGCGGTGGAACTGCAGTAAACAAAGACACATTGCAGAAAGTTGGCGGAGGAGTGAGAATCAAGACCATTACTAAAAAGAATAATACAGGTGAAGTGTTGGAACGTACCGGTTACTTGTATGAAAGCGAGAATCACAAGACCTCTGGCATTCTGATGTTCTCAGTCAAGTCCTATGATGATTTTAATGTCCGGCGCGGAAGCTATACCACAACTCCTGAAGGAGTGATACGCCCTTCTACCAGTTACCACACTTTCCGCCGTTTTTATGCTCAGGCGCAAACTCCACCAGCTTCTGCGCCCAATGCCAATCCTGTAGGTTACAGCCGTGTCGTCAAGCAGCGCGATTTTCTGGATGCGGGGAGAGAGGAACTCGTATTCAGTAACATAGCCGGCCAGGATTATGATGCTACCTTGGCTTATATGCCTGCCAACTATAATGGGCGACTACTGAAAAAGAGCATCTATGATGCCGGTAATATCTTGGTATGGGAAGACACCTATGAATATGAGATTGCAAACAAGTGGCAAGAATTGACCAACATCCGTGTAAGGGACAACTATGTGGGTCCGGTTAATTGCTATTCCGGCAGTATCACCTATAATGAAAACATCGGAGGACAGACGGTGAGCTTTAGAAATCCATTGGCTTATCACGGACGTTTTGAGATAACTTTATATCCGCATCTTACCTATGATATACGGTTAAAACGGGAAGTTTCGACGGAATATGCCCATGGTGTACCGGTGACGCAGGAAAAACTGTATACCTACAACAGTCGTAACCAGATAGCTACTTGCCGCACAAGTACCAGCCGTTCGGGCTATGTAATGGAAAGCTATGCTTATGCAGCGGATGTTTCTTCCTACAAAGATGAATTCAAGGCTAATAACGTGCTTGATGCTGTACAGAACTACCAACGAACATCGGGAGGAGCGACGCTGTATCTGAATAATACGTACGGGGACGTCTTTTCTAAATTCACCTTGCAGTCCAGTGAAGAATATAGTAGTTTGTATCCTGAGAAAAGAACTGTTTCTTATAGGTATGATAGTAAATGGAATCCGGTGGAAGTTACTACTCCCGACAACATGTCTGTGGTCTATTTGTGGGGCTATAAATATTCTTTGCCGATTGCCCGTCTCAAAGGTATCACTTATGCGGAAGTAGTGTCTCGGCTCGGAACAACAGGTTTGGATGCTTTGTGTTCTGCCGGTTCACCCAATACGACGGCCCTCTATGCACTGAAAACGTCCTTCCCGGAATGCGAGGTCACAACCTGGCTTCACAATCCTTCTTATGGGCTGAAGGAGATAAGAAAAGCAACTGGTTTTAAGGATTTCTATCTCTATAATGCTTTGGGTGGTTTATCTGATGTGCAGGATCATAACCAAAATCCTATTGCCTCGTACTTCTATCAGTGGTCTCCTGACGGCACTTCGCAGAATTACGTTCGCACTCATGCTATGACTGCAGCAGCAGGTAGCAAGTATATGGCAAGTTATGATTATTATGACGGTTTGGGGCGTCTCTTCCAGAAGGTACAAAAGGGAATTACTCCCACCGGAAGTAATTTGATATCGTTACAAGAATATGATGGCGCAGGACGTCGTTCGGAGAGTTGGCTCCCAATTGTTTCCTCCTCTGTTTATATGTCTCCTTCGGCTATCAAAAGTGCGGCTCCGGGCAACTATTCAAGTGATTCCCGTCCCTACAGCAAGCCTGTTTACAGTGTTTCCCCATTAGACCGCATTCTGAAGCGATACTCTCCGGGAGCGGCATGGGCATCAAAACCTGTAACTATGGATTATCTGGCTAATTCTTCCGATGTGAATTGCATTAACTATTCGGTAAGTTCGTCTGGGGCACTTGTCAACAACGGTACTTATGCAGCCGGACAGTTGCGCGTGGTGAAACGTATTGACGAAGACCAACATGTTTCTTATACTTTCACAGACAAACAAGGCCATATATTGCTGGAACGCCAGATGCAGGGTAGCGAGCAGCATGATACTTATTATGTGTATAACGATTTGGATAACCTTTGCTTCGTATTACAACCGATGTATCAGAGTGTGTCAAACCTGGATCAATATGCTTTCCAGTACAAATATGACAACCGTAACCGTTGTAATTGGAAAAAGCTTCCAGGTGCTTCTGCCGTGAGCTATGTGTACGATGAGGCAGACAATATGATCTTTTCCCAGGATGGCAAGCAGTATGCCTCTAAGCAGTGGAGTTTCTATCTGTATGATAAGTTCCATCGTCTGGCAGTGCAGGGCGTTTGTTCCAATACGAATACGGCTGCAGTTTCGAATGTTATTGTATCATGTACACGGGTGAATAGCAACAGCGGTTTGGGTAACAGTGGATATACATCAAGCTTTGCCTTGGTGTCGCCCGAAGTCCATAGAGTAAACTATTATGACGACTATGCCTTCCGTAGTCTGACCGGTTTCGATAATGCCGGCTTTCCTGCGGCAACAATCGATGCCAAAGGATATGTCACCGGTAGTGTGATTACTGTTCTTGGCAGCAGTACAAAACTTTATTCGGCTAATTATTATGACTTTGAGGGACGCATCACAAAAACGGTTCAAGGCAATTTGCTGGAGGGTTATGATACGACGAACACTGTTTATACTTTTACCGGCAAGCCGAACACTGTGACACATACACATACTGCCAGCGGAAAGACCACGCGCACGGAAGTATATACCTATACCTACGACCATGCGGACAGAATAAGCAAAGTGCGGCATAGTCTTGGCGGCACTTCAATCACTCTGTACGATGCCACTTATGACAACTTCGGCCGTTTGCTGACCAAGCAGTATCACGGTACGAGCACCAACAAGCTGACTTATGCCTACAACCTGCGCAGCTGGCTGACGGGCATCAGCGGTACATGCTTCACACAGAACCTGTACTACAACACGGGTGTGGGTACTGCGAAGTACAACGGCAGCATCAGCAGCATGACTTGGAAGTCCGGGAACGAAAGTACAGTCCGTGGTTACAAATTCACTTACGACGGTCTTGACAGAGTACTGAACGCTACCTATGGAGAGACAGCAAGTATCAGCACGAATGCGAACCGCTTCTCGGAGAACGTTACGGGTTATGACAAGAACGGTAACATCAAGAGTTTGCAACGTTACGGCCAGACTGGTGCCAGTGCCTACGGCCTGATAGACAACCTGACTTTTACCTTGAACGGCAATCAGTTGAGCCGTGTGGACGATGCCGTGATGGCTTCTGCTTACGGTGGAGGCTTCGAGTTCAAGGACGGCGTGAAGCAGGTCGGAGAGTACACCTACGATGCGAACGGCAATTTAACCAAAGATTTGAACAAGGGAATCACCGATATTCAATATAATTGTTTAAATTTGCCAAGTGCAGTAACGTTCAGCGACGGAAGTACGATTACCTATGTTTATGCAGCCGACGGCACAAAGCTAAGAACGGTTCATAAGATAGGTGGCGCTACCACCACAACGGACTATTGCGGGAATGTGGTCTATGAAAACGGAGCCCAGAAGCTTCTGATTACCGAAGAGGGCTATATTACTTTGAGCGACAACAAGTATTACTATTACTTGAAGGACCATCAGGGGAACAACCGTGTAGTCATAAACCAGAGCGGAGCGGTAGAGGAGACAAACCATTACTATCTGTTTGGAGGAGTATTCGCTTCATCAACAAGCACTCAGCCTTACAAGTACAATAGCAAGGAATATGACACGAAGAAAGGCTTGAACTGGTATGATTACGGGGCACGGCATTATGATGCAGTGTTGGGACGGTTTATGACGGTGGATCCGTTGGCAGAGAAGTATTATTCAGAAAGTTTGTATACTTATTGTTATAGTAATCCTATAAATTGTATAGACCCTAACGGGAAGGATGGTATTTATATTGCCTTCCCTGATTATAAAATATCAACTCCTATTGGTAAAATTGGGAATTTAGGTCATGCTGGAGTATTATTGATTGATAATAAAACAGGAGTGACTAAATATTATGAATATGGCAGATATGACAAAGAGGGTAAAGGAGTTGTCAGAACATTCGCTGTTCCAAATGTAAAAATAGGACAAGATAAAAAGCCTACATTGGAATCATTGAATAAAACTTTATCAATAATATCTGAACAAGCGGGACATGCCGGAAGAATAGAAGGAGCATATATTGAAAGTGATAAGTTTAAAGAAATGAAAAACTATGCAGAATCAAAAATAGCGGAGAATGCTAATTCAAAGAGGAAAGAGTATTCATTAAGGAATAATAATTGTGGAACTTTTGCGGCTGATGTTTTGAAACAAGACCCATCTGTAAAAGATAAGGCACCAGTAATTATAGATCCAAGGCCCAATAGTATAGTTAAAGAGTATCAAGATAATTTTAAGTCACTAAATTATGATCCTAAAAAGAGACAAGTTAAAATTGAATAGATATGGAAAGTCAAAGTATATCATTAGGAGATTTATTTTCAGTTGAATTATTTGTAGGATCAATAACGTTTGTTTTAGGAACGGTTTTGTTCTTCTTATTATTATTATTGAATTTGAGGCTTAATCTTAAAACGACATTATTATATTGTTGCCTGCAATTGATACTTGTTGTCTCTCTTTCTACTATTTTCTTTATATTTTGGCGTTTTAATTTTGATATAATGATAGGGTTTCTATATTTACCAGGTGTATTATCTGAGGTTTTTATTATGCTCTTATTCTATTTTATATTAAAAATAAAAAACAAATAATTGAATAATATTTTTATAACAATTCTATTACAGCGGGTGGAAACATCCGCTGTTTCTTTTTATAGGGTACCCACTATAATAGAAATATTAGCAGTCTAACTTGCCAAGTGGAGTAATGAAGGCCCAATGGCAAAATTTATTCAATGAGCTTTAAAGCAAATGTTAACGCCGCCTATGATAATACTACAATCATTGGTACAGACACTAACCGTTTCCGCGAGAACGCGACAGCTTTCGTCTACAATAACAGCTTCGAGTTCAAGGACAGCATGAAGCAGGCGAACGAGTACACCTACGATGCCAACGGCAATTTAACTAAAGATTTAAACAAGAATATTACCGGTATATCATATAATTGTTTAAATTTGCCAAATACAGTAACGTTCAGTGACGGAAGTACTATCACCTATATTTATGGAGCCGATGGCACAAAGCTGAGAACAGTCCATAAGATAGGCAGTACAACCACAACGACTGACTATTGCGGCAATGTGATCTATGAAAACGGAGTCCAGAAGCTGCTTCTTACCGAAGAGGGTTATATTACTTTGAGCGACAGCAAGTATCACTACTACTTGAAAGACCATCAGGGGAATAACCGGGTAGTCATCAGCCAGAGCGGCACGGTAGAAGAGACGAGCCATTACTATCCTTTCGGCGGGGTATTTGCAAGTGCAGGCAATGTTCAGCCTTACAAGTACAACGGTAAGGAGCTTGATACGAAGAAGGGTTTGAATTGGTATGATTATGGGGCGAGGCATTATGATGCGGTGTTGGGAAGGTTTATAACGGTTGATGCTTTATATGACAAACATTTTAAAGTATCTCCTTATGTCTATTGTGGAAATGAGCCTGTCGGTCGCATTGATCCGGATGGAAATGATTGGCGCGTGCAAACCCATTATAATCGTGAAACGGATAAGATAGAATATAAAATTACGGTAAGAGCGGCTTTGATAAATAATTCTAATAATAAGGAGCTTGATATAAAGACTTTGGCTGGACAAATAGTAGAGCAAGTGAATGCCGCATATACGATTTCAGGTGATGACTTTGTTTCGACTATGGATATGCAATTGAGAACTGTCAACTCGGTGGATGATATAAAGGACACTGAACACGTTTTGCAGATTGTTGATCAAGATATGTTGACAAAAACGGATAAAAGTGTAGTTATGGCTGAGACTTATAAAAATAGTCTGGATGTGAAAATAGGAACGAAAGCGGTTTCTAATATGTTGAACAATGATGATAACCGGACTTTTGCTCACGAACTTGGTCATTCAGGAGGATTGGGGCATACAATGAATGTGGAAAACTTGATGACACAGAAAAAAGTTATTCAAGATTTTGATGGAGATTATCTTAAAGCAACTCAGTTAAACCGTTCTCAGATACAAACAGTCCGAGATAATTATATCCATAACAAGTTGAATAGGCATATTCCTAACTGGAGGCAAAAACTTAAAAGAAGGCAGTAATATGAAGACACGTATATTTATTTTTATAATCATACTTGCCATGCTGGTGGCGTGCATTGGTCATTTGGACTCAGAGAATGATTTCATGATTCGAGTAGGTACTGGTTTTAAGGAGCGTACCGGTAAAGATTATATCCAATGTTGGGTGAATGACAGCCTTGTTTTTAATGGACTGTATGTGAACAAGACGGATGACCAAATATTGGACTACCATGAAGATTGGCTTGGAATGGAAATCACCCGTTTCGATAAAAGCGGATATGATAGTTTAAAAATAAAGATACGTGTCACATCTCTGGATACGGTATTATATTGTGGAAAAAGGGTCATAGATAGTACGTTCCGATACCGGATTGATAATATTCCCAATATTGTAATTTCATGTAGCTCCAACGGTGGTATTTTGTTGTGGGATACTTTACGTACACCTGATTATTTTTGGCTCGAATATTGATATATTAAGAATCTCTGATTCTATAATCTAAACAATTCCCTGCTTATGTTGGATGTAAGCAGGGAATTTCATATAGGAGCATGCTGACTTGGAGCGGTACGCTTTCCGTTACCGGTACGACGTGACATCCACGGTCTATACCTTTACGGACAAGCCTGCCACGGTGACGCATACGCACACGGCAAGCGGGAAGGACAGCCGGACGGAAGCATACACTTACAGCTATGACCATGCAGACAGGCTCTCCAAGGTGGAGCATACATTGGGAGGGGCGAAGGTGACGCTTGCTGCCTATGCTTATGATAACCTTGGTCGTCTGCAATCGAAGTCGCTGCACGGCTCCGACGCGGACAGGCAGGCTTACGCCTATAATGTACGCGGCTGGCTGACGGGCATCAGCGGAACGAAGTTCACGCAGAATCTGTATTATAACACCGGCAACGGGCCTGCCAAGTATAACGGCAGCATCAGCAGCATGACGTGGAAGGCAGGAACGGCAAGCACCGTCCGCGGCTACAAGTCCACTTATGACGGACTGGACCGTCTGCTGAATGCTACTTATGGCGAGACAGCAGGCATCAGCACGAACGCCAACCGCTTTTCGGAGAACGTTACGGGGTATGACAAGAACGGCAATATCAAGGGATTGCAGCGTTATGGCCAGACTGGTGCCAGTGCCTACGGCCTGCTTGATAACCTGACTTACACATTGACCGGTAATCAGTTGAGCTGTGTGGAGGATGCGGTGAGTACCGCTGCATACGGTACAAACACTGCCTTTGTGAACGGTGCAAGCGCCGCAGGGGAGTATGCCTACGATGTCAATGGTAATTTAACGAAAGATTTGAATAAGGGAATTACCGATATTCAATATAATGTATTAAATTTGCCGAGTACGGTATCGTTCAGTGATGGTAGCACGATTACCTATACTTATGGTGCTGACGGCACGAAACTGAGAACAGTCCATAAGATAGGTAGTACAACCACAACGACTGACTATTGCGGTAATGTGATCTATGAAAACGGTACTCAGAAGTTGTTACTCACAGAAGAGGGTTACATCAACCTGACCGGTACCCAGCAGTATCATTACTACTTGAAAGATCATCAGGGTAACAACCGTGTAGTGATCAACCAGTCTGGTACTGTGGAGGAAACGAACCATTACTACCCTTTCGGTGGTGTGTTTGGCACTACAGGCAATACCCAGCCTTACAAGTATAACGGTAAGGAGCTTGATACGAAGCAGGGTTTGAACTGGTATGATTATGGGGCGAGACATTATGATGCTGCGTTGGGAAGGTTTACGACGAATGACCCGTTGGCAGAGAAATATTATTCGATGAGTCCGTATACTTATTGTGCCGATAATCCGGTAAAGTTCATAGACCCAAATGGTATGGAATATGCTCCTGGTGATCTGTTTAAGACTAAAAGAGCAGCAGCTAAAGATTGGGGTATGTATTATAATGGTGCATCTATTATACGTAAACGTGAAATGGGCTCTTCTATTTATGAAGTTAAGCAAAAGGGAAAGCTAAAGGGATATTCTTATAGTGCAGCCAATGAAGGAGAGCACAGCGTATCTATAAGCTTACCTCCTAACGGTGAGAGATTTGTAGGATCGATTCATTCGCATGGAGACGCGGACGCAGAGCATATAAATAATAAATTCTCAAAAGCTGATATAAAATATATTGAGAAAACAAAAGAAAATGGTTATTTGGCTACGCCGAGTGGCGATTTGTTAGAATATAATCCTTATAGTAAGAAAACATCAATAGTGACTAGTGATCTTCCTAGTGATCCCAAAGATCCTAAACGAAAGAATAATATTAATCCGAAAGATATTCCTGCTGAAAAGGGTAAACAAAGAATGAAAGAATTGCTACAAAAGCCAGATTTAAACATTCCTGTTAGCCAGAGAGAACATATTCATTGGGTATTTTAAAAAGATAGCAATATGTATAGGACTTATTTTTTTGCTTTAATGCTATTTGCGATGTCATGTACAAACAGTACATCGAAGGTCGGAGAAGATCAACAATCATCTCAACAGATTGAGTATGTAATGAATGATAGTCTCTCAACAGATTTTTATACTGATATGAAAAGCTATGTTCCTGCAGAGGGATTTATACCTACAGCGGATATTGCAGTAAAGATAGCGGAATGCGTACTATTGGAAATTTATGGAAAGGAAAGTATAGAGAAAGAAAAACCTTTTTCTGTTAACTTGGTAAATGGAATATGGGTAATAGAAGGGCATATTCCTAATGGAAATGATAGTGCGCTGACTTTCTGTGGACAATCTTATGTGGAAATAAGAAAAAGTAATGGTGAGATTATAAAGCTTTTGCATACTAAATAAAAAATATTACTCTAATATAAGTTGCCTTTTTTCAATGAGATTTATTTAATTACTATCCTAACATCAGATATGCTATATCTTGTATGTTAGGATAGTTTTTTAGGTCTATCAAATGATGTAGGTCATGCAGGACTACATCCGTACTCTCCGGATGCTTAACAGCACGGGCACTTCCTATCTGGATAACATTTCCTATATGTATTATTTGTACGACAGTCTGGGACGGCTGACCCTGCAGGGGGGAATCCTTCTTCCAGTCCTACCGTGCTTGTGCAGAACAACTTGCTCAGTGGTTACGACATCACAAGTACGGTTTATACTTTCTCCAACAAGCCGTCTGGTGTGACACATACACATACTGCCAGCGGAAAGACCACGCGCACGGAAGTATATACCTATACCTACGACCATGCGGACAGAATAAGCAAAGTGCGGCATAGTCTTGGCGGCACTTCAATCACTCTGTACGATGCCACTTATGACAACTTCGGCCGTTTGCTGACCAAGCAGTATCACGGTACGAGCACCAACAAGCTGACTTATGCCTACAACCTGCGCAGCTGGCTGACGGGCATCAGCGGTACATGCTTCACACAGAACCTGTACTACAACACGGGTGTGGGTACTGCGAAGTACAACGGCAGCATCAGCAGCATGACTTGGAAGTCCGGGAACGAAAGTACAGTCCGTGGTTACAAATTCACTTACGACGGTCTTGACAGAGTACTGAACGCTACCTATGGAGAGACAGCAAGTATCAGCACGAATGCGAACCGCTTCTCGGAGAACGTTACGGGTTATGACAAGAACGGTAACATCAAGAGTTTGCAACGTTACGGCCAGACTGGTGCCAGTGCCTACGGCCTGATAGACAACCTGACTTTTACCTTGAACGGCAATCAGTTGAGCCGTGTGGACGATGCCGTGATGGCTTCTGCTTACGGTGGAGGCTTCGAGTTCAAGGACGGCGTGAAGCAGGTCGGAGAGTACACCTACGATGCGAACGGCAATTTAACCAAAGATTTGAACAAGGGAATCACCGATATTCAATATAATTGTTTAAATTTGCCAAGTGCAGTAACGTTCAGCGACGGAAGTACGATTACCTATGTTTATGCAGCCGACGGCACAAAGCTAAGAACGGTTCATAAGATAGGTGGCGCTACCACCACAACGGACTATTGCGGGAATGTGGTCTATGAAAACGGAGCCCAGAAGCTTCTGATTACCGAAGAGGGCTATATTACTTTGAGCGACAACAAGTATTACTATTACTTGAAGGACCATCAGGGGAACAACCGTGTAGTCATAAACCAGAGCGGAGCGGTAGAGGAGACAAACCATTACTATCTGTTTGGAGGAGTATTCGCTTCATCAACAAGCACTCAGCCTTACAAGTACAATAGCAAGGAATATGACACGAAGAAAGGCTTGAACTGGTATGATTACGGGGCACGGCATTATGATGCAGTGTTGGGACGGTTTATGACGGTGGATCCGTTGGCAGAGAAGTATTATTCAGAAAGTTTGTATACTTATTGTTATAGTAATCCTATAAATTGTATAGACCCTAACGGGAAGGATGGTATTTATATTGCCTTCCCTGATTATAAAATATCAACTCCTATTGGTAAAATTGGGAATTTAGGTCATGCTGGAGTATTATTGATTGATAATAAAACAGGAGTGACTAAATATTATGAATATGGCAGATATGACAAAGAGGGTAAAGGAGTTGTCAGAACATTCGCTGTTCCAAATGTAAAAATAGGACAAGATAAAAAGCCTACATTGGAATCATTGAATAAAACTTTATCAATAATATCTGAACAAGCGGGACATGCCGGAAGAATAGAAGGAGCATATATTGAAAGTGATAAGTTTAAAGAAATGAAAAACTATGCAGAATCAAAAATAGCGGAGAATGCTAATTCAAAGAGGAAAGAGTATTCATTAAGGAATAATAATTGTGGAACTTTTGCGGCTGATGTTTTGAAACAAGACCCATCTGTAAAAGATAAGGCACCAGTAATTATAGATCCAAGGCCCAATAGTATAGTTAAAGAGTATCAAGATAATTTTAAGTCACTAAATTATGATCCTAAAAAGAGACAAGTTAAAATTGAATAGATATGGAAAGTCAAAGTATATCATTAGGAGATTTATTTTCAGTTGAATTATTTGTAGGATCAATAACGTTTGTTTTAGGAACGGTTTTGTTCTTCTTATTATTATTATTGAATTTGAGGCTTAATCTTAAAACGACATTATTATATTGTTGCCTGCAATTGATACTTGTTGTCTCTCTTTCTACTATTTTCTTTATATTTTGGCGTTTTAATTTTGATATAATGATAGGGTTTCTATATTTACCAGGTGTATTATCTGAGGTTTTTATTATGCTCTTATTCTATTTTATATTAAAAATAAAAAACAAATAATTGAATAATATTTTTATAACAATTCTATTACAGCGGGTGGAAACATCCGCTGTTTCTTTTTATAGGGTACCCACTATAATAGAAATATTAGCAGTCTAACTTGCCAAGTGGAGTAATGAAGGCCCAATGGCAAAATTTATTCAATGAGCTTTAAAGCAAATGTTAACGCCGCCTATGATAATACTACAATCATTGGTACAGACACTAACCGTTTCCGCGAGAACGCGACAGCTTTCGTCTACAATAACAGCTTCGAGTTCAAGGACAGCATGAAGCAGGCGAACGAGTACACCTACGATGCCAACGGCAATTTAACTAAAGATTTAAACAAGAATATTACCGGTATATCATATAATTGTTTAAATTTGCCAAATACAGTAACGTTCAGTGACGGAAGTACTATCACCTATATTTATGGAGCCGATGGCACAAAGCTGAGAACAGTCCATAAGATAGGCAGTACAACCACAACGACTGACTATTGCGGCAATGTGATCTATGAAAACGGAGTCCAGAAGCTGCTTCTTACCGAAGAGGGTTATATTACTTTGAGCGACAGCAAGTATCACTACTACTTGAAAGACCATCAGGGGAATAACCGGGTAGTCATCAGCCAGAGCGGCACGGTAGAAGAGACGAGCCATTACTATCCTTTCGGCGGTACATTTGCAAGTGCAGGTAATGTTCAGCCTTACAAGTACAACGGCAAGGAGTATGACTCGAAGAAAGGGCTGAACTGGTATGACTACGGGGCACGGCATTATGATGCGGCGTTGGGGAGGTTTGAGACGGTGGACCCTTCTGCTGAAAACTACTTCAAAACAAGTCTCTATGCTTATTGTGGTAACAGCCCTATCAGCAGAATAGACCCAACAGGAGCTGACTGGTATGAAGATAAACAAGGGAATTTACGTTGGCAGGAAGGCAGTGAAGCCTTAAAAGGCTATACTAATATCGGTTCATCTGCCTCTATTGCGTTAGGTAATGACAACTATCTGAACTTCTATCAGAATGGAGGTATCTTAGCCAATCAGGCTGTTAATGCTTTTGACTTGATAGCTTCCTGCGGTAAACTTCAGAATCAGTTCTTAGGTAAAACCAGTCCTTTATCTGAAGACTCTAAGTCTGCCCTTTTCAATTCTCTGAACAGTCGTTCTATAGATGCTATTGCGCGACCTATAGGCGAAGCTGCCTTTGGCTTTGGTGCCGGAGAGTTTGGCGGTATGTTGTTGGGGAAGGCAATAGGATGGGCTGTAGGAAAGGTGGCAGGAAGAGGTACTCAAAATGCAATACAATCAACTGCTCACGGAGTGCAACGGATTGCTGGAACAACGGCAACGAGAGGAGGGGTACTTTCTGTGAATGAAGTAAGAGTAACAAAGTCTGTAGGAAAGGCTTTTACTCAGGCTGATGGAGCTACAGTTTATCTTCATGAAATTACTCCCGGTAGATTTAATGCTGTTGTAGAAGGGAGGAAAGGTATAATAACAACAATGGGAAATTGGTCTCAAAAATCTATTAATAGAATAGCGAAAAATTATGGATGGAATATTAAATAAAGAAATGGTTGTTTGCTGTTTCTGCGGGAAGAGTTTACCCTTAGAAGCGGCTGTAGTTTTGAAAGTTTGGGCAAATGAGAAGAGTGAGGAGTATCAAGTATTATATTCCCATAAATCTCATTTTGTTAGAGCATTAGATAAATCAGTAATACTACATCCAGATTTATTAGAGCCTGATGCTTTAGGTTAATTCGTCGTAACGAACTACTGTCTTCCTCTGATATAGGTTGATTAAAAACCAATCTATCTAATTACTATCCTAACATCAGATATTCCATATCTTGTATGTTAGGATAGTTTTTGTTATTCTATCAGCGAGACGTAGGATACCTATTGTGTGTATGACGACCACCGTAATCTCTGCACTTGGAAGAAGCTTCCGGATGCGCAGCTCGCGGAGTATGTGTATGACAACGGTGGACGGCTGACGCAACAGGGGGAGTGCACGAACAAGACGGTTTCTTCCGATCAGGTGGTGCATGTGCAGAACTGGGCGGTACGGGTTTCCCGACGAGCCAGTTCACGAACGACACTTCGGGCTACAGTAAAGGCTCCCTGACAGGAAGCGCGGTGACTGTATCCGGCAGCAGTACTAAAATTTACAAAGGCTATTACTATGACGTCAAGGGGCGTGTAACTAAAGTCGTACAGAACAATCTTTTGGGCGGTTATGACGTGACTAATACGGTCTATACCTTTACGGGACAGCCCGCCACGGTGACGCATAGCCATACCGCAAGCGGCAAGTCCACACGTACGGAAGTCTATACCTATAGCTATGACCATGCAGACCGTGTAAGCAAGGTGGAGCATACTTTGGGAGGAACCAAAATAACTCTGGCAGACTATACGTACGATAGTTTCGGCCGTCTGAGTACCAAGTCCCTGCACGGCTCTGCGGCGAACAAGCTGACGTATGCCTATAACCTCCGCAGCTGGCTGACGGGCATCACAAGTACGCGCTTCACCCAGAACCTGTACTACAATACGGGTGTGGGTACCGCCCGCTACAACGGCAGCATCAGCAGCATGACCTGGAAGTCCGGGAATGAAAGCACCGTCCGCGGTTACAAGTTCACCTACGACGGACTGGACCGCATGCTGAATGCCACCTACGGCGAGACAGCAGGTATCAGCACGAACGCGAACCGTTTCAGTGAGAACGTGACGGGGTATGACAAGAACGGTAACATCAAGGGATTGCAGCGTTACGGGCAACTCTCTTCAGCCGCCTACGGCATGATAGACAACCTGACTCTCACCTTGAACGGCAATCAGTTGAACCGCGTGGATGATGCGGTAGCGGCTTCCACCTACAATGGCGGCTTCGAGTTCAAAAACGGTGCCAATGCTGCCGATGAGTACTCTTATGATGCCAACGGCAATTTAACTAAAGATTTGAACAAAGGTATTAGCGGCATTACATATAATTTCTTAAATTTGCCGAATGTGGTGACTTTCAGTGACGGAAGTACCATCACCTACACTTATGGAGCCGACGGCACAAAGCTGAGAACAGTCCATAAGATAGGCAGTACTACCACCACTACCGATTACTGCGGAAACGTGGTCTATGAAAACGGAGTCCAGAAGCTGCTTCTTACCGAAGAGGGTTATGTTACTTTGAGCGACAGCAAGTATCACTATTACTTGAAAGACCATCAAGGGAATAACCGGGTAGTCATCAGCCAGAGCGGTACGGTAGAAGAGACGAACCATTACTATCCCTTCGGCGGGGCGTTTGCAAGTACAAGTAATGTTCAGCCTTACAAGTACAACGGTAAGGAGCTTGACTCAAAGAAAGGGTTGAACTGGTATGACTACGGGGCAAGGCATTATGATGCGGCGCTGGGAAGGTTTACGACGAATGACAGATTTGCCGAGAAGTATTATTCGATGTCTCCGTATCAGTATGGGGCGAATAATCCGGTGAATAACATAGATGTGAATGGAGATACAATTGTTGTAAATCCTAATCCTAATGGCTTGATAGATAATGTGAGAATATTTTTTGGATTTGATACCAAGTATCAAAAGGACGTGAAAGCAGATTTGCAGCAACTTAAGAAGGATGATAAGGAAATTGGTGAGATGATTATTGAACTGGAGAAAAGTAAGAATGTTCATTCAATAACAAGGACTAAACGAGGAAAGTCTAATTCTTCAGGATTTGATAGAGAAAAAGCTAAAAAAGACATTCCGCAAGGAAGCATTATAAATTATGACCCTGATGTTAAAACGGATATTAATGGAAATCATCGGACACCAAGAATTGGTTTAAGCCATGAGTTACAGCATTCGTCGGATGTAGATAAAGGTATTATGTCTTATGAAAATATAGGAAATGGAATACCCATGAGAGAAATTCGTGCTATTAATACTGAGAATAAAATTAGAAAAAGAACAGGAGATGCAAAAAGAACGGAATATCGTGGAAGGAAAATACCCCAAAAACTGTTGGAATAAGATTATCCTTATGTTGGGTATTAATCTCTTATTTGTAATGTGTGTACATAAAACAAGTGAGAGGTATGAAGATATGTTTGTTGATTCTACTTGGCAAAGTCCTTTTGTTGCAATGAATATAGAATACAAAGATAGTGTATATTCGATAGTTCCAAGAGAAGGAGATATGTACCTATTTCTGAATGATGGGGTAGCTAATAAGAAATATCGATATGAACTTTTTCCAATTTTATTAGAACAGACATTGGGTATAGACAGCATTACATTTTGTTCACTAAAGGAAATGGACTGTATGGTAACTCCACAGCCATACATAGATTCAATTTATAAAGGAAAAGTAGAAAATCTTATTTCTTTGCTTTTTAATGAGAAAGGTGTACTTTCTGTTGGTTTGTCATATCCAGAAGAAAAATATTTGATTTATTTGTTATTTCATCATGGAGTTTATCTTAATACAGATTGCGAAACTGGAGTTTTGTATATCTTAAATAAATAAGTATTTTATATTCTTGAAATAATCTATTTAATTGCTATCCTAACATCAGATATTACTATATCTTGCATGTTAGGATAGTTTTTTATTTACTTCCCGCTTCCGGAAAGACTACAAGAGAGGAAGTATACACTTACAGCTACGACTATGCTGACAGGGTGAGCAAGGTGGAGCATACTTTGGGAGGAACCAAAATAACTCTGGCAGACTATACGT
>ERZ772816.1118-NODE-1118-length-25354-cov-4.254674_pt1 | contig 25354 bp, 34 predicted proteins | sample MGYA00511359_ERZ772816 | MGnify/ENA primary metagenome ERZ772816 (study PRJEB29015, sample SAMEA2737710) | human gut metagenome | biome: human gut; feature: human-associated habitat; material: faeces | place: China | collected 2012 ...
GGCTTACGTCGAACCCCACCAGGCAGCAGGCGAAAGCTTGTTGCCTCCCCCCTTGGAACGTAGCTCAGTTGGGAGAGCAATGGCTTGTGTCCTAAGCGAAGGTTCGAGTCCTTCCGTTCCGATGATTTTAGTTGCTATTTTTGTACTTCCCCTTTTTTCTTGGAAGCCTCTGTTAGATGCAGGGGCTTCCTTTTTGTCGTATTTAGGAGTATGATAGAAAATAATAGGAGGAGAAAAATGGATACAGGATTGATAGTTACAAAAGGAAAAATTGAATTAAAAACTGATGGTATGCTCAAGAAAATTCAAGGCAGGATGACAGTAAAAATTAATGATCAATGCTTTGAAAACATTGGAGTTTTATGGGATACAGGATGTACGGATAGCGGGATTGATACGAGTCTTTTTGAAAAGTTGCTTAATTTAGAAAAGGACTGGTCAACAATAAGTACAGCTAGTGGACATACAAATACAGAATATGTGGTAACGTCTATAGAAATTGCAGGGATAAAACTAGAAGGGATTCGTTTGGTAAAAACATCAAATTTAAAACAAACACAAGGTTTAGATATGTTAATTGGTATGGATGTGATTCAAAACGGTCGAATGGTCATTCAATGTTCAGAATCTGAAAAAAGTTTTGAATTTATTTTTAATCAGTAAAAGCTAAATATATTCTATGGGCGGTTCGTATGAAAAAAGATACATTAACTAAAACAGTTAGTTTACTGTTAGTTGCAGTAATAATTTTAATAATTTTACCATTAATTATTGCAGCTATGATGAATTTTACTTTAATTGTGACCGATACATCTAATGCATGGATTGGTTTTTGGGGAAGTTATTTAGGTGCAATTGTCGGAGCTTTTGTTGCGATATATGTAATGAAAAAGACAATACATTATGAATCAGCAAAGCAAATGATGACAGAGAAAAATCAATTTTTAGATGATTTAACAAAAGAAATCGGAGAATATGTTTCTCAAATTAATCGTTGCAATTGTGATTTAATACGATTCCATAGTGAAGGTTTAAATAAACAAGATTGGAATTATGAGGCAATGTATGGTTTGAACAGAGCGCATGCAATGGAATCATTATTGCAAATAAGATTATGTTCAAGAAGAGATATTTTAGAAGTAAAAGAAATGCAAGCAGCAATTGTGAGTATTTTCCAAGATACAACTGATTTCCATCAAAAGAAGTATACATCATTAGATGAATTGAAGAGTGATGCTAATAAAATTGGTTATAAATTAGAAGGGCTATTAGCTAAGACAGCAGAATTTGTTAGTTTAAATATGAAAACGATATAGAGAGCAACAGGAGTCACCCCGCGTGGCTCCTTTTCTATACCCAAAACAAACACGAATGAGAGGTGGTGGTGCATGGCCAGAGCGCCAGATGCCAGAATGGAACAGGCCAGAGATCTGTTCCTAGAAGGCAAAAAACTAATTGAAATTTCAGATCTTCTGAAAATCCCGGAGGGGACAATCCGAAGCTGGAAGAATAGATATGACTGGGATAATGCAACGTTGCAAAAGAAGAAACGCAACGTTGCGAAAAAGAAAGGCGGCCAGCCAGGCAATAAAAATGCTGCTGGAAACAGGGGCGGTGCTGCTCCAGAAAAAAATAAGAATGCAGTTACTACGGGAGAGTTTGAGACTCTCCTTTTTGATTGCCTGGATCCGGAGGAACAACGCCTGGCGCAGGCAGTACCTGCAGACAAGCAGACACTTCTCATGCAGGAGATACAGCTGCTGACAGTTAGAGAGCGCCGGATGCTTAAGCGGATCGAGCTGCTGCGCAACGCAGCAGATAAAGAGGATAAGATCATTGTCGGTGAGACCGGCATGACCGCAGTAGGCCATAAGAAAGGTATTGAAAAGGATAAGGAAACGGATCTTTTGGAATATCGTGGAAAGCTGGGGCAGATCCAGAACATTGAGGATGCGCTGACCCGTGTACAGGCTAGAAAGCAGGCTGCCATTGATGCATTGCACCGGTATGGGGTGGATGACGCACGATTAGAGCTTGAAACCATGAAGGTTGATCTGGCCGCATTGAAACTTGGCGGACAGGAGCAGGAGATTGAAGATGACGGTTTCCTGGAAGCTTTGAATACTGAAGCACAGGAGCTGTGGGAGGATGCGGATGAAGATTAAAGAACGCATCGCCGGGATGAAGGCAAAAATACAGGCTATGAAACAAAATCGTGGAATTCTGACAAAGGTCCAGATATTTAAGTTTCAACCATTTTCTCGCAGGCAGAAACAGATACTTACATGGTGGCTGCCAAACAGCCCTGTAAAGGATTATGACGGTATCATTGCTGACGGAGCAATCAGATCAGGTAAGACAGTCTGTATGTCGCTTTCTTTTGTATTCTGGGTAATGGAAAATTTCAGCGGTCAGAACTTCGCTATGTGCGGAAAGACGATAGGATCCTTCCGTAGGAACGTTCTTTTCTGGCTTAAGCTGATGCTAAAAAGCCGTGGTTATAAGGTTACGGATCACAGGGCAGATAACCTGGTGGAGATCACACGTAATGGCATCACGAATTACTTTTATATCTTTGGTGGCAAGGATGAGCGTAGCCAGGACCTGATCCAGGGTATTACGCTGGCTGGTCTGTTTTGTGATGAAGTTGCGCTGATGCCAGAGAGCTTTGTGAACCAGGCAACGGGCCGCTGTTCTGTAGAAGGTTCCAAGTACTGGTTTAACTGCAACCCGGACGGACCATATCATTGGTTCAAGGTCAATTGGATCGACAAGGCGATCGGATACCTCGGAAAGAAGAAAGTAGCCAGGCTGCAGCAAGAAGCCGCCGCGAAAGGCACGGAGCTGAACCTCAAGAAACTCCTGTATGTGCATTTCACGATGGACGATAACCTGAGCCTGTCAGAAGCGATCAAAGCCCGATATCGAAGCATGTACAGCGGCGTGTTCTTTAAGCGTTACATCGAAGGACTCTGGGCGATGGCTGAAGGGATCATTTATGACATGTTTGATCCGGACAGAAATGTGGTGGACGCAGAAGCCATTGCGGCGGAATATCGGAAGAAAAGCGGACGGGAGTTCTTGATCGGTGACAAATATGTCAGCTGTGACTATGGTACCCAGAACCCGACAGCGTTTCTGCTGTGGAGCAAGGGAGCAGATAACAAGTGGTACTGCCGCAGGGAGTATTATTATTCCGGACGCGATAAAGGGCAGCAGAAGACAGACAAAGAATTTGCTGAAGATCTGACAGCGTGGCTATCCGGAGAAAAGATCCGGGCGGTGATCCTGGATCCGGCGGCAGCATCTTTCAAGGCACAGTTGGAAAAAGATGGTTACAAAGTAAAGAAAGCGAAAAATGATGTTTTGGATGGGATCCGTTTTGTGGCAACCTTGCTGCTTTCGGGTTCTATTTTTATTGATGCATCCTGCGAGAACCTGCTGAAGGAGTTTGCTTCCTACATCTGGGATGCAAAAGCAGCAGAGCGGGGCGAAGATAAACCGGTGAAAGAGCATGATCATTGCTTAACAGGAGATACCCTGGTTGATACAGTAACTGGACAAATACCGATCAAAGATTTAGTAGGAAAAAATGGTAAGGTCTTTTGCTGGGACATGAGAAAAAACATGAAGACATTTTCGAACTTTTATCATGTAAGATTAACACAAAAGAATGCAAGGATCTTTGAAATTAGGCTTTTAGACGGAACCAGCATAAAGGCAACTGCAGAACATTTGATCTTAACTCAACGTGGCTGGGTTAGAGTGATGGATCTGAAAAAAGATGATAAGTTTATGAGAATAACTTGACTTTTGCCCGACATAATATATAATAGAATTATGCCAGACAAAAGTGAGGTGAGAGCATGAGTCCAAGGACAGGCAGACCGACAGATAATCCCAGACCCAATAAATTGAGTATCCGAATTAGTGATGAGGACAAAAAAATATTGGAAGAGTATTGCGAAAAGGAAGAAGTCAATAGAACAGAGGCAATAAGCCGAGGGATTAAGAAGTTGGTAGAAAAGTAAAACAGTCGCAGCACCGACCAAAGTACACACGACTGTTTGAGTAGAAGTTTCCTTCTGTAAATATTATAATGCAGAATGGGACTTCTTTCAAGAACCTAATTTTGAAAGGAGTTTTATATTATGAGTCAGATTCAGAACATGTATTATGATTGGGCCGAGGATCACGCAGACAGCTCAGAGTTGAGCAAAGCATACAAAAAGCTTTCAGATACGTTAACAGGAATGGTCGGGGAACAGAAGTATGATGAGATTGATGATCTCGTAATGCAATGTGTAGAATTAGAAAAATCTTCAGCATTTAAAGGTGGCTTCCAGAAAGCAACAATGATTTGGAAGGAGTGTTGCTAATGGCCGATAAACATCAATTTTTTGCAGGAAAAATGTTTACACGAGATGAAAAAACAGGCTATTATTTATGCTCCACAAAATCCCAAGACGGAACCAGAAAAAGAATGCATGTATATGTGTGGGAATTCTATAATGGTCCGGTACCGTTAGGATGTCATGTACATCATATTGATGAGAATAAAGGTAATAATGACATTTCGAATTTAGAGCTACTGCCGGAATTTGATCATTTGTCGTTACACGGAAAAGAGCGAGCGGAGAATGAACATGAAAAAGTGATTCATAATCTTAATTGCAAAGCACGACCAAAGGCAAGTGAATGGCATGGGAGTGCAAACGGACGTGAATGGCATAGGGAACATTACGAGGCGATGAAGGAAAAACTTTATGTTCCTCGGCAATATCATTGTGAATATTGCGGGAAAGCATTCACAAGCACAAAAGCAGGCAGCCGGTTTTGTTCAAATAACTGTAAGTCTGCTTGGAGAAGAAAAACTGGCATTGATGACGTTGTGAAAATTTGTGCAGATTGCGGAGGTGAGTACATAGCTAATAAATATGCAAAAACAAAATACTGTCCATTATGTAAAAATAATAAGCATTCAAGAAATCGGAAGAGCAGATGTTTATAATATGGAAGTCGAGAACCACCACAACTTTAGTGTTTGTGGTGGTTTTATTGTACACAACTGTATGGATGCTCTCCGCTATTTTTGCTACACGATCATTCGCGGAGTTGGTGGCATGAAGGTTTTAAAGTGAGGTGAGGAAACATGGACATTGAAGTAATTAAGAAGCTGATCCGAAAATATCAGAGTGGGCATACGGATTTTGTGAGGCAAGCTGAAAAGGCGAAGGCTTACTATCGGAATGAGACGGATATTATGTTCCCACCGCTTAAGGAGGAGCAGGAGAAGAAAGAGAAGCCGCTGCGGAATGCAGATAACCGGATCCCGTTCAACTTCCACGGGTTACTGGTCAACCAGAAGGCCTCGTATATGTTTGCGGCACCTCCGATTTTTGATCTCGGAAACAAGGAAACGAACAAAAAGTTAACACAGTTTCTTGGGGATAAATATCCGAAAGTGTGCAAAGACCTGTGCATTGAGGCATCGAACTGTACGGTCGCATGGCTGCATGTCTGGAAGGATGGAAAAGGTGCATGGAAGTATGCGGCAGTTCCTGCAGAGCAAGTGATCCCAGTGTGGTCCGATAATTTAGAAAAGGAACTTCTGGGAGTGTTCCGGACTTATCCGAATATTGACGAAGAAACCGGTGATACCTATATCATTTATGAATACTGGAATGAGACAGAGTGTGCAGCCTACTGGTTAAAAGCAGGAGATGAACTAGATCAGCTGTTGCCGTATCAGATGTTCTTTGTAGATCAGGCATTATGCGATTATTCAGAAAGCTACATGCACGGAGTTGGTGAAGTTCCGTTCTTTCCATTCTTCAATAACAATATCGATACAGATGATCTGAAGAACATTAAGCCGCTGATCGATACCTACTGCAAGGTATTCAGTGGCTTTGTAAATGACCTGGAAGATATCCAGGAAGTGATCTTCGTATTGACCAATTATGGTGGCGCAGATCTTGGACAGTTCCTTCGGGACCTGAAAGACTATAAGGCCATTCAGATTGAAAGTGATGGAGACGGTGATCATTCTGGTGTGTCTACATTGACCATCGAGTTGCCCGTGGATGCCAGGGAAAAGCTTCTGGAGATCACCAGGAAGTGTATCTTTGAACAGGGAATGGGTATTGATCCGGATCCGCAGAATTTTGGAAACAGTTCCGGTGTTGCGCTGCAGTTTTTATATTCCCTTCTGGAGCAGAAGGCGGGACTGCAGGAGACAGAGTTTAAACTGAGCTTTGGCCGGTTTATACGATGCATCTGCCGGTTAAATAATATTCAGATTAAGGATGATACCATTGTACAGACCTGGACCAGGACAAGCGTAAAAAATGACCAGGAATTATCCCAGATCGCATCCCAGAGTAAAGGTGTTGTTTCCGATGAGACGATCGTAGCACATCATCCTTGGGTGGAAGATCCGGAAAAGGAAATGGAACTGTTAAAGGCGCAGGAAGAAAGCAGCATTGGCGAATTATCAGATATGTTTCCAAAAGCAGGAGACGGTCAGAACCCTGATCAGGGCGGTGATGAGTGATGTCTTACTGGAAAAGGCGTCAGGAAGAAACGTACAGAGTTGGTGAAATGACGGTAAACCAGTATTTTACCAAGCTGGAAAAGGCATTTAATCAGGCAAAAAGAGATCTTCAAAAGACCGTTGAAAGCTTTTATTGGCGCTATGCAGAGGAAAATAGTCTGACCTACGCAGAAGCCCAGAAAAGGCTTGATAAAGCGGAAATAGGGGAACTTCAGGAGTTTATCGATTTGGCAATGGCTAATATTGGTAAATACAACCAGGAAGTCAATAATATGTCCATTAAGGCCAGAATGACACGTTACCAGGCTTTGGAAGCACAGGTAGATGCGATCCTGCGGCAGCTGTATGCCGTTGATTATCAGGCTGAGTCCGAAAAGATGATGGGTGATGTGTATGAGAATACATATTACCGCACCTGGTACGATATTGATCGATACCGTGGTTTTCATTCCCAGTTTGCCCAGATTGAGCCCCGAATGATAGAAAATCTGTTGAAATACCCATTTAATGGTGCAAACTTTTCAGATCGGCTTTGGAAGCAGAAGGATCATCTGCAGGGACAGATCATGGAAGCCCTGACTACTATGATGATCCAAGGCACACCTCCTCAGAACCTGGCAAAGGACTTTGCAAAGAAGATGCAGACTAAAAAGTTCGATGCTTATAGACTCCTGCATACAGAAGGTTCGTATGTGATGAGCGAGGCCACACACGCTGGATACAAAGAGGATGGTGTGGAGAAATACCAAATCCTGGTTACATTGGACAGTAAAACCTGCGGAATATGTGGAAAACTGGACGGAAAGATCTATCTGGTGGCAGAGGCAGTAACAGGAAAGAATATGTCGCCTTTTCATCCGTTTTGCAGATGTACGGATGTCCCATATTATCCAGATACTCCAACAGATGGTAAGTGGGTCGCAAGGGACGCAGAAGGCAACAGCATTGAAGTACCAGAAAGTATGACCTATGCAGAGTGGAAGAAAAAGTTCCAGGGTAAAGAAGAAACAACACAGGAAGGATTGCAATCATCTTCTATAAATGGTAATATCGTAGATATAAAGTTCAAGTCGCAAAAGAGCAGCGCGGAAGTACGTGAAGACAAGAAAACGGTTATTGAAGCGTATGCCACATTGCCACCAAAGGTGCAGCGTATTATGGCAGATATAACGGTTGATCTTGGAAATCCTGGAAGCGCCTGTGATTATGAAAATGGTATTATTTGTGCAGCATCAAATGCGGAAAAGGAAGATATCTGTCACGAATTTGGACATTTGGTTGAATATCGAATGATGCATCCGGCGGATGTTGAGGCGTATAAACAGTATTTGGTAGAAGGACTCACAGATGCAGATATAACTCAGGAAGTATATTATAATACAGCGGGGCAACCGAAAAGAATATTCATTGTTCATGGTGATCGTTTTGTGAGTGAATACCAAGGACGTATATATATAAGTTCACTTTCGGAAGCAATCAATGCAGATGGAAGTATAAAGACGGAACGGTTGTTTGAGACTATTTCAGAACCTTTTAGACTGTATCAAAAGAAGCAGTTAAATGGACATAAAGAAATCTATGATTTTATTGAGAGGGTTGTAAAATGAGTTTGAAAGAGGAACTTCTGCAAATAAAAACATATGAAGAGTATGAACCTCAGAGAGAAAAATTCCGAAGTATTGTCAGAGATAAGGAAGTGTTGGAACATTTGAATATGCTGTACGGAAAAGGATATGTTGGTGGAGACATTGAACATGGTCTTATAGAAGAGGTTTATAAAACCCCACCAGGCCAAGGGAAGCAGCGTATTGGAAGGTAAGGAGAAGATAATCTCAAGGTTATTTATAAGATAACGAGGCTACGGATGGAGCTGTTGCAGTATTTAAAATTGGATGAAGAGCTAAAAGAACTTCGATTAAAATGGAAAGAGGCATACAGTACACCATTTCCACCATATAATTGGGACGAGTACGCAGGAATTGAAGATTATAAGAACCAAATTCGAGAAAAACTGAAATCAACCACCAGTCAGTAGGCCGGTGGTATTTTTGTACTCATTTTTAGGAAAGAGAGGTTAAGAAGATGAAAAAGAAAATTTTAGCATTTGGAGTGGCGTTATCGGTGATGCTCGGAATGGCAGGGTGCTCAACAGCACACACAGTAAACCACAACTTATCAAAGGATGCGAATGAATTTAATATTTATCGCAGAATTACAGTTACTAATGCAAGAACGGACACAGTTATGCTTCAGGCCGAAGGCTATATGGCGCTGGGCAACAATAGTTCAAATGAGCTGGTAGTTACTATTAAAACCGGTGATGATCAGTATTATAAAGATTACATTTATCTGAATGACTGGACCTGTTATGTAATGGAGCAGACAGAGCCGAAAGGAACAGACAAATATCATTACGAGTTGACATTTTATCCGGAAAGAATACTCCCAGACGTTGAAATTAAATAAATTTGTTGCGACATCGCAACAGGAAGGAGCAGGGAATGGAATGTGTTTTTAAACGACAGTCCACAACAGCTAACGAAAAGATTACGATGGAGTTTGACGCAAAGGGTATAGAATATCTGGTGAAAAATTTTACAGATGATGATATTTATGTGGCGTTGGGCGAGGAGAATGACAAGGCAAAGTGCTTGTTGATTCCTGCTGAGTGCAGCCAGATCGTAACTGCATATCGTGGAGCATTTGTAGGCGTCAATCATGTTATAACGATTATCCCCGAATCCACCAGCAAGAAAGGAGTTGAGGTTCAGTGTCTCAAGTGGTAGGAGAAGATTTCATTACTGGCCTGGGATTTATCGGACTGGAGCCAAGACGCATCTACCGCATGCGGCGGGGACCAAAGGTCACGACAGTTACGGTGAAGGGCAATCCGGCAGTGTTGGAGCATAGTGTCAGAGGCAGATTTAAAGGATTGACGGTGTATGGCAAATCCACGCAGGTGACGACGACAGGGGCGCAGCTGTTTGAACCCATCAGTAATAAGTTAAACTTAAATGGAATCACGATCACTTTTGACGAAAACGGTGAAAAGATAGTAGTGTCAGGAACGTCAGAGCGATCACAAGAAATTCAAATCAGTAAGCCAATTCAAATGCAGGCTGGTGAAAAATATGTGTTGACTTTCGATGAAGTCCATTACTTTGAGAATGTATGGTTGCGAAGTAGTAATGGTGCCAGTTTTGGCTGGTTAGGAAAGAACACAAAAAATTGGGTTATAATAACTGTTCCAGATTCGATTGCCGAAAGAACTGATTGTGTAATGTATGCTTCTACTTCAGAGGGAAAAGCTTATAATTTCACGATAAATCATCTTATGCTTAATACAGGAAGTACCGCACTCCCGTGGGAACCGTACACCGGAGGAAAGCCGTCCCCATCACCGGATTACCCGCAGAAGATTCAGAGTGCTGGAGATGATGGTAGCATCGGCATAGAAGTACACGGAAAGAATATTTTTGGTGGAAGATATTACTATGCAAACTACGCAAACAGTATATTGATAATTAATGGAAATAAGAAGGAGGAGGAAGTTAAGCTGCCGTATGCTCCGGAATATGAAAGCTTTGGAGTTTGCAAGACGATAAAATGCAAGAAAGGAAAAACTTATGTTATCTCCGTGACAAATCCGAACAAAAACGCAACCATAGGTATGGCCGAATATGAAAACATAAAGAATGCGTCCGCATATACCAAAAATGTTGGATTTGCCAGAATGACAACTAAAACCAAACAACTATACACCGCAAAGAGTGATGGAATCCTTGTATGCGGAATTGCGGGCACATGGACTGACGGAAAAACAACTGTGCATGAATGCACAGAATCAGAGCTATTGCAAGTGGAAGAAGCATCGGAAGCGACATCTTACGAACCATACCACACCCCACAGACACTTACCCTATCCACACAAAACGGTCTACCGGGCGTTCCGGTAAACCGTGGCGGAAATTACATTGATTCATCTGGTCAACAATGGATATGCGATGAGGTCAATCTGGAGCGGGGCGTGTATGTGCAGAGGGTGAAGAAAAGCAGTATTAGTGATGTAACGTGGCGCATGACCAATGCTGATAAACACGAATTTGCAACAGAAGCATTACATAATATCGCAAATAAATCATATCGCTATGTAAATGGTTTATGTGATATGTATAACGTTGTCGTATCTGAACTAGAGCGCTTTACCGATAAAAGTGTGATTTTTGGCATCGATGGTTATCAGCTATTTGTGTGTGACAGTAATTTTGGTACGATTGATGAGATTCAAGCGTATTTTGTGGAGCATCCATTGACCATAATGTACGCTCTTGCCACTCCCATCGAGACCCCACTATCAGATTCAGACATCGATGCTTATAAAGCTCTTCGTACCTATAATGGCACAACCGTGGTTGAAGCTCCGTCTGGAGCTGGGCTGAGCGTATCTTATGGATGTGATCTGTTAGCAGCAGAAAAAGAAGTAAATGACAAATATGCCGGCTTAATGGCAGAAATGGAGGACTTAAATGAAAACAGCAAGACTGTGTAAACTTTTAATTACGAACAACAGATATGAGTATGATGATATGTATGCGAAGCTGGATCTTTTTCTCATGCTTGGACGAATCACGGAAGATGAGTATGTGGAGTTGACGGGGATGCTGGTAAAGCCAGAGGAAGACGCAGAAGAAGAGAATGGAGAAACTATTGACGTGGATTCGACAGAAAAAGTGTGAGCATCTGTATTGGAAGCATTGGAGCCGGGCTTCCGGTTCTTATGGCGGTTATGTAAGACGGTGTACCAAATGTAATAAAATCAAGCAGTAAGCACGCAGGTAAAACCTGGGTGTTATTTTTATGCCCTGCCATAAGGCGTAAAACTGGGCGCTACTCTGCCGGGAGTATAACCGGACGATCCCAATACCCGGAGAGCGGGAATAAAAATCTATGGAGGAAAACGTAATGGAATGGTTAAAAGCAATTTTAGAGAAGGCAGTAATCACAGACGGCAGATTGGATGTTGATGCAACCATGAAGACGATTAATGCTGAGTTCCCGAAGCATGCAGTACCAAAGCAGGACTACAATGACAAGGTGAAAGAGCTGAGTACGGCCAATGATACGATCAAGGACCTGAAGAAAAACAATGCAGATAACGCAGATCTGCAGCAGAAGGTCAAAGCTTATGAAACTGAGGTATCAGGTCTTAAAACTGCTGCAGAGAATACCAGGAAGGAATATGCCTTAAAAGACAAGCTGAAAGAGGCTGGTGCTACAGATGCAGATTACATCATCTACAAGCATGGCGGTCTGGATAAGTTTGTCTTTGACAAAGACGGGGCTCCCGTTGGTCTGGACGATGTATTAAAGCCTATGAGAGAAGCTTCCCCGCATCTTTTTAAGAGTGCTGGAGGAGCAGGCGGATATAATCCGGCCGGTGGTGGTAATCCTCCTGGAAACAATCCATTCGCAAAAGAAACTTATAACCTGACGGAGCAGGGACGCCTGTTCAAGCAGAACCCGGAGCAGGCCAGACAGCTGGCAGCTGCAGCCGGAGTAAAGATCTAAGAAAGAGAGGAATTTTAAATGGCAGGAACAACTTTACAGGACGTAATCGTCCCGGAACTTTTTAACCCATATGTGATCAATCGCACAATGGAGTTATCCGCACTGGTACAGAGCGGAATTATCGTAAACAATACTGAATTTGATGCCCTGGCTTCCCAGGCTTCTCCAATGGTCAATATGCCATTCTTTGAAGACCTGACCGGAGAGTCTGAGCAGGTCATTGAGGGAACAGATCTTAATGACAACAAGATCACATCCAATAAGGACGTAGCAGTGATCCTTCGTCGTGTTAAGATGTGGTCTGCAACCGATCTGTCTGCAGCACTGGCAGGAACCGATCCAATGATGGCGATTGCATCCCTGGTTGCCAGATTTTGGGAACGTGATATGCAGAAAGAACTAATCGCTATCCTTAAAGGTGTATTTGGTACTGTACCGGCAGGAAGCAGCGGTGATCCGGCAGCTGAGACAAGACTGGAGACCAACATTCTGGATATTTCCGGATTAAGTGGAGCAAAAGCTAACTGGTCTGGTTCCGCTTTCATTGATGCAGAACAGAAACTGGGAGATGCGAAAGCACAGTTAACTGGTGTCTGCATGCACTCTGCGACAGAAGCATATCTGAAAAAACAGAACCTGATTGAAACGGTACAGCCGTCTAATGATGTTGCATTCGGTCTTTATCAGGGCAAGCGCGTTATCGTAGATGATGGCTGTCCGGTAGCAGATGGTGTTTACACTACCTACCTTTTTGGTAACGGTGCCGTGGCTCTCGGCAATGGTAATCCGGCTGGTTTCGTACCAACTGAGACGGATCGCGCAAAGCGTAAGGGTTCCGGTGTTGATTATCTGATCAACCGTAAGACCATGATTCTTCATCCAAGAGGCATTGCATGGCAGAATGCTGAGGTAGCAAAGACTGAGGGACCGTCCAGAACTGAAGTGGCAATCCCAAAGAACTGGAAGCCAGTTTATGAGCCAAAGCAGATCCGTATCGTGGCATTCAAACACAAGCTGGGATAGGAGAAGCCATGACAAAATCGGAGATGTTGATTGCGGTAAAAAACAATCTGAAACTGCAGGATGACACACGGGATCTTGACATCTCCGATGTCATCTTCAGTATTTGTGACTATTGCAATTTGAACCCAGACTGCCTTCCTGAATTGCTGGAACCAATTATCCGGAAAAAAGTCAAAGGGATCATTGATTATGAAGCGGTCAAAGGAACGGGATACCAGCAGGATATATCCGCTATCAAAGAAGGCGAAGGAAGTATCACCTATGCCACAGGCGGCAGTAACAGCCGGGATGGTATTTATGGTCTGACTGATGCGGATAAAAGCAGTTTGCGCCGGTTTAGGAGGTTGAGAGGTTATGATTAATCCATATGCTGTAATGTATGATGCGACCATGGATGTTTACCGGTACCAGGATGCGACTGATACAGAGGGATTTAATTCTTCTGAAGAAAAATGCGTTGCATCTGGCATAAAATGCCGATATAGCATTTCCGGGCAGAGCCTTGCTGGAAGCCCGGTACCATCCCTGCAGGCGAGTAACCAGCTTTTCTGCGGACTGGAAACAGATATCCTGGAAGGTGACAAAGCTGTTGTTACGTTGAGAAATGGACAGCGGATAAAACTTCGAGTCGGAGAAGTACATCCTTACAGTTTTCAATATCAGTGCCGCGTGGAAAGGGATGAGAAAGCGTGAACAGTTCAAATTATCGGAGAAATAAAGCAGCCATAGATGCATTTCACAGGGAATTGTCGGCAGAGATGGGAGATCTCTCAGAAATTGATATCAAGCTTTTAAATCAGGCAGTGAATGAAGGGGTGCGGCATATCAAACAGAACACTCCAGTACAAACTGGACATTTGAGAAAGTCCTGGAGGTCAACTCCTGCAGTGAAAGGTCCTTCTGGGGTCAAAAAAGTTCTAGTTAATACAGCAAACTATTCTGAGTTTGTAAATTACGGACATAGAATTGTAAGCCGATCAGGAAAGACTACAGGATTTGTCAAAGGAAGCTATATGCTCGAAAAAGGTGTTTCCTATATCGATAAACGTCTGACGGATCTGTTTGAAGCGGAAGTACTGAGGATCAGAAAGGAGCACGAGAGTGGGGATTGATATTTTATACAAAGCGATTGCGGCAGAGTGCCGGTCCGTTGTTCCGGAACTTAAAAAGATCTGCAGGGATAACATACCTCAAAATGCGAATGCACCGTTTATTTTGGTGCTCATTACTGATACGGATGTGAGACGGTGCCTTGCAAACCGGCAGCGTGTGAAACAGAGCTTTGATGTGCAATATTTTCCGGGTGGAGAAATCCAAAATTACAGAAAAGAATGTGAAAAAGTGAAACAGGAGATGCTTCGGGGCTTCGATGTGATCAGTGCCGATGGCATCTCTTTTTATGTGAAAGAGAAAAATGCAAATGTAACGGATGATGTTCTTCATTTTCTGTTCAGTGTTTCCTACGTTGAGTACAGGGAGCCTGTATGGTTGAAGATGGAAGAACTCGACAAAAATATTGAAATGGAGGAATAAGCAATGGCAGGTATATGGGAAAGTCAGAACAAGGTAATTCCTGGAGCGTATATCAATATTCTGACGAATACACCGTTGAGTATTACCGCAGGAGATCGTGGAACAGTAGTGCTTGCGCAGGAATTATCTGTTGGTACTGATAATGAGATTTATGAGATCACAGTTAACAATGCAGCGTATCCGGATAACGCAACAGCAGCAGATAAAAAACTGGTTGGTCTTGCACTTCTGGGGGCAAAGACAGTGTTGCTGTATAAGCTTCCAGCTTCTCATACGGATGAGCATGTAGAAGCAATGCTGACTGCGTTGAAAACAGTAGATTTTGATGTGCTGGTATATCCATATGCGAAGTCTGGCACTGGTTCATCAACTGCTCAGCAGACAATCGCAACATGGATTAAATCCATACAGGATGATGAAGGAAAGAATGTGACAGTGGTGCTGCCGAACTACACTGCAGATTCGGAATATGTTATTAACAGTGTGCAGGGTGTTACACTTTCGGATGGTTCTAACCTGACTGCTTATGAAACTGCGGCGTGGATTGGTGGCATTACGGCCGGTGCCAGCGTCACGAAATCCAATACGGGGCAGAAGTTTGTTGGTGCAATTGATGTAAGTCCGCGAATGACCAGATCGGAGCAGGAGACGGCGATCAAAGCTGGGAAATTCCTGCTGGATGTAGATCGCAGTCAGAATGTTACTGTAGTAGCAGATATCAATTCATTGACTACAACCAATCAGACAAAGAGCGATATTTTAAAACAGAACCGCTCCGTCCGGACTGCATGTGGTATTCGCAGTGACATACAGTCTGTTTGGGATGCCAATATCAAAGGCAAGTACAACAACAATGTAGATGGCCGGTCAATCTTTAAAGGAATGCTGGTTGAATATTTTACAGATCTTGAACGTCGTGGCGCTATCCAGAATTTTGACTCTGATGATGTGACGGTTGAAGCCGGTACAGCAATCAATGCAGTCCTGGTTAACTGTGGAGTCCAGCTGGTAGGCAGCATGGAACTGGCCTATATCAATGTAAATCTGAGCTAAGGAGGGAAATGCGATGACAAATTATACGAAACTTGATGATACACTTAGTGGTTCTGAAGGAAAGGGATTTATTACCCGTGGTGGACAGAACCGTGAAATGTTTGAGATTTCAAAAATCGATGCACATGTCACTCTGTCTGTTACAGAGAAAAAACTTCTTGGCCACCGCATGAAGCAGCATAAAGTTACTGGAGCAACGGGTGAGGGATCCGGAACTTTTTATTTCATGAATTCAGATGCATTGAAAGAATTCATCAGTTATAAGAAAAATGGTATTTATCCGGCATCTACCTTGCAGTTTACAAATGAGGATCCACAGTCTACTGTTGGCAGGCAAACGGTAACTTTATTCCATGTAATTTTAAAGACGATACCAGTCGCGTACTTGGAAGATGACAGTGAAGATCCAATTACTTTTGATTCCGATTTTACCTTTGATGATTGTGATTGCCTGGAGGCATTTCAGCTTCCGGAAAATATGAGATAGGAGAAAGAATAGTTATGGATGAAGTAAGAGATTTATATGGTTTTTTACATCCGGAAGTTACTCCGGAAAAAGAAGTTTTTGTTTCTGATCGATTTAAGGGAAAAGATGGTAAGCCGATGCCATTTGTGATCCGCCCTCTGGAACAGGAGATTTGCGATAAGGTCCAGAGAACCTGTGTCAAGAGTGATAAAAAGGGCAATAGTGAATTTGATCGCTTTAAGTATGTGGATGAAATCACGGCAGCTGCTATAGTTTTTCCAGATCTGAAGAACGTTGATCTGCAGAAAGCTTATGGAGTCCTGGGCGAGGTAAAGCTCCTGAAAAAGATGCTTTATACCAATGAATATAATGCCCTGGTAGAAGCGGTTCAGGACTTGTCTGGTATGGATGATGATTTTAATGACCTGAAAGACGATGTAAAAAACGAATAAAGCAAAGTGATCCGGAGTTTATCTTGGCGCACTTTGCGCTTCAGAAGTTACATATTCTCCCGAGAGAATTGGCTAACATGGATCCTCGGGAGAAAGCTTTTATTGCTGCTAGTTGTGAACTGCGAGTAGAAGCTGAAAAGCGTGCTGCGAAAGGGGTGAAATAGATGGCTAGATTGAGAGCAACGATTGAACTTGCTACAAGCGGTTTCATATCTGGAATTAATAGGGTGTTGGGAGCTTCAGATCGGGCAGCTAAGTCTATAGAGAATGTCAGTACATCAGCTGATAAGGTAGAAACCAGCCTGGATAAAGCTGGGAAGAGCGGCAAGAAAGCTAAGGAAGGTTTCGAAAGTGCCGGTGAAGGCGCTGAAAAGGCCAGAAAAAAGGTTAAGGGCTTGGGGGATGAAGTTGATAAAACAAAGACCAAGGCTGAGAAAGTAGCGGGAGTTCTTGGCAAGCTTTTTGCTATAAAAACAGCTATGGATGTAGGTGGAAAGCTATTAAATGCATCTGATAGTTACCTAAATGCAAATACCCGTCTGGGTTTGATTAATAAGGATGATGCCGGTAATATAATCAATCCCAATTTGCAGAATGATGTATATGCTTCAGCACAGCGCTCCAGGGCATCTTACGAGAGCACAGCGAATGGCGTTGCGAGTCTTGGGCTTAACGCGGCAAATGCCTTCAAAGATCAGAATGAATTGATTGGGTTTGTTGAGTCCATCAATAAACAGTTTGCAATCGGTGGAACGGAAGCAAGTGCAGCTGCTGGAGCTATGACTCAGTTGACACAGGCCATGGGATCTGGAGCACTCCGTGGAGATGAACTGAATTCTGTCCTGGAGGCGGCACCGAGCATTGCCCGAAATATCGAAAAATATATGGGCTGGGCGGAAGGTTCCATCAAATCATATGCGGAAAAAGGTGCTTTATCGGCGGAAATCGTGAAGAATGCTCAGTTGGCGGCAATGAACGAAATTGACAGACAATTTAACTCTATGCCATTAACCTGGTCACAACTATGGACACAGTCCATGAATGCAATTCAAAAGGCATCCGCGCCGTTACTGATGGCTTTAAACTGGATAGCCAATAACATGGATATCATCGGTCCGATCCTGTTGGGAATAGCAGCGGGATTGGCAGTATATGCAGCGTTTACTTACGGGGCTGCAGCGGCACAATGGGTGTTGAATGCGGCAACGGGGGTATGGAACGCTTTGTGCGCGATGAACCCAGCGGGGCTGATGGCAATTGGCTTTATTGTTTTGATAGCCATGCTGTATGCAGGAGTTGCAGCATTCAACAAGCTGACAGGAGCGTCTGTAAGTGCAACCGGCATTATAGGTGCTGCATTTTATATTTTGGGAGCTTATATCTATAACTCATTCATTTATCCGTTATGGAATGGTTTTGCTATGCTTGCTAATTTTATCGGAAATGTTTTTCGGAGCCCAGTAGCAGCAGTTAAAGTATTGTTTTTGGATATGGCTAATACCTGTATCAGTTATGTACTGAACATGGCCAGGGCTATTGAAAACATTATTAATAAAATACCAGGCGCTGCCGTGAATATTACTTCCGGATTAGACGGATTGAAAAATAAGATTGAGTCTAAGACAAAAGCAATCAAAGGTGAAAGTGGATGGAAAGAGTATGTGAAGCAGCCGGAGATAATGGATTATACTGCCGCTGCGAGCAAAGGTTACGCTAAGGGTTCTGCGTTGGCTGGAAAGGTTTCTAATCTAATTAGTGGCGGTGGAATTGGTGGTATGGATTTCGGCAATATCCCTGCAGGAACAGCCGGTAATCCAGCTACAGTAAAAGGTACCGGAAAGAATGGCAGCATGAATGTGAAACTGGAAGATGAGGATGTTGATTATCTTCGTGAACTGGCTGAGCGTGATTATGTTGCCCGTATCGCGCAGAATACACTTGCGCCTAACATCCAGGTTACTTTTACGGGAGATATCAAACAGGAAGTGGATTATGAAAAGATCGGCCCAGTGATCGCAGATATCCTGCAGGATGAAATTGATACAGCACCGGAGGGATTATACTAATGAGCTATGGCGTTTATTTTAAATATGATGGAGAACGTTATAAACTTCCGGTCAATCCGGAAGAGATAAAAAAGACACAGAAGCTGAATATTGAAAAATACCAGGTTCTTGGTTCTGGTGCGGTCAGTATTCCTACCTATGCAGATCTGTGGGAATACAGCTTTGAATGTGAATTGCCACATACAGAAGTCCATTACATGGAACCGGGTAGTTTTGCAGATCCAGACAGTTATATCCAGATGCTGACCGATGCGCAAAAAAATAAAAGTCCCATTCGTCTGATCTACTCTAATGGGGAGACCGACGATGAATCCGTTAAGGTCCTGGTAGAAACCTGCAGTATTGTTGAGAAAGGGGGAGAGGAAGGAGATAAATACCTTTCTCTCTCTTTTATGCAGTATAAGGCACCTGGTAAAAAATATATGGCTGTACAGACACCGACAGATACTGTAATGAAAGAACAGACACCACAGGAAACGCAGCCATCTAACCCGGCAGTGACACAGGGAAAGACTTATACAGTGAAATCAGGAGACTCCTTATGGAAGATCGCAAAGCAGTTTTATGGAAATGGTGCAGCTTACACTAAGATTGCAAGTGCAAATTCGGATAAGATCAAAAATCCAAATATGATCTATCCCGGACAGATCTTTAACATACCGGAATAAGGAGATGATGCCATGCAGTTATGTGTTGAAAATAATAAGAATATATGGGAAATCTCGGATATGTGCCAGGATATCAGCTGGAAGGATGAATTAAATAATGGCGCTTCTGCCTTAGAATTTTCTTATCTGTATGATGGGGAACTGATGATCCAGAATGGTGACGTAGTACGTCTTACCAATACTAGTGATACAGACGGCATTTTCTTCGGAACGGTGTTTAAGGTCAGTATGAGTGAGGACCGAAAAGTGAAAGTAAAAGCCTATGATCAGCTGAGATATGGAAAAGCAAAGGACATTATTCCTTTAAAAGGCGGACAGGATGATATCAGTACGGTCACACAGAGCATGTGCAAATATCTAAACCTGATCCCTGGAACCATGCCAACAGTGGCATATAAGGTGCCAAGCGATAAAGTGAAATATCAGGATACCTGGCTGGATGTGATCTATAGCCTGATCAGCGATACCCTGGTCAATACCAAAACAGAAGCAAAGCCGGAAGGTGAATGGTATCGACTGGCGGACGTGTATGGGAAAGTGCAACTTGACAGTCTTGTAGATTTGCAGCTGCCGTTAGTCCTTGGCGTGGACTCACTGGCCTATGGTTACAGCTGGGAGAAGAGTATAGATGATGAGTTTTATAACATCGTAAAAATCTCCTGGATGGACGAAAGCAGCGGAAGGGCTCAGACCACACAGGCATCCGATCAGGAGTCTGTAAACCGATATGGTAATCTTTTGTATTACAAACATGAAACCGATAAAAGCACTGATGTGGCAAAGCTACAGGAAAAAGCGAAATTGCTTTTAAAATTATATAACCATGAAGCAGAAACCATAAAGCTGTCCTGCCTGGGTGATCATTCTGTCAGGGCGGGATGTAGCATTTTTGGAAGTGTGGAAGATATTGGATTAAACCGCAGGGTAATCGTTAAATCGGTTACCCATAAATATCTGCCGGTACACACGATGGAAGTGGAGGTGATCGCAAATTGATCAATGAAAAAATAAAACAGATCGTAGAAGGCTTTTTAAACTCTGTCAAACTTCCGGCTATTTTGATCGGTACCTATAATGGAACGGGTGTACAGATAGATGAACGGTTTATGATCCCTTCTGCGCAGCTATCAGGAAATATGAAAGCACTGCTGAAAACCGGGGATAAGGTTCGTGTATTTGCACCGACGGGGTGGGATGAATTTTATATCCTTGAAATAATAGGAAAGCCCTATACAGTATCTGGAGGTTCAGAATGGCAGAAGAACTAAGATTACAGACAGATACTCGTATAACGAAAGAAACCTTTTCAAATAGATCGTATAACGTCACAGAGACTGCGATCAGAGGCTATGTAAATGAACTTGCGGCATTATCCCAGGCAATACAAAAGCGGCTGTCTACGCAGCAATTTGAATATCCTATTTACACGTTTAATTATGGAGTGGACTGGAAAGATCTGATCGGACAGGATCCGGAGTACATACGCGCAGAAATGAAGCGCATGATCCAGGAAACCCTGGAAAAAGATGATCGGATCAAATCAGTAGAGAATTTTAAGTTTGAATTTTCCGGGACTATCTGCAGATGTTCATTTGATGTGATCAGTATTTTTGGAAAGACAAGAGAGGTGGTGAAAGCGGATGTATGAAGATATGACCTATGAAAATATCTTACAGGGAATGCTTAACCGGGTTCCAGATGATATCGACAAACGGGAGGGAAGTGTGATATACGATGCCCTTGCTCCGGCTGCGTATTTTCTGGCAGATCAGTACTTTCAATTGGGAAATTTTGTAGATCTGGTGCTTCCGGATACAGCACTTGGTGAATATCTGGACCGTACAGTGTCAGCGTATGGAATTGCCAGGAAAACGGCAACAGCTGCAGTCAGAAAAATGATCACATCCGGAGCTGTTGAGATTGGGACACGTTGGGGGATAAGTAGCCTGGTTTATATAGTAAATAAAGCTTTAACAGAAACAGAATATGCAGTTATCTGTGAAACAAATGGAGCAATTGGAAACCAGTATTCCGGTGAGATGCAGGCATTATCTGCAGTATCTGGTATAACGGCAACACTGGGAGATATTATAACTGCCGGCACAGATGAGGAAAACGATGATGCAATGAGGGCAAGATTTTATGAAAAAGTACGTCTACCTGCAACATCAGGAAATGCGTATCACTATCAGCAATGGGCATTGGAAGTACCGGGAGTGGGAGCTGCAAAAGTAATACCATTGGGTGATGGTCCTGGAACAGTAACGATTTTAGTTGTAGATAGTGATAAAGCAGTGTCACCAACATTACCAGGGAAAGTTGCGGAATATATCGAAACAGTACGGCCAATCGGTGCAACCGTATCGGTACTTAGTCCGGACGTATTGGAAATTAATATTGCAGCAAATGTACAGCTGGATGGGAGTGAAAGCTTGGAAGAAGTAAAGCAGGTCTTTAAAACAGAACTTACGGACTTCTTGAAAAATTTAACATTTTCCGGCAAACGTGTAAGCTACGCAAAGATCGGTAACGTGTTACTGGACGTTCCTGGCGTAAGTGATTTTGATACGTTCACAATAAATGGTGTTATAGGAAATATAGCTGTGGGAGATCGTCAGGTTCCGGTTGTTGGAACTATTTCTCTAACGGAGGTGAGCTTAAGTGGAACTGATTAAGCTGCTCCCGGAATATTACGATGAGAATGTTACGATGCAGACATTGCAATCTATTTTATCTAAAGAAACAGACGATCTGGAAACAGGATTAAGCGATACGATATCTGAATGCTTTGCTTCAACGGCATCCGTGTTATTGTCCAGGTATGAAAATTTACTCGGTTTGACAATTGATGTTACAAAAGAAAATGATTACAGACGAGAAAGAATCTGTGCAAAGCTTGCTGGAACGGGAACCACAACGAAGGAAATGATCGAAAGTGTTTCAAAAAGTTATTCAAACGGCGAGGTGGAGGTAATAGAGGATAATGCAAATAGTCGATTTGTGATCCGATTTGTTGGTACGCTCGGTATTCCTGGAAACATGGCAGATTTAAAGCTTACCATTGAGGAAATCAAACCGGCGCATCTGGCAGTCGAATATGAATATATCTACAATACATGGTCTGATATCAGCGCATTGACCTGGCAGCAGGCGACTTCCTATACCTGGGAGAAAATAAGGACGGTGAGATTATGAAAGAGACTGCAAATTATAAACTGAAAAAGCCGGAAAAGAATGAATATATAAACATTGATGACTTTAATAGCAATATGGATATACTGGATCGGACTGTTAAATCTGTAGAAAATCAGAGTATTGCCATAAGCAGACGGCTAAGTAATGTTACATGGGTCACACTTACTGCAAGTGGCTGGACTGGCAATCAGGTACCATATGTTCAGACGATAGTAGTTGATGAAGTTACAGAAGATGATAACCCGCTTTTGGTGAGTGGTTTAGCTGATGGTGCGTCAAAAGAGGAACATGATGCATATGATAAGGCATTTGGGATCATCGCTTCCGGAACGGGAATTTCCAATGATGGCAGTATAACGTTTAAAGTCTACAAGAAGCCGATTACAGATATTGTAGTGGGATTGATGGGCATAGGAGCAGTTGTCAGTTCAGCTTACGGAGCGAGTGTGACAAACATGGTTTACAGCAGTGCTGCGCCACAGACCGGAGAAAACTGGGCGAGGATCATATCGGGACGCCTGGACGTAGACCCACAAGATGAAACGCCGGATACAACGTATTTGGCAAAATTTTAGGAGGCGAAGTATGGCCGAAGAAAGAGCATATTTGTATCGAAATGCAGGTACAAAAGCAAGTCCAGTATGGGAAAGATGGTATCCGCGAACAATGGTGGATGCCGTTGAGATGGGAGATGAGGATGGTACAACACTGGCAGAGTATTTGAAAAACATTGGAACGGGTTTTTCGGATATTTATGTAACACCAGAACAGTTTGGGGCAAAGGGAAATGGAATTGATGATGACAGTCCGGCTCTTTTAAAGGCACTGGAAACAGGCAGACCTGTGATGCTAAAACAGGATCTCTATTTGAAATCAAGGATCCTGGTCATAGATAAGAATGTTTTTTTAGATGGCTGCGGCTATACGCTTCATTGTGATGGAGGAGCATTGGATTTTAAGGATAACAGTGATTTTTTTGCTATTTATGCCAGTACGCTTCCGGAAGGAAAAGACGGAGACTGCAGTATCATCAGTGAAACGAATACATTTTATGACACCTATCACAGAGGATATGTTTCTTATCATGGCAGGAAACCAATCCCACAGGAAGAAACATATACAGATTATACGGAGTCCAAATTCAATGAGTATCGTGCTGTTTTAAAAAATATCAAATTCCAGTGCCAGAATTTTAAAGGTCTGGTTGCGCTGAATTTAAGAAAGATGTGTCACAGCTGCATACAGAATGTATCAACTGTCTGCACCGACACCGAAGGAACTGGATCCGTTGGAATTCTGGTGGACAGTTGCTGCTATTGTACGATCTGCGACTGCTATTCTTCCGGCTGGACAGATGATCTTTCCTGTGATGTGACTAATCGAGGTTATGGGATCTGTGCAAATGGAAACGGTATTGTGATCGATGGATGTGAGGCATGGAACTGTAAGCATACAGTTTCTGTAGCAGGAAATCGTTCTTACTGGTCTACAGATATTAAAGTCCAGAACTGTATATTTGGATTGGAATATAAAGAAGCAACACGAATCGATGGATCCCAGCGTTATCAACAGGTCATGGATAGTCATGCTGCTGGTCTGGGAGTAAATTTTGAAAATTGTACGATCCGTATCCTTGGTTCAAATGAGTCTGGAAGTCCGACCGCGTTTTTGATTTCGGCACCAGATGTACGGATTTCAAATTTACTGGTCCAGTGTGATGGAGGCGGATGCTGGGGCAATGCATTTGGACTGGCAGAACGTGTATACCTTGATCAGGTAAGGGGAAAAAATCTGGTCCTACAGCCAAATTCCGGATATGAAAATCTGAAAGAAGCTTATATATCCGGATGTGTGTTCAGGAGGGTACAAAATGCGTATAACCATCCGCTTAAGCTTTATATGACAGATACGATCGTTTTAGAACTGATCGATGGAGTACAGTGGCTGCGGGCAGATAACTGCAAACTTTATCATCAGCTTTCCTGGCCTTCCAAAGCATGTATAACCGTACTGGAGTCTGGTATTTTTACGAACTGTGTGATATATGGGCATGATGAAGAAACTATACCGCCTGCACGTTCCATTATCCAGGCGCCGGCAAACAGTATAAAAATGAAAGGTTGCATGATCTATATCCGAAATGGCAAATTTCGGATCTGTGACACAGAGCAGAAAGATGCAGTAGACTCTGATAACTGGATCGAGAATATATTTGGCTTTCATCTGGATACAGAAAATGCGATCCTGGATAAGAATGAACTTTTTTAAAAGGAGAGACCTATGGGATATAAAACACATAACTTTTTAGCAGGAGCAAAATTGTCTGCGCAGTCTTTAAATGAAATGGACGAGCAGATCAAAGAAAATACGGATGGTGTTGCTCTTTTTACTATGGAAACGATTGTAGAACAGATAAAGAAGCTGTCACTAACGACAGACGGTGAATATATTTATCTGTATTTTGACAGTACTCTTATCAATGAGGTTCCTGTTTCAGATGCATCTGCAATTATTCCATGTGAAGGAATGACGGTTACTCCGAATGATAGTACATTCAGTGTACAGGCAGGGGAAGCCAGCGTAACGATCCAGGTGCAGATTGCTCCAACAGATTGTAACCAGTCTGTCAGGTTCCGTTCATCCGATATTAATGTGGTGAATGTATCATCAACAGGGGTCGTTTCCGGAAAAGCACGGGGAAAAGCGGTTATTACTGTTATATGCGGAAAATATAAAAAGGAATTTCAGGTTACGGTATGGGAAAAATTTTTACC
>ERZ772816.1121-NODE-1121-length-25311-cov-7.096452_pt1 | contig 25311 bp, 24 predicted proteins | sample MGYA00511359_ERZ772816 | MGnify/ENA primary metagenome ERZ772816 (study PRJEB29015, sample SAMEA2737710) | human gut metagenome | biome: human gut; feature: human-associated habitat; material: faeces | place: China | collected 2012 ...
AGAAATTTTCGCAGATATTATTCAGATTTTTTATTAATATCGTGCGTCGAACCTGTCTCAAAGCAATTTCAAGCGAGGCTCAGAAACTTTCGGAGGATAATTGATCAGCAACCGTTTCAATCAACCCCTGCTAATTCCACTCCAAAATTCAAAAAACCGGATTGAAATCTACTTTCATCCTTCCCACTATAGCCGGACACGACGTGAGTCAAAAATCGGATGGATGAATAAAGTACAAGCACAGTGTTTTCCCCGCCTAATATCATTACTCTTGCCCATGGGCCAAGTATAATTAGCGTAGAAAATACAAGGAATGTAATGCTGATACGACGTGCCTTTAAGTTTGAATTGAAGCCTAATGGCCGGCAGGCTCGTCAAATCAGCCAATTCTGCGGCTGTGCCCGTTATGTCTACAACCGCACCTTATCTCTTGAGAAGTCCCTGTACGCAAAAGATAACAAACACTCATTCAGATATACGGAAGCCGCCAATAGACTGCCTGAGTGGAAAACGAAACATCCTTTTCTGAAAGAGTGTCATAGTCAGGTGCTCCAGCAGTCCCTAAAAGATCTTGATCGGGCGTACACCAATTTCTTCGAAAAACGGGCCAATTTTCCGAAATACAAGAAGAAGTTCCGACATGACTCTATTCGTTTTCCTCAGGGAGTTGAACTCGATGAGATCAAACAGAAGATTAGGTTGCCGAAAGTTGGCTGGGTGGGATATCGGAAAAGTCAAAATATCATCGGTACGATAAAAAACGTTACCGTTATCCGTCGCGGAGAGAAGTGGGATGTCAGCATACAGACAGAGTATGACAACATCCCTCCTGAGACGACTCCTTCTGAGGTAGGGATCGATATGGGGGTCAAACGTTTTGCAACTCTGTCGAACGGAGAGTTTTTTGAACCCATCAGCCCTTTCAAGCGTGAGCAGGAAAAACTTGCGAAGCTTCAAAGGAAGTTAGCCCGACAGAAAAAAGGGAGTAGGAACAGCAGAAAAACGAAACGTAAAATAGCCCGACTGTATCGCCATATCGCCGACAGCCGAAGAGACTTCCTTCATAAGACTTCGACACAGATTGCCCAAAACCACAGCACTGTGTTCGTTGAGGATCTGAAGGTCTCGAACATGTCGGCTTCTGCTGCCGGAACAAAAGAGAATCCGGGTAAAAAGGTTAAGCAGAAGCGCGGTTTGAATCGGTCAATTTTGGACCAGGGATGGTATGGCTTTTTCCAGATGCTCTCCTATAAGCTGGAGCGCAAAGGCGGAAAACTGATCAAAGTTGATTCCAGAAACACCAGCCGAACATGTCCGCAATGCGGTTATGTCTCTGCGGAGAACAGGAAAACGCAAGCCTCTTTTGCGTGTGTTCACTGCGGTTACCATGCAAACGCGGATTTGGTCGGAGCAATAAATGTATTAAGGGCCGGACGGGCCCGGCTAGCCTGTGGAAAGAGTGGTGCAGTAAGGCCGCTGTCAGCAGGAACCCAGAGAGACCTGTTGCAGCACTAGGCTACGGCCGCTGCAGAGGTGGTATGGAATCCTCGCCATTTATGACGAGGAGGACGTCAATAGCTTTGCGCTTTCGGATGTAAGCGAAGAAGAAAGTCTGTTCATCGCCAGTCAGGCTGAACAGATGCTTCCCTCCCATTTCTTCGTTCCGCCCTCACTCGACAAATAAGTCTTCTTTCGGCTGACCGCAGGACACTCCCAAATTTAAATACCGAAGCGCTCCTACAGTCAGTTCACTCGTTTGTTTAAATCGACCCCCTGCATAATTGCTTCGCCCCAATCATGCGGCTTCTATCTTTGCGACCACAGGAGTCAAAATGCTAGATCTCAAAGGACTGTTGTCCAAGGCAAGATTGCCGATGGATATCACCCGACGCGGCTTCTTAGAAGTATCAACCGTCGCTGCCGCCATGGCTGCGATGAACGCCGCCCCCGCACAAACCGGTGCACAGCCGTACATCATTCTCTCCACTCCGAAAGGCATCCTCATTGCGGACCCGAGTTTATTGGTCCAACGGCCACCCGAAACATCATACCAACGAAGACGACGGACAATTGGGCTGCTTGCTTAACTGCATGTGCAACCGCGACCCGATGGCTCACGCTCATGTGAACTTCACCCGCAGCGGTCTGCCGATCAAAGAAATGAAGCACATCGCCAAAGTCACTTGGGGTGACGAAAGTGCTGTCGACCAAATCGGTGACTACACACCGACTAACCCCTATAAGATGAAACACCTTCAGTGGGTTATCGCCAGAACCGAACTGCATAACATGCTTGGGTTGTACTCTTGGATGGCTCCGTGGGAGTACTGCCCCGATGAAAAGAATCAGTACGTCGGCGACCCCAACATGGAAGCCAAGATCTTCTCCGCTGTCACCGGCGTCAATAAGACCGGCGACGATCTGGATAAAGACGGCATCCGCGCTTGGCTGCTGCAGCGTGTCTACACAATGCGTCAGCTGGGTTCCTCCAACATGAGAAAGGACCACGACATGGTTCCGGGATGGATTTACACCGATCCGAAGGACAGAAAGCCCTTCACGAAAGGTACCGTCCGCATGGATCCGGATGACATCAGCAAGAGCTTTGACATCTTCTTTGAACAGGTGGGCTACAACAAAGAAACCGGATTTCCGACAACGGATACTTTGAAGGCCCACCGTCTGGACTTTGTCATCCCTGTTCTGCAGAAAGAAGGTCTCATTAAATAACACGGGGCTTCCATCATGAGTCAACAGGAAAATATCTACGAACTGCCGCTCTTTAAAGCCCACGTGCTGCTTTTAGCCGACATCGTGGCCGACTTCAGCGGACGGAATTGGCCGAAAAAGGAAAGGTGAAAGAGCTTTTTCTTCTCCAGGTTAAAACCGCTGCCGTCCCTGACGCAGCCGAATTGCAGGCTGCAACTGAAACTTCTACCGATGCGGTTTTAGAGCGTGCAATGAAGCGCAAAGGGCAGCAGGAATTTGAGGTCCAGCTCACGCCTGAAGGCAAGGTTGATCTCTACGAAGCCGAGCACCCGAATCTGCGGCCGAGCCGCAAGGCTTAAGCCGCAGGGAAATGCTGCGGTCTATCGTGCGCGGAGATATTCATCCGAGTGACCTGCAGACGGAAGAGGAACCCCCTGAGGATTATTTCGAAACCGTCTGCAAAGCGACCGAAGAAGGCGACTTAGGTGTCTTCTCCATCACTGCACCGGACGGAGCGGAATATCTTTATTTCAAGCCTCTTATGTCGCACTCTTACGCCAGAATTCTGGCGGTCAAAGACAACGCCGAAGCCCTTGTCTGCGACCAAATTCGAGAAAATTCTCGGATTTATCCGCGGCCGGCTCCCTCTCAGATGTTCCTGGAGTCCCCGTTTGATTTTGATGTTCCAACATTGGAATGTTTGCTTCAGTCCATCGGACGGAAAGAAGAAAACAAGGACAGCAAGTTCACGCAGACCTCCTCCGGAACGATTTTCCTGTACTCAGACAAATATTTGGACGACGACTTAGCGGAATTTCTTGCTGAAGAGCAGGAAATGCGTCCGCTTAACCCGTAACCCACAAAGCATTCGAAGGCACAAAATGTCAACTCTCAAAACAACCATTCTCCTGTCCGCACTGGCGTGTGTAGCGATGTCCTCTGCCGCCTTTGCACAAGACAACGTCCCCGTTAAGGCTCCGGAAAGCCTCAAGAACGTTCCCTTTAAGATCGAAGGCGTGGACGGTTTTCTTCAGTCTCTCGGCATTGATCCGAAAACTGAGATCAAACTCTCTAAGAAAGAACTTCGGTCTCTTGCAGAGTCCAATTACAACGACAAGACCGCTCAACATTTTATGAGCGTTCATGCCCACCATGGCGTAGGGTGCCTGTCCTGTCACGATCAATCCGAAGTCAAAGGAACGGCCTGGATGGCTTACGTCAGCAATCCCCCGATGAAGCAGGACTGCAAAACCTGCCACATGCCAAGCATGCCGAAACCGGCTGAATACAGCGAAGATCAGGCAAAAGTTGCAGGCACCGCTTTGTACCGCGCGCATATGTACAAGATCAATCCGTCGCCTGACAAGACCTCCTACGTGAGAAAGGAAGTTAAAGTCGGCGGCAAGACCGTATCTCAGTACGAACTGGCTAAAGAGGAAAAAGGCCGCGACTTTGTTGATCTGATGTGGAGCTGCGCACGCAATGCTCCTGCTGACTGGACGGTGTTTGAAGGCAAAGGCTGCCACAGCCAATACACCTCTAAACTTGAAGAAGGTCTTGTCTACAAAGATCAGAAGCAGGTTTACGGCGAACTCGTGAAATGGCAGAACCCGGTTAAAGAAGGCTACAAAGAAATTCGCGGTGCAACCGAACGCATCAATAAGCTTCTTGAAGTTACACGACTCGATCGCGATCAAAGAACCCAGGTCCTCTCCTATGTGGATTTGGCCACACAGATTGCCGACATGATCGAAAAAGACGGTTCCTGGGGTGCCCACGCTCATAACTATATGACCCAGCGCCTGGCTGCCGCTCAGAATTATGTCCGCAAAGCTCAAGAAATCTTGGACGCAGGAAAGTTCTCCAAGACTGCAGTAGATCCGCTTAAGTAACCGTTCCGAGAGGCCCGGGATCGGGCCTCGGAGAGAAATCATGACAATAGACCGTAGAAAATTCCTAGCCGGCACGGCCCTCGGAGCCGTCACTGCTGTTCTGCTGAATAAGCAGGAAGCAAAGGCCGGTAATGTCAGCGGATATAAGCCTCGGTTTGCGATGATCTTCGACCAGAACAAATGTGTCGGCTGCGGAGCCTGCAAAGAAGCCTGCTCCGAAACCAATCACGTTCCTGCCGGTCAGCTTCGCATGACGCTGGAGCGCCAGTCGCCGCTCGACGGAACGCCTGGCAACCGCAAGTATGTCCGCGTATCCTGCCAGCAGTGTTCCGAGCCGCCCTGCGTGAGAGTCTGTCCGACAGGCGCTGCGCACATAGATCCGGCCACCAACATCGTGACCATGAACAATTCCCGCTGCGTTGGCTGTAAGTACTGCATTGCCGGCTGTCCCTACAATGTTCGTTTCATTAACGAAGAAACGAAGGCCGCAGAGAACTGTGACTTCTGTCTGCACACCAAGCTTGCTATCGGCGAGCAGCCGGCTTGTGTCCAAGCCTGCCGCTACGATGCGCTTGTCTTCGGTGACACGAACGATCCGAATTCTTACATCAGGAAGATGCTGGCCGTTAAGAACTCCGTGCATGTACGCGCAGTTCTCGGAACTCATCCGAACTTGCATTACATCCCGAAACTGAAAGAAGAGGCTTGATATGCAGACCACAGATATCGTTATTGACTTTACGATCGGTTTATCCGGAAGTGTCGCGTGGCCCTGGCCGATTGCCGTCTACCTTTTCTTAGCCGGTATTTCGGGCGGTGCAGTGGCACTTGCCATCATCATCAATCTCTATAAAGGGACGCACGCTGATAACCCGCAGATGAAGGCTGCCACCATGGTGGGCCTGGTCACCATTCTTTTAGGTATGGTGTGCTTGGTACTTGACCTGACGAACCCCTTCAACTTCTGGCGCATTCTGATCTTCTACAACCCGACCTCGGTGATGAGTATCGGTGTTGCGGCTTTGCTCTTCTATATCCCGCTGCTCTTTGTTTTGACGCTTTTAGTCTTCAGAGATTTGCCGATATTGAAGTTTTTAAAGCCGCTTACCGACTTCCTCGCACACTTCCGAGTTGTGCTGGACTGGGTGGTCATGATTCTCGCCGTCGTGATCTGCGCTTACACAGGCTTCCTGATCTCCGCTCTAATTCGCTTCCCTCTGATCAACACGGCAGTTCTTCCGGCCTTGTTCGTTGCTTCAGGCTTTTCCGCGGGCTGCGCTGCGATTCGCCTCTTTGCGATTTGCTTCGGCGCAAAGCGTGAAGACTCCTCCATGCATATCCTGCATGTGGCCGAGTACCCGATCATTTTGGTCGAAGCGATGTGCATCTTCATGATCGCAGTCTCTTTGATCACCGGCACCGAAGTGGCCAAGATCGCCTTCAGCGCCTTTACAACCGGTGTTTGGGCCTGGGTATTCTGGCTCGGCGCTATCTTTGTCGGCATGATTGTTCCGATGACATTGAGCTTCTTCCGCTCTGCAGCCTGCTTCTACCTCAGCTGCATTTCGGCAATCGCCGGCATGATGTGCCTGCGTCTGTTCATTCTTTACGCGGGACAGCTGAACGGATTGAATTAAACAAAAACAACTGAAACCTTCAATTTCTCCTGGGCGGTTGCTGATTATTCGGTGCCGCCTCTTTTTTTGTTAAAACTACTATCAAAAAAAATTTTATTAAATCAGATCCTTTTATAGGCAGATCGAATGAGAGAAAAGCCTTTCGAGCCACTGTTCCTCTCCGGTCTGCTTTGGTTATTATGAATACGTAAAAGAAACATCTCTCGAGATCAAGATATGAAAGACAAGCTAAATGGCATATTTTGGGATTTAGGGAACTACGCATTTCGACTCCCTTTTGTCGGAGATCCCAAAAAATCCTGCGCAATTTTCAGGAAGAACATTGTCGAGATCACCTGGAACTCAATGAGGTCTCTTGAAAATAACCCCACAACGCTTCCTCAAACCGCAACAATATTGGCAGGACAAGCCGTTGGAGGAATTAGTATTTTCGATTTGATGCAGGTCAAAAATTACGGTGACGGCGCTAAGGCTTTAGCAAATCTCATATTAAGTGACAAATTCAACTTATCCGTCTCGGTTACCTGCCATCTCCATAATTACGTTGGGAAAGAAGACGCCTTGGAATGGGGTGTCATTCGGTCGAGAGATGTCAGTCTACATAACATTTCATTTGTCCCTCCGACCAAAGATCTCGAGAACATTATTCAAAACGGATTCCAGTTTCTGCAACATGAAGTCGCCAATCCTGTAGAACGCGCCATCGGCGTTTTTCTTTTCATGGCACGAAATCAACCGTTCTATGATGCGAACAAGCGAACCGCTTCTTTGATGATGAACGGCTGTCTGATGGCGAACGGATACTTCCCGATTACAGTACTAAATCAAAATTCTGAAGAGTTCCACCGTGAGCTGGGTCTTTTTTACGAGTCTGGAGACGCGAATAACATGTTCAAATTTTTCCAAAAGACAATCCAAGAACTCTATTCGGAAGAACAATACGAAAGCTTTCCTGCGAGCAGTAGGTAAGCTATGAACAGACCTGAAGAAAGTATCGCAATTCTTCAGGTCTGCTTTGCATTAAAAAGTTACTTCCAATTTTCCAAAGCAGCCGCGTTCTTTCCAGCGACCCCTCCGAACACCATTGCGTCAGCATTTGCGCAGGCGCCTTGGTAGGTCAAGCCCCAAGTAGAACCGAGCTCACCGGCAACATAAAGACGCGGGATCGGCTGGCCGAACGGATCGAGAACCTCTGCTTTCACAGACTTCTTCGGGCCTCCCATCGTGTGGTATGTGACAGGAACCAGTTTGACTGCGTAGAAAGGCCCTTCTTCAATCGGAGCCGACCAGCTCTTCACGTCACGTCCCACAAAGACCGCCTTCATATTGGGGTCTGCCGTCAGTGTACGGCCGTATTCCGTGTCAATCCCTTTTTCTCTTAAATCACTGTTCCAGCGTTTGACGGTAGCTGTAAGTACGGAGGGATTGGCAATGCCGAGTTTCTTTGCCAGCTCTTCAATCGTATCGGCCTTAATGATGACGCCGGAATCAATTTCTTTTTGATTGTCTTTACTCCATTTATACCCTTCTCGATTGATCGCCCAGCCTGAACCTCCGTTGGAAATGAGCGGACCGGCCTTCAGGTAGCTCGAGTCCATAATCATGTAGCACGGGATTCTCGGATAACGATGATTAATGGCGTCAAAATTATTAACAGCCATCCAAGAGCAGTGGTAGTCGAGCTTTTTCTCATTCACAAAGCGCTTACCATCCTGGTCAACCCAAATAAAAGCCGGTTGTCTGGTGACCATGGCAATGCCTGCCTTAACGCCTGGAACTTGAACGCCCAAAGGTGCAGAAACAGAATTCATATGCCAAAGGTCGCATCCCATGGATTGGGCCATCAAGAGTCCGTCTCCAGTGTGGGCGGGACTTCCAAGATAGGCCATCGGATTTCCGTAAATGTAGCGAGCCATCAGTTCCGGATTAGATTGAAAACCGCCGGTACAAATCACAACAGCTTTATTGGCTTTCACAAAATAAGGTTTGCCTTCGTATACGGCTTCGACGCCCAAGACCTCGTTTCCTCTTTTGACCAATCTTCTGGCAGGACAATTAACAAGAACCGGAATATTTCTCGCCTTTACTGCGCGGTCAAAGATTCCAAAGAGTCGATCTCCGCCTTTCGCGCCGGGAACGTTTCGCATCGACATCTTATTCACGCAGTCGGCGCCCGGCAAATTTTGGTATCCCGCATGACCGTATACGCCGATCTTTCCTTCCGGAGCCAGCGAAGAAACATAGTCGCCTAAATGAAGAGACTCTTCACAGAACAAATCCAGAAGATCCTTGTCCCATTCGGAGCGAGACAACTCATACAGCGCCTTTTGGAACTTGTAATAGTCTTCTTTGTTTGTCGGAACGACAAAGCCGCCGGAAGAAACCGAAACGTTTCCGCCTCCTGCCGGCGTTTTCTCGAGGATGAGAACCTTTGCTCCTGCATCTGCCGCAGCAATCGCTGCGTTAGATCCCGCGTTGCCGTAACCGAGAACAAGAACATCTGTCTCATTGTTCCATTTCGGCATATCTTCCGCATGTGCGACTTCGATCGCGACACTCATTCCGACCGGTGCCGCAGCAAGCGATAGAGAGCTCTTGAGTAAGTTTCGTCTTGTTGTCATCTGCCTCTCCTTGACGAGGTGGTTGGGATCCCTTCTATATATACCTAATTTTTGGGAGAGTCAACGAATAATTTTGTGTGCTACTAAAATCCGCTAATCCCTGCCGCGACAAAGGCTTGAAGTTTGCTAATCAACATGTGCGAAATGGCCCCACGGACATTCAAGCAAACAACAAAAATACAAAAGGAAGCTCTGCAAAATACGTAATTTTTCCCAATCGCCCTTCGGAGGCTTTATTTCCGAAGAATCTGACGGGAATTTTCCATCGGGGAGGAATTGATCAGAGCCTAATCAATCAGTTTCCTCCCTCATAGATACAATTATCCTAGGCGAAGCTAACCTTGGTTCGATTTTCGAAGCAATTTCCGATGAACATGTTGGCAATCGAGGCCAGCATTGTTAAGCGCGCCGTATTTTTGGCCAGCCCTCTGTATCTGACTTTCTTATATCCGAACTGAACCTTAATTCGATAAAAGGCGTGTTCGACCTTGCATCTAATCGAACTCAGCAACTTTTCGTCGGCAATTCTCTCTGCCGAGAGCTTCTTTCTCTGACTGTAACGTTTCGCGGCCGTATAAGTTACTCGTTCAGGATCTGCACTATCGCGCTTTTCCATACCGAGATATCCGGAATCACCGATTACTTCCCAGTCATCGGGGCGGCGTAATTCATCGGCTTTTGTCACATCGTGAACATTAGCCGGAGTCGTTATCACCGTGTGGATGATTCCTGTGGCTTTGTCCACGCCAATGTGCATCTTCATTCCGAAGTGACAGTTGCTGCCTTTCTTCGCCGAATGCATTTCAGGATCGCGCTTTTTGTCGGCGTTTTTCGTCGAACTCGGCGCTTCAATAAAAGAGCCGTCAACAATCGTGCCCTTGCTGAAGAACAGGCCTCTGTTAGTAAGCTGCTGCTTGAACAAATCAAAGACTTGTTTGTCCAAACCGTTTTTCTCAAGGAGATGACGGAAGCGCAAAATCGTAGTCTCATCGGGACATTTTGAATCCATCGTCAGACCGACAAAGCGGCGGCATGCGAACGAGTCGTGCAGCGTCTCCTCACACATGGGATCAGAAAGGTTATAAACCAGTTGAAGGAAATGAATGCGGATCATGAGTTCCAGCGGATAAGGCTGAGCACCGCGTTTACCTTCACTGTAGTAAGGTCCGATCAACGCTTTCAAATCCTGCCAAGAAATGATACGGTCCAAAGTCTCAAGGAACTTAGTTCTTCTGGCACCGCCCAGCTGCGGGGAGGTTTCTGCGAATAAATCCGCAAATGAGGGAGCTTTAATCTTCATAATCACACTTTTCGGTAGTGTGCTAATTATATTACATCACCCACCTTTCGTGCAGAGGTTCCGAAAATATAATTGATATTGATAATCGTTCTTATTTATGTTATATTGCTTCTATTGATTGATTGAATTCAATCTTCTCCTTTGAAGCATAGAGTTCTCACGCAACTCCTTGTCAGCAAAAGAGCAATTGGGGTGAAAAATTTTGGGCGAGAGTCAGTAGGCTCCCGCCCTTTTCTTATCCTTTTCTGGCCCGTTTCCAATATCCGCTTCATTAATAATTGAGGCGGACAGACCAAAGACAAAGCTCAAAACTCGTCTGATACAATTTCACACAAACGCAAATGCGAATCGTTCTCATTTTATGATATGATTTCAATCACTGGATGACGTCTTTTGAGACAGAAATCTTCTCCTTGGAGCAATCCAAAGAAATGGGGTGAAAATATTTTATGCGGAAGGTCTTTCGACCTTCCGCTTTTTTTCATTTTTTAAAGTGTACCGTCTGAACCGGATCAGCGTTCCCTCCGAACCTCACCGGGGAATCAAAAGACTCTGCCTCCGTCGTCGGCAGAAGATCGTCCCGCTCAAACTTCACTTCCGAAGTCTTCATGGCAGTGAGCGACATAATCGCGCCTGTAACCACCGCCCACGGAGATTCTTCTTTCTTTAAGGCGGCGTCAATGGCAGCGATATGCCTTGCAGCACCATCCAGCAATGCCTGAGCTTCCGCATCATCCAGCCCGGATAAAAACTCTAAGAACATGGGCAGATAATCCGGAAATTCATTGCTTTGGATCGTAAGCCCGCGCTCTTCATAGAGCTTTTTAAGGTTGATCATCGCCGAGCCGCGCTCCCGAGAATCTCCGTGCATGTGCTCAAAAAGGTTCAAACTCGCTTTCTTGCCGATATCAAAAGTCGCCACATACTCTTTCTGCAAATCGGCCATCGGCGTCTCAATCATGTGATTGATAAAAATCTCGAGCGCCTCCTTCTGATCTTTAGCAAGCGTCGATTCTGCAACGGCTGCCTTGATTTCCTGCAGATTATCTTTGAGCACTGCGTCCGGATACAAAAGCAGGCAAGCCAGCGCTTTTAACCCCAAATTCACATCATTCTCCTCTAACTTTCGTTATTCGTATGTTAGTGAATGACGTCTCGTCAGCCCCTTAACCTCTGCTCAATTCGAACAAACAAAGGGTTACAAATTGGAGTGCGCCCATAGAATGAGAATAAACCCGAATAAAAGTTCGAGTTCCGTTTCTAGTTAAGTTTCTAGTTAAATAAGGAAAAAATATGCGTCCAAATATCAAGGTTTGGAATCCTGAAAATCCGGCCCAATGGAATAAGACGCTGGCATGGACGACTGTGTGGCTAAGTACCTTCAGCCTGACTCTAGGCTTTTGCGCTTGGTTCTTGGTCCCGTCTCTCGCCCCGAGATTAAACGAAATCGGCTTTTCGCTCACCCACAGCCAGCTCTACTGGCTTGTTGCTATGGTGGGTCTTTCCGCAGGTACGCTGCGTATTTTGTGGACTTTTTTACCCCCGATTCTCGGTACCAGAATTCTTGTCACACTCTCAACGGGTTTGCTTTTAATCCCGCTCTTCTGCTGGGTATATGCGGTCCAGCATCCTGACACTCCCTATTGGATGCTGATCTGCTTTGCGCTTTTAAGCGGCATCGGCGGCGGCACTTTCTCCGGCTTAATGGCCTCTACAAACTACTTCTTCCCGAAGCATGAAAGAGGATTAGCCCTCGGTATTCAGGGCGGTCTTTCCGACTTCGGTACCGGCTTGGTTCAATTCGTCACGCCGCTTGTCATCGGCTTCTCCGCCTTTGCGTTCTTAGGCGACGGTCAAGTCGCGCACCTCCCTGACGGCAAGACAGTTACATACTGGCTGCAGAACGCCTCCTGGATCTGGATTCCTCTAGTCGCAATCATCACGATCCTCTCCTGGCTCTTCCTGCGTTCCGTCCCGGTCTCCGGCAACGTCAAACAAGAGTGGACCATCTTCGGCAACAAACATACTTGGTTCATGACGCTCTTCTATTACGGAACCTTTGCTACGTTTGCCGGCCTCGGTGCTCAGCTGGGGCTGCTCGGCAACCATACTTTTGCCGGTATTGAAGGCGCTCCGAGCGCCGTTGCGCTTGCCTGGTTGGGCCCGGTTATCGGCGCCCTTTCCCGCGTCGGCGCAGGCCAGGTCTCCGATAAGATTCGCGGCGGCCGAGTCACGACAGTTATGGCCGTCTGCAACATCATCGGTCTGCTTGCCCTTTGGCTCTACAAACCTACAACCGTATCCGGCTGCTGGATTTGGCTCCTCGTGATGTTTTGGGTCTTCTTCTGGACCGGCGTGGGCAACGCTTCCACCACTGAACAGATGGCTGTCCTCTTCCCGCCGCTTCAGGGCGGTGCCGTGGTCGGCTGGACCTCCGCTGTCGGTGCATACGGTCCGTTCACGATCGGTATGCTGCTGGCTGAATGCGGTGCGGGCGCAATGTTCGGTATCTCGACACTGATCTTTGTCGCCATCCTGGCCATCAACGTTTACTACTACGATAGAAAGAACGCCCCGGATCTTTGCTGATCGTTCTTTCTCACCTCAAAGAAATTGCTTTAATTGGAGAACAAAATGTCCGGAATCATGAAGTCCTCCCTGTTCTTCGCTAAGAAGGTCGGTTCGTACTCAGACGGCTGGGGCGAAGTGACCGCAGAAGACAGGACTTGGGAACAGGCTTACCGGGATCGATGGGCACACGACAAAATCGTGCGTTCCACCCACGGCGTGAACTGCACCGGCTCCTGCAGCTGGCAGGTTTACGTCAAGGACGGCATCGTCGTCTGGGAAACGCAGGAAACCGATTATCCGCCCACACCCCCGGGAGTACCGAACCACGAACCTCGCGGCTGTCCTCGCGGTGCAAGCTACTCCTGGTATCTGTATTCCGCTTCCCGCGTGAAACATCCTTTGATTCGTGCCGAATTAAAGGCCGCTTGGGAAGAAGCCCGCAAGACCATGAAGCCAATGGAAGCCTGGGCTTCCATCGTCGAAAATCCCGAAGTCCGTAAGTCCTACACCGCTGCCCGCGGCTTAGGCGGCTTAGTTCGTACGACTTGGGATGAAGCTCTTGAAATAATCGCTTCGGCTAACCTTTATACGATTAAGAAATACGGTCCCGACCGTATTTCCGGCTTCTCTCCGATTCCGGGCTACTCCATGGTGTCCTACGGTGCAGGTACCCGGTACCTGAGCCTCATCGGCGGCGCACTCCTCTCCTTCTACGATTGGTACTGCGACCTGCCGCCGTCTTCTCCTCAGACTTGGGGCGAACAGACCGACGTTCCGGAATCCGAAGCCTGGTACTACTCGAGCTACATCATTGTTTGGGGTACCAACATCTCAATGACCCGTACGCCGGATGCGCACTTCTTGACCGAAGCCCGCTATAACGGCACTAAGGTCGTTAACGTCTGCCCGGACTACTGCGAAGTCACCAAAGACGCCGACTGGTGGATTCATCCGAAACAGGCCACAGACGCAGCACTCGCTATGGCGGTAAGCCACGTCATTTTCAAAGAATTCCACTACGACCATCCGGATCCTTATTTCACCGAGTACTGCCGCAACCTCACCGACTTCCCGATCCTTGTGATGATGGAGCCGCGCGAGGACGGTCATTTCACTGCCGGCCGTACAGTTCGCGCCTGCGACTTGGGCTATAAGGAACCCGAATGCAACAACCCCGAATGGAAGACGATTGTTTGGGACGAGCTTTCCGATAAGCCGGCAGTTGCTCAGGGCTCTATGGGCTACCGCTGGGGGCAGAAAGAAGGCCAGGACTTAGGCAAGTGGAATCTGCATGAAGTTGACGGAGAAACCGGCAAAGCCATTAAACCTCAGCTCACATTCCTGAAGAATTCGGATGCCGTCATCGATGTCGATTATCCGTACTTCGGCGGCCGCAAGCGCGACGGTTTTCCGAACAACCCCATGAACTCTGAAGTCATGGTCCGCAAGGTTCCTGCAAGAAAGATCCAGGTCGACGGCAAAGATGTTTACGTTGCCACCGTTTTTGATCTCTTTGGCAGCTACCTCGGTGTTGACCGCGGTCTAGGCGGCGAATGCGCCAAGAGCTACGCCGACAACATTCCGTTCACACCTGCTTGGCAGGAAAAGATCACCGGCGTCGAAGCACAGTACGTCATCACACTCGGACGAGAATTCGCGACTGCCGCGTCCAAGACTCAGGGCCGCGCCTGCGTGCTGATGGGTGCAGGCGTCAACCAGTGGTTCCAGACCGATAACACCTACCGCTCCATCATCAACATTCTGTTGATGTGCGGCACCTGCGGCGTCCCGGGCGGCGGCTGGTGTCACTATGTAGGTCAGGAAAAGATTCGTCCGGAAGCAGGCTGGAGCGAATACTCCTTCGCAAAAGACTGGGAACCGGCCACTCGTCATATGAATTCGACGAGCTACTTCTACGAGCACACCGATCAGTGGCGCTACGAACGCATCCCGCTTGCGGATATGCTCTCTCCGCTTGCAGACACTAAAGTCTTTGACGGCACGTACATTGATTACAACATTCAGAGCGAACTGATGGGCTGGCTGCCTTCTGCTCCGCAGCTCAACGTCAACCCGACCAAGATCGCTGCGGCAGCGAAAGCCGCCGGTGCCGAGCCGGAACAGTTCCTGATCAATCAGCTCAAAGACAGAAAGATCTCCTTCAGCTGCTTAGATTTGGATGCCGAAGAAAACTGGCCGCGCAACCTCTTTATTTGGCGCTCCAACGTGTTGGGTTCCTCCGGCAAAGGTCAGGAATACTTCCTGCGTCACCTGCTCGGAACCGAAAACGGCATCTTAGGCGGAGAACTAGACGGTTCTCATAAAGAACTCATGCCGCTGATGGAAAAGTGGCGTCCCGCACCTCGGGGAAAACTTGACCTGCTGGTCAATATGGACTTCCGCATGAGCACGACTTCGATTTACTCCGATATCGTGCTTCCGGCCGCTACCTTCTACGAAAAGAACGACATCAACACGACGGATATGCACAGCTTCATCCATCCGTTCGTTAAAGCCGTTCAATGCTCTTGGGAAGGCAGAAGCGATTGGCAGACATTCAAAGACATCTCCAAGAAGCTCTCTGAAATTGCCGCAGAATATGCGGACAACTTCGGAAACGTCACTGACGTTGTTCTCACACCGCTCGGACACGACTCTCCGCACGAACTCGGCCAAGCGCTTGGCGTCAAGAACTGGTACAAGGGCGAATGCGACCTGATCCCGGGCAAGACCGCTCCACTGATCCACGTCATCGATCGTGACTACCGCACGATTTATGACAAGTACACCTCGATCGGACCGCTGCTTTCTACGAACGGCGGCGGCAACCGCGGCATCAAGTGGAACCTGGATCCGGAAATCACCGAACTCTGCCAGTTAAACGGCACGGTGCAGGAAGGTGTAGCCAAAGGCCGTCCGAAGATGGAAACGGATATCAACGCCGCCAACTTCATCCTTCGCGTCTCTCCCGAAACCAACGGTGCTTTGTCCTTCAGAAGCTGGTCGTTTGTGAAAGACCAGTGCGGCGTAGATGCCAGCTTCCTCTCCGAAGGACACATTGCCGACAAGATCACCTTCGATGATCTGGCACATCGCCCGGCTAAGACCTTCAGTGCTCCTGACTGGTCCGGTACGGAAAACGATGAAATCCCGTATGTCGCTTTCTGGCAGAATAAGTACCTGCTTTTGCCGTGGCGCACGATTACCGGCCGCCAACAGTTCTACCAAGACCACGCTTGGATGAGAGCATTCGGTCAGCAATTCGCTCAGTACAGAGCCCCGGCTAACCAGAGAGCGCTCACCGGTTATCGCGATGTCGCAGACAACGGCAACAAGGCCATCGTTTTGAACTTCATGACGGCCCACCAGAAGTGGGGTATCCACTCCACCTACTACGACAACGAACGCATGCTCACGCTTTCCCGCGGCGGTCCTGTCGTTTGGATGAGTGATATCGATGCGGCCAACGCCGGCATCGCGGATAACGACTGGATTGAGTGCTGGAACGCCAACGGCGCGGTGGTCGGACGTGCGATTGTTTCTTCTCGTATGCCTGAAGGACTTTGCGTCATGCAGCACGCCACGGAAAAGACGGTCAACACCCCGGGTTCGGAAGTCACGGGCCTGCGCGGCGGCGACCACAACTCTCCGACACGCGTTATTTTGAATCCGACGCATATGATCGGCGGCTACGGCCACTTGTCATACGCCTTTAACTATTACGGCACGATTGCCCCGAACCGCGACGACTTCGCTTGGGTCAGAAAGATGAATAAAGTGGACTGGATGGATGAAGAAGCGGAAAAGAAAGGAGGTGCAGTATGAAGATTCGTGCTCAAATCGGCATGGTCCTGAATCTGGACAAATGCATCGGCTGCCACACCTGTTCCGTTACCTGTAAGAACGTTTGGACGAATCGTCCCGGAACCGAATATATTTGGTTTAACAACGTAGAAACCAAACCCGGCGTCGGCTACCCGAAGAGCTGGGAAGATCAGCAAAAATGGACAGGCGGCTGGGAACTGCACAACGGAAAGCTGCGGCTGCGCCGCGGTACAAAGCTCGGACTGCTCTCCGGTATTTTTGCCAACCCGAAACTGCCGCAGATCGACGACTACTATGAGCCGTTTACTTTTGATTATCAGAATCTTCAGAAAGCGCCTCGCATGAAGACATGCGTGACTACGCAGCCGATCTCTTACCTAACCGGCAAGAAGATGAAAAAGATCAACGGCTCTGCAGCCTGGGACGACAACTTAGGCGGCATCGACATTAAGACCGTCGATGACGTGAATTTAAAGAATGTCGAACGCGAAATCTACGCTCAGTACAAGAACACGTTCCTCTTCTACCTGCCGCGTCTGTGCGAGCACTGCCTGAACCCTGCCTGCGTTGCAAGCTGCCCTTCGGGCTCCATTTACAAACGCGAAGAAGACGGTATTGTTTTGGTTGACCAGAACAAGTGCAAGGGCTGGCGTATGTGCATGAGCGGCTGCCCTTACAAGAAGGTCTACTACAACTGGTCGACCGGCAAAGCCGAAAAATGCATTTTCTGCTATCCGCGTGTTGAATCCGGTATGCCGACCGTTTGTTCCGAGTCCTGCGTAGGACGTATCCGCTACATGGGCGTGATGCTCTACGATGCCGATAAGATCAAAGATCTTGCATCCACACCTAACGAAGGCGATCTTTATGAAGCTCAGCGTCAGATCTTCTTGGATCCGAACGATCCGGAAATCGAAACCGCTGCCTTAGAAGCCGGCATCTCGCATGATTGGATTGAAGCCGCAAAAGCTTCTCCGATTTACAAGATGATTTCCAAGTGGAAGATCGCACTTCCGCTGCATCCTGAATTCAGAACGCTGCCGATGGTTTGGTACGTTCCGCCGCTTTCTCCGATTGCCCAGGCGGTCGATGTAGGCAAACTCTCCATGAAGGGCTTTATCCCCGATGTGCAGAGTCTGCGTGTTCCAATGCAGTATTTGGCCAATCTGCTCGCGGGTGGCAATACTAAACCGGTCATAGAAGCTTTGAGCCGTCTGCTTGCCGAAAGAACAATCCTGCGTAAGTATTCGGATGAAGCAGGTACAAGCCAGTTCCTGACCTGCGAAATTCTCCCCGAACAGCTCCAAGACATCGAAGAAGTTAATGAACTCAAAGCGTTGGGCTTAACAGTTCAAGACATTTGCGATATGCATCGGCTGCTCGCGATTGCAGACTTTAAGGATCGTTTCGTTGTTCCGTCTGCCAACCGCAACACAGAAGCAGCTGTTCTTCTGCAAGGCACGCAGGGCTACAACCTTGGCGGCGGAGAAGACATGAGACGCCGTGCGGATTCGCTTTTCGGCGGTCCGATGAACCGCAAGATCATTCCTTTGTTTGAAGAATATCAGCGCGCTCCGGACTCTACACAGGAGGGCAAATAATGAGTAACTTTACTTTGGTATGGCACTTTCTAATTTTCGGAGTGCTGCCTTATGTCGTTATCGCCGTTCTGGTGCTCGGCAGTCTGGCGCGTTTCGTTCTGGCGCCGTTCAGCTGGAAAAGCCAAAGCAGCGAGATTTTAGATAAGAAAGATCTTTTTTGGGGTGCAAATCTTTTCCACATCGGTGTGATCTTTCTATTCTGCGGTCATTGTTTCGGGTTGTTTACACCGACAGCGTGGCTAAATGCAGTCGGTCTAACGCCCAGACTCCACCAATGGATGGAAATCATCGCCGGAGGAGCCTCCGCCGCACTTGCCATTGCCGGTCTTCTGCTTCTGACATGGCGCCGCCTATCCAACGAACGCGTAAGGACGGCATCCCGCCCGAGCGATTTTTGGGTCTTGTTCCTCCTGCTGGCGGTCATCATTCTCGGAATTTGCTGCGTTGTAAATTCTTACTTTACTGACCGCTCCGGTGCGACCATCATTCTTTTCGGAGAATGGGTCAGGGGCCTCTTCACCTTCGACTATGAAGCATGGCAGAAGATCCTTCTCGTTCCCGATTGGCAGAAGTGGCACATCTTTGTCGGGCTGATCATTTTTCTGATCGTTCCGTTCACAAGACTGATTCACATTTGGAGCGGCTATCTGTCAGTGTTCTATCTAATCAGGCCGCACCAGATTATGCGTGCCAATAACGGCAAACCTATGAAATAATTAGGTAGGATCTTCATTACAAGAGCTCGGTTTTCCGAGCTCTTGTCAGATCAGGGCTAGGTATTAGCGACGGATTATCCAACCGGATAATTCATTGATCAGCAAAGGACGGGATTCGATATGGAAGAAACTCTTTCTCATGACAGATTTCGGCGCCAGTGACTTTAGTTCCTCAAGGAAACCTTCTGAGCCGGAGCCTTGGTAGCTGGAAAAAACATATAATTCTTTGCCTACTAATGGAGTCTCATTAAGAAAGCTGCGAACCAGAGTCGGTAAGCGCCCGTTCCATACCGGAGCGCCAATCCATATGTTCTTATATGCTGCAATGTTAAATTCCTTCGGGACCGTAAACGTGTCCGGATATTCATTTCTTGCTCTTTGGCTCCGTGATAAAGACGCTGTTTCATAGGGATCTTCTGGAAAGACGAAAACTGAACAAATTTCCACCATCGGAATGCGGTAAAGAGTTGAGAGGGCTCCTGCAATCTTCCGTGTATGGCCTCCCCAGCTATAGAAAAGAACAACACCGTCCTCGCTAAAACTGTTAGCGCTCCCGATACACGCTGTACTGCCTAAAGACAAAGTCAGCATCGATAGATTAAAGCGGCGTCTGTTCATACGAAATCCTGCAAGCAAATCAGTTCAATGCCTTCATCTGCCCCGAGGTTTCGGCTATATTTTTTCTCAACAGGATCCTTCCAATGCTCATGAACGCCAAGGCTGTTTTTGACAAAAACATATTTGACACTTGATGGCGGTTTATCGGCAAGGGCCATTTCGCGCAGGTATTCCGTTACTTTGGCCCCGAATTTTCTGAGAACGAAATTATGCTCCAGCATAAAAGGTTCTGTGCAAAGAAAATCCGCAGCGACACTGTCTATGGCCACCGGGTCTTGAGAAAGGAAAATGCTGGACGGCAGGGCTCCGCAAAAAGGAGGTTGTTTCCAAGAATATTCCTCCAATCCTACAGCACCTGTAGATCTCTCACTTACTGCGCCGACTAAGCCATCGATGAGATACAAAATCGTTTTCCTTCCGATATGCGGATTAGATTCCAAGTCGACGTACGGTGTGTAGTTGGACTTTATAAGCGGAGAGACGAATTCATGCAATCCTGCCACCAAAGGCGAAGCTTTTTTGTCTGAATTTATGACCGAACCGAAGTGGTTTTTAGCACATAACGTCACTCCGCCCATGCTGTGTCCTTTAAGATCACAGCAATTAATCAGATAGGCTGCTTGAGTAAGGCAGCTAGGCAAATAAGAAACCTCGCCGTTGACCTGACCAGACCAATGAATCGGCTCACTTCTATCTTCAACGCAAGAATAAACATCTTGAAATTTGACAGCCTTCGGAAGGTCGGCATTCACATAACGCCTGAAAAACTCAGGAATATTTCGAGACGCATCGTAAACAACGATATCCTCTCCGTCCATTCCTCCGTTTTTCTCCAAAATCATCAGGTTAAAGCAATCGTTGCCTATGAACCCGGGCAAATTGTATTGCCGGACGACCTTCAGATAAAACCCGTGGATTCAAAACTGGAGTTGGTAAGAAAGTTAATCGCACCTCACATCGTCCCGAAGTCGGATTTCATGAAATTAACGAAAATGCCGATCTTAATAATTTACGGTGACAATATTTCAACAAAGCATAGTAAGGTCCTCAACGAAGAAGTTTGGCGCATTTCTCTTCAAAACGCAAAAACTTTTGTAAATGAGATCAATAAGAACGGCGGGGACGCCACCCTCATCGAGCTGCCGAAGGTCGGTCTGCATGGAAATACGCACGCCTCTTTTGCCGATCTGAACAACAAAGAGGTTTTAAAAGTTATGACAGATTGGTTAGCTGAGAAAGGCCTTTCACGCAGCGACCGCCCGCATACGGGGCCAAAAAACTTAATAGTCCGATTACGATCCCATTGGAGCAGTAGAAGCTTTGTCGAAAAAACGCGACAATTTCATAAGATAAGACAACTGGAGCGGCGGTTATGGCACAAACAGAACCTCTGACAGAGAGACTTGCAAAGCGCCTTCCCTTTGAAGGAAATTACAAAACCGCCGTTCCGGGAGTAGCAATTCATCGTTTTAATCTCAGTTCTCGGCCGCGTGCGCGAGTCTACAAACCGATGGTCATCTTCATCGTTCAAGGAGAGAAGTTACTTAGACTTGACGGCCAAGAGGTCCGCTACAAACAAGACCACTACTTCATCTCCGGCCTTCCGCTTCAGCTAAGCAGCGGAATGACGGGAATCAGTTCTAACAAGCCCTATCTTGCCATCTCTGTCGATCTTGAGGACGAGGTTATATGAGAACCCATCCACAGCATGCAGTTGTCATCCATAAAGAGAACCGCCTCAAAATCAACGGCAGCAATAGAGAGAATTACGCCTGAAATTCTCGATTGTCTCTGCCGCCTGCTGGATCAGAGTGAGAAAGAAGAGGAAATCGATATATTGGCGCCGATGATTAAACGGAAGCTGTTTTATCGCGTTCTGCAAGGGCCATTCGGATCAGTCCTCGCAAATCAACACACTTTTGGAACTCAGCAGTTCTATATTTCGAAAGTCGTCAACATGATTCGTGAGAATCTAGGAAAGACTTTTGCGGTTAAGGAGCTGCCCGAACAATGCTGCATGAGCATTCTTACCTTTCACAGATGTTTCAAAGAGGTTATGAAACTGACCCCGCTTCAGTATCAAAAGAACCTAAAACTGCAGGAGGCGCAAAACTTAATGCTCTACAAAGGATTAACTGTCCAGCAAGCAGCATTCGAAGTCGGATATGAATCTCTTCGTCAATTCTCTCGAGAGTACAAAAGACAGTTTGGCAATACGCCTAAGAAAGATATACAAGAACTAAAAGAGCGCCTCTGTAAAACAAGCAATTGGTTCTCAGATCGGTAGCGAGATTACGGAATCTTGAGCGATAGCAATTCAAAGGCGCAGCTTTTTGCGCCTAATCTTTTCAGCGCGTAGCTTCTTTAACTGCTGCCCAAACCAACGCCGCCCCAAAAGCCCCGAATATCGCGCCACAGATACCGTCGATCCATTTCCCGGATTTCCGATAAAAAGCCTTGGGCTTCGACATTCCGAGAATCAAGGCTACGAAAGAAAACCAAAGAAGACTTTCAAGCACGACAACGGCGTAAATCACTATTGCTTCCGCGCTTCCCATGTCTCCGGTCACGAACAACGAAAATACCGAACTGAAGTAAATCAATGCTTTTGCGTTAGACAGATTGGTCAGTAAGCCGACAACAAAGGAGCGAAATCCTGAGCCCGCCGCCTGCACTTCGGCGTGAGGTGCCGTGTCTTTCTTAAAGGCGCTATTGAGGAGGACGTAAGCAAGCCACCCTAGGTACAAACCGCCGAGCAACATGATCACTTGCTGTAACCACGCAAAACGTTCAAACAACCACTGCAAGCCTAAAAGGGATAAGGCGGCCCAAAAAGCGACACCTAATGTGATGCCAAATACGCAGCAGAGCGCTTCTTTTCTCGAGCGGCCGACGGCAGTTTGCATGACGATAAAGCAATCCGGCCCCGGAGACATAAGCGCAATCAGGTGAACAGCGGCGATCGTAAAGATGGTTGAGAGCATGATTTGAGGTTCCTTTTTTCAAAAATTATAGTATTCGACTAGGCTGTTCTTTTCTTCCTCAGGAACAATACTCAGACTCTTCACTTATCCATAAAACCGTTTCAAAAAGAAACGCCTCGCAAACCTCCGCTGTTTTCAAGCAGCGAAGAGCGAAGCGTCACACTGGTCTTTCTAAATGAAGTTAGAAGTTATGGTGCAAGCCTAAGCCCAAGCTCCAGGACTTGAAATTCTCTTCAACAGCCTTTTCTTTAAACATCTTTCCGGCGGTTGCATAAGCGCCCCACCCGTAAACAAAGGTGCGTTTAGAAAGCGGATATTCATAAGCCGCACCGACTGTGAAGCGATTGAATTTGTCATTGGAGAGCTTTGTGTCGTCCACTAAGACGCCGTCGGCAGACCTAACTTTGCCGAATCCGTAGTTGGCAGCTACTTTGAAGGTACCGCCGGCTGCCGGAACTTCTGCGCCTAACGTGAAGGCATTTTGATTCATGCCGTTGCCGGAAACCCAAACATCTTCCAATTGATCCAGAGAGTGGAAACGATTGGCGTACTGATAACCGAAGAAAGCTTTGGCAACTTCAAAATCATACGCTGCGCTCAGGCTATAAACCATTGTGGCCTTGTTTTTATCTTCTTCGGATTTATTGTCGAAGCGTTCGACAATACCGGCTAAAGACAAATTTCCGACTTCATATGTCAGACCCAATCCGTAGTAGTGGCTGTTGCGGGACCATTTTGCTGTATCGTCCTCAACACCGTTGGAATACTGTGCGTGGATTTTGAGGCCGCCAAATTCCGGAGAAACATAAACAATACTGTTGTTATTGATTTGACCGGTCACGAATGTATTTCCCAATCCGGCCTGAAGATAGTCGGTGCCGAACGGAGAAGCATCCCAAATCGAATAAGAGCCTTCATAGGAAGCTAAACCGCCCATACGGCCGAATGCAAGTTCACCGAAGTTCCCGGACAAAGAAAGGGTTGCCTGTTTGCTAAAAGCCTTTCCTTCTTCCCCGGTAGTGCCGCTATCCATAGCAAAACCGTTTTCCAAAAGGAAGCCGACAGAGTATCCGTTTCCTAAATCTTCACTTCCTTCGATGCCCCAAACGCTGCCTCCTGCGATACCGTCTTCGAGAGAAACAGTAGCGTCTCCTCCTTTTGCTTTGTTGACGACCACTGCTCCGTCGATCGTCCCGTAAAGCGTTACCTGAGATTCAGCGGCAGCCATCGAATCGACGGAAGCCAATGCTATGACCAAAGCTGTTTTAACTAATTTCATACAACCTCAAAAAACAGTTAGAAGTTTAAATAAGAATCGTTATCATTTTATTGCTCAAAATGCCGCTTTTTCATTTTTTTTCTAACAAATCTTTTGTTTTCCAACAGTTAACTAAGATAGAAGTAAAAGCTTTCAAAATGACTTCACGGTATTTATCTTTTTAATGGATTAAGTTCTCGTTTTTGGCAATGTTTCGGACGGCCCCAGAAGAAATAGAGAAGAATTCGTTTATCTTGAATCTGAACTTTTTAGAACAACTAATTTTCCATTCTCAACGTTTGTCATCTCTATGAAAAAACTCGTTTTTGCTGTAGTTGTATCGTTTGCAGCTTCTGCCGTCTATGCTGAAACCTCCGTCACGCTTTATGGGGGCGCCGACGGCGGTATTACCGTTCAAAAACTCAAAGGAAAATCTGCAACCGTTAAGTTTGCTAACGGCAGCCTGAATACCAACATGTTCGGCTTCACCGGAACAGAAGATCTCGGAAGCGGAAACAGTGCTTTCTTTAGACTGGAACAAGGCTACGTCCTGTCAAACGGAAAAGAAGACGACAACGACGGCGACAAGGCCTTTAATCGTCAGGCTTACCTGGGTTTTGAAAGCAACTTCGGGCAAATCGCATTCGGCAGAATCGGAGCGCTTGGTTCCTACAACGGCGAATACTCCATTTCCGGTTCATCGGCCTACAACACCAGCTTTTCCGCTCTCAGCAACATCCATAGTGCGTTTATTCTTACGGATTGGATGGATAACACGATTGCTTACTTGTCCCCCAGCCTTAGCGGTTGGAAGCTTCATGCCACTTTCTCTAACGGCGTGAATGAGGACTCTGAAAAGTGGTCAAGAAACAAGCACTATTACGGCCTCGGTGCGACATACGAAGGCAAAGCTCTCAACTTCGGAACCTACTGGGAAATGCTCGACAATAAGAGAGGCGAAGGTCTTTCAAAGCCTAAGGCGACAAACTTGTTTACTGCCCAGGCTTCTTATAATTTCGGGGCATTCAAGCTTTACGGCGTCTACCAGTATGCGCTTCATAGCATGAAGCTCCCGAACTACACCGAAATCGAAGGAGCGCACAAAGGCGCAAACCAACATGCGCTCGCACTCTCTGTGGCGGTTCCTTTTGCCGGCGGATCAGTAAAGTTCCAGACTCAAGGTGCGTTAGGCAAACTCAAGGACACGGGAGAAAAGTACAATTCTTATTCTCTCGGCGCCGCCTACCTCTACCCGCTTTCCAAACGAACCACGCTTTATACCCAGGCCGGCTGGGGCACGATGGGAAAGGCTTTCAAAAAATATGATTCCGGTTTAGGAGGCTGGGCCGCCACCGTCGGCCTAGGACACAACTTCTAAAAGCTCAAGGGCGTTAAATAAGCTCGCCATCCGTCTACGACTGTCAACTGCCTCGGCCTGAAGGTCGAGGCTTGAAAAAGTCTCTAGTTGACTAGCTTCAGTCCGTCGTTTTGAGGACTACGTTGGTTGGGAATGCACAGGCACCACGGGATGCAGATCCTAGTCCCGCGCTCTGCGGCCGATGGTTAAAAGCTCTGAGAG
>ERZ772816.1145-NODE-1145-length-24837-cov-14.084053_pt1 | contig 24837 bp, 19 predicted proteins | sample MGYA00511359_ERZ772816 | MGnify/ENA primary metagenome ERZ772816 (study PRJEB29015, sample SAMEA2737710) | human gut metagenome | biome: human gut; feature: human-associated habitat; material: faeces | place: China | collected 2012 ...
TTTCTCACAAAAAGGCCGCTGCGCCACACCTTCTCCACACCTTCCGTGCAGCGGCGTGAGCGATTTGGCCATAGGCAATTTTCTCCCGGACAAAAAAGCACCCGCCTCTCTCCCCCATCGGGCAGAAAAGCGGGTGCTGATTTTTTCAGGGTCGTGCTCCGGCTCAGGTATCCTGCAGCTCACCACGGCTTGCGGCCTTGAGGTAAGCGAAGATGAAGCCGTCGAGGTCGCCGTCCATGACAGCGTCCACGTTGCCGGTCTCGTAGTTGGTGCGGTGGTCCTTGACCATCGTGTAGGGCATAAAGACGTAGGAGCGGATCTGGTGGCCCCATGCGATCTCGTTCTGGACGCCCTTGATGTCGTCGATCTTATCCATGTGCTGCTGCTTGGCGATCTGGTACAGCTTTGCCTTCAGCATTTCCATCGCGTAGTCGCGGTTCTGGAACTGGCTGCGCTGGGTCTGGCAGCTGACCACGATGCCGGTGGGCTTATGGATGAGTCGGACAGCGGAAGAAGTCTTGTTGATGTGCTGGCCGCCGGCACCGGAGGAGCGGTAGACCTGCATCTCGATGTCCTCGGGGCGGATGTCCACCTGGATGGTGTTGTCCAGCTCGGGCATGACTTCCAGCGAAGCAAAGCTGGTCTGACGGCGGGCGTTGGCGTCAAAGGGAGAGACGCGCACCAGACGGTGGACGCCGTTCTCGCTCTTGAGCAGGCCGTAGGCGTTGGCGCCCTTGACCATCATGGAAGCGCTCTTCATGCCGGCCTCGTCGCCGTCCTGATAGTCCAGGACTTCGACGGTCATGCCGTGAGCCTGCGCCCACTTGTTGTACATCCGGTAGAGCATCTCGGCCCAGTCCTGTGCCTCGGTGCCGCCGGTGCCTGCGTGGAAGGTCAGGATGGCGTTGCTGTGGTCGTACTCACCGTTCAGCATGGTCATCAGCTGCAGCTCGTCCACAGCCTTGCCCACGGCGTTGACGGCCTCTTCGGCCTCCGGCACCATCTCGGGATCGTACTCCTCGTCCAGCATGACCAGCATGGTCTCTGCGTCATCGTACAGGCCCTGCAGCTTCTCGAAGCGGGTCAGCTTGCCCTTCAGGTCGCCCACCTCGTCGAAGACCTTCTTGCTCAGCTCAGCGTCGTCGTAGAAGCCGGGGCGGGACATGGTGTGCTCCAGCTCCTGCACGCGCTTGCGGGAAGCGTCGATGGCCAGCGCCTCCTCCAAGTCCTTTACAGCGGTGTGGTATTCAGCCAGCTGTACTTTCAGTTCATCAGTGGTGATCATCGTTTTATTCCTCTCGTCTCAAAGAACAGGAGCAGCCTCTTCATCATCAGCCACGCACACGGGCAGGCCCGTCTTAGTACAACCTCTCAGTCTCGCTGACGCTCGACAGCTCCCCTAGTAGGGGAGCCTCTGGCGAAACCGTTCACTTTGCGGGGACTGCCAAAGCCTCCCCTACCAGGGGAGGTGGCACGCCGTAGGCGTGACGGAGAGGTTGTACGAAGGAAAGCCTGCCCGAGGACTCGGCCAATGACGGAGAGATTTACTCCCAAAAGATACAGTTTATACACAGATACTTCATTAGTATACCCAGAATCCATGATAAAGTAAAGAGGAAAAAATACCATTGTGCTGGAAATTTGAAGATTTCCGCCTTTTCTTTTCCGCATTTTAAGTGTATAATACTGATAAACTACCCTATTCATTGGAGGATGTTATGCCAAAATACTATGGCTGTCCGTGTGAAGGCTGCGGCAAGCCCCTCACACTTCAGGATGACATCGTGGTCTGCCCCGACTGCGGCGCGCCTTATCACCGCGTCTGCTACGAGAAACTGGGCCAGTGCATCCACCGCCCCGCCCACGCCGCCGGCTACGAGTGGAAGTTCCCCTACGAGGAGAGCCAGCTCCGCACTTGTCCGTCCTGCGGCGAGCGCACCCTGCGGGATGAGGAAACCTGCCGCTGCTGCGGTGCTGTGCTGCCCCCCGAGGGGCAGGAGCCTCCTTCTTCCCGCGACAGCAGTGAAGAGACTTTCGACTACTCCCAGATGTACCGTCAGTTCGGCACTTCCGCCGACCCGGAGAAGGAGTTTTTTGAGGACGCCTTCGGCAAAGAGGCCAAGATGGACGGCATCGCCCGTCAGGACTGGCTGGACTATATCGGCCCCGCCGCCCCCGCTTACCTCGCCGCTTACAGCCGGATGCAGCTCCAGAAGAGCAAGGTATCCATGAGCTTTTCGGCTCTGCTGTTCGGCCCCTTCTACTTCTTCTACCGCAAGGCGTGGAAGCCGGCCTTCGGCTTTCTGGCCGCTGAGCTTCTGCTGGCAGCGCCCACCTTTATCGAGATGCTGCAGCTCTCCGGCAGCGCCCTCGCCCCCGCCATGAGCGCTTCCGCTCTGACGGTATTTGCCCGGGTCTGCTCTGTCCTCAGCTTCGTGCTGATGCTGGTGCGCGGTATGTACGGCAAGTGGCTCTACCGCAAGAGCGCCGCCGACCACATCCGCCGCATCCAGTCCGAGTTTCCCGATGCCCAGCAGCGTCAGGCCGTGCTCCGCGCCCAGGGAGGCGTCAGCCTTGGGGCCGTGCTGCTGTGTATGCTGCTGCTGATGGTGGGGGGCAGCGCCTTTACCCTGCTGCTGGGCCCCGATCTGCAGGCTCTGCTTACTGCTCTTGCCGGCTGAGGCACCCTCAGCCGAGACTATAAACCAAAGGAGTCTGAATCATGAAAAAGATCACCAAGGCGGTCATTCCGGCAGCAGGTCTGGGCACCCGGGTGCTGCCCGCCACCAAGGCGATGCCCAAAGGAATGCTCCCCCTCGTGGACAAACCCGCCATCCAGTATCTGGTGGAGGAGGCTGTCCGCTCCGGCATCACCGACATCCTTATCATCGTGAGCCGCAATCAGGACATCATCCAGGACCACTTTGACCGCAGCCCTGAGCTGGAAGCAAAACTTGCCGCTCCCGGCAAGGAGAAGATGCTGGAAGAGTGCCTCGGCATCTCCAATCTGGCCAACATCTTCTTCGTCCGCCAGCAGCAGACCCTCGGCCTCGGCCACGCTGTCAGCATGGCCAAGCCCTTCACCGGCGACGACCCCTTTGTGGTCATCTATGGTGACGACGTCATCTGGGGCGAAGACCCGGTCTGCGCTCAGCTCATCCGTGCCTACGAGGAGTTCGGCCGTCCGGTTGCCGGCGTGTCCGCCGTGCCTTGGGCCGACGTGAGCCGTTATTGCAGCCTCAAGACCACCCCCATCCATGACAACTACTTCTTTGTGGACGACATGATCGAGAAGCCCAAGAAGGGTCAGGAGTTCAGCAACTACTCCATTCTGGGCCGTGTGCTGCTGACCCCGGAGATCTACGACATCCTCGCCAAAACCAAGCCCGGTGCCGGCGGCGAGATCCAGCTGACCGACGCCATGGCCGAGTATGCCCGCAGCTACGGCGGCATGACGGCTGTGGAGTTCACCGGCAAGCACTACGACATGGGCAACAAGCTCAAGGTCGCTGAGGCACAGGTGGAGCTGGCCCTGCAGCACCCCGAGATCGGCGAGGCGTTCCGCGCCTACCTGAAAGAGTTCTGCAAGACGCTGTGACCCTCTCAGTCTGCTTTGCAGACAGCTCCCCCAGAGGGGGAGCCTTTGGCAGACCGGGTCACTTTCACCTGACTGCTGGAAGTTTCAAATAACATAAAAGATAGTGCCCTGCTACAGAGATTCACAGCAGCTTGACAAGGTTCTCTTGTCTAGAAGCCGCTGCCCTCTATAGCAGGGTACTACTGTTTCCGACAAAATCAAACTTTGCTCGTCCAGCGTGGGCCTGACCGGCCTGCCAAGGCCTCTCCCCATGGGAGAGGTGGCATTGCGAAGCAATGACGGAGAGGGCAAAAAAGCGCCCTCACCTTGTCATCGGTGAGGGCGCTTTGCTGATCGCTGATTATTTTGATTGGGTTGATTATCTCAGATTAGTCGCTGACGTAGGGCATCAGAGCAACGTGACGAGCACGCTTGATAGCCACGGTCAGTGCGCGCTGATGGAAAGCGCAGGTGCCGGTAACACGGCGGGGAATGATCTTTGCACGCTCAGAGACGTACTTACGCAGACGGGGAACGTCCTTGTAATCGATGGTGTCGATGCGATCGACACAGAAGCTGCAAACCTTCTTGCGGCCGCGACGCATGGGGCGTGCGGGACGAGAGCCTTCGGTTCTTTCAAAAGCCATTGCTTATTACCTCCTGTTGGATTTTTACGGTTAAAACACCGGTTCGGGAATCAGAACGGCAGGTCGTCGCTGTCGTCGATGACAGCGAAGTCATCTGCATTGCCGGCGGAATAGCTGGGAGCTGCCTCCACAGCAGCCGGACGGGCAGGGGCTGCGTTCTGGTAGGACGGAGCAGCATTCTGATAGCTGCCGCCGCCCTGATTGCTGCCATTCGATTTGGAGCCAGCAAAGTTGATGTTGTTTGCCACGACCTCCACAGCGGTGCGGTTGTTTCCGTTCTTGTCCTGATACTGGCGGGTCTGGAGACTGCCTTCGATGGCGATCAGACTGCCCTTCTGGAAATACTTGGAGACGAACTCTGCCTGCTGGCGCCATGCGACGATGTCGATGAAATCGGCCTGACGCTGCTCGCCCTGACGGGCAAAGTTGCGGTCACACGCAATGCGGAAGCTGCACACATTGGTGCCGCTCTGGGTGGTGCGAAGCTCGGGATCCGCCACGAGACGGCCCATGATCGCTACAACATTCAACATAATACGGACTCCTTTTTCGTCACGAAAAGATTACTCCTCGTGGGCAACGATCAGGCTGCGCATAACGCCCTCAGTGATCTTGTACACACGGTCGAGCTCAGCGGGGAAGCTGGGGTCAGCAGTGAAGTTGATCACGGTGTAGACGCCTTCCTCCTCATCGTTGATGGGGTAGGCCAGACGGCGCTTGCCCCACTCATCGATGGAATCGATGGTACCGTTAGCCTCGATCAGGGACTTGAACTTACCGATGAGAGCGGAAGAAGCCTCCTCGTCGAGAGCAGCGCTGGTAATCAGCATGGTTTCGTACTTTGCCATTTTGTAGCACCTCCTTTTGGACTTAAGGGCCTCAAGAATATGAGGCCAAGGGTACACAGCCAGCGCGGCGTCGCGCGGACTGTGCGGCGTGTCTGTTCAGACAGCAATTTATTATAGCAAGCCCCGCAAAAATTGTCAAGCCCTCCCGCAGGATTTTTTTCGTATTTTTGAGCGCATGACAGCAAAATCTCCCTCATCATTCTTTTTATGCTTTTCCAGTATATCCGTCATATCTTTTTTATATGGCATCATTCGTCATTTCCAAGCCAGTTTTCCTTTGCATTTCGCCGAAAGATGGACTATAATAAAAGACGTCCTTCTCCCCTTCTGTCTTCGTGCGCGGCGCATGGCAGGGCTTACGGGGGAGCGAAACGACTGCTAACGTCAAAGGAAGGATCATTTATGTATTCCATTTTTCGGAATCTCGCCCTCATCCTCATCAGCGCCAAGTTCTTTGCGCTGCTCGCCCGCAAATGCCGGGCGCCGCAGGTGGTGGGCGAGATCATCGCAGGTCTTGTCATCGGTCCCTGTCTGCTGAATCTCGTGCAGCCCAGCGACTCCATCGCCATTTTTGCTGAGATCGGCGTCGTGCTGCTGATGTTCACCACCGGCCTCGGCACCAACCTTCAGGAGCTGATGCGGGCCGGCCCCATCGCCACCCTCATCGCCTGCGTGGGCGTGGCCGTGCCTCTGGCAGGCGGCACCCTGCTCTACAGCCTGTTCTACGGCTTCTCGGCGCTGGGCAGCCCGGAGTTTTATCGGGCGCTCTTCATCGGCACCATCATGACGGCCACCAGCGTCTCCATCACCGTCGCCACCCTGCAGGAGCTGGGCAAGCTCAAGAGCTTCCTCGGCACCACCATCGTCAGCGCAGCCGTCATTGATGATGTCATCGGCATCGTGGTGCTCACCTGTGTGCTGGGTGCCAGCGGCGGCACAGACACCAGCCTCGTTGATGTGCTGATGGACACCGTCCTCTTCTTCATCGCAGCCATCGTCATCGGCCTCATCATCCACAAGGCCATGCTCTGGCTGGACCATCGCAACCCCCACACCCAGCGTATCACCATCGTCAGCCTCGCCTTCTGCTTTGCCATGGCCTACATCGCTGAGCAGTATTTCGGCATCGCGGACATCACGGGCGCTTACATCGCGGGCATCGTGCTCTGCTCCCTTGAGGATGCGCCCTACATCGAGCGCCGTGTGGACATCAGCGGCTATATGCTGTTCTCCCCCGTCTTCTTCGTCAGTATCGGCCTGAAGACCGACATCAGCGGCCTGACACCCACCATCCTGCTGTTCAGCGCCTGCTTCGTGGCCGTCGCCCTGCTCACCAAGATCATCGGCTGCGGCCTCGCCGCGAAGGTCTGCCGCTTCAACTGGCCGGACTCCCTCAAAGTGGGCGTCGGCATGATGACCCGCGGCGAGGTGGCCCTCATCGTGGCCCAGAAGGGCCTCGGGGTCGGTGTGGTGGACCCTGTCTACTTCACCGCCGTCATCCTGCTCATCGTCGTGTCCTCTATCGTGACGCCGCTGGCGCTGAAGGGGCTGTTTGCGAAAGGTTAAACCTTGAGCGAAAGCCTCTCCCTTTGGGAGAGGTGTCACCGAAGGTGACGGAGAGGGCAAGCTCGTCTCCCAAGAGCATCCACACAGCGATACGCACCGGCTTTTGTCAGAGCGATGCTATCGCTGTGTTTTTGTTTTCTCGTAGCAGCCTTGCCCTCTCAGGCGCTTCGCGCCAGCTCTCCCAGAGGGAGAGCCATTGGCAGACCGGGCCACTTTCCGCTGACCGCTGGAAGCTCAATATAACGTAAAAGATAGTGCCCTGCTACAGAGGGCAGCAGCTTCGGGACAATATCTCTTGTCAAGCTGTTGTGAATCTCTGTAGCAGGGCACTACTGTTTTCGGATAGAGTAAGCTTTGCTCGTCCCGCGTGGGTCTGACCGGCACGCCAGTGGCTCCCCCTTTGGGGGAGCTGGCATCGCGCAGCGATGACTGAGAGGGCTAGGGCGCTGACGAGGAGCCAGTACCTCTCCCTCCGGGAGAGCTGTCACCGAAGGCGACTGAGAGGGCTACGTGCTAAATCCCTCAAACGACCTGAATGCGGCCTGCGCCATACGGATTCTCGTAGTTCAGCAGGTAGCCCGGATAGCTTGCCAGCGGGCTGTTGGCGCTGCTCAGGACAGGCACATCGTTCACAGCGTCGAAGATCATGGCGTAGGTGGACATGACGAGGTAGTCCTCAGAGACATAGTCCTTGATGAGCTCTGCGCCGTCGAACATGGCGAAGCCATCGCCCAGATTGCGCAGGGTGTAGTTCATGCCGGCCAGCGCATAGGTGCGGTTCAGGTCCAGCGGCTCGTAAGTGCCGGTCTTCCTGTTGTAGATGCGCACGTTCTGGACACGGGGCGTGCCGGTGGCGCTGCCCATCCAGACATTCTTGTCGTCGGTGAGGACGGTGTTGGGGATGTCGGTGTGGATCTCGTAGGTCGCACCGGCAACATGCAGGAAACCGCCGTTCTCCTTGCCCTCCGGGCCGACGAAGCGGGCGCCGAACTCCAGAGCATCCTGGATCTGCTTGCCGGTAACAGACATCAGGCAGGCCACATTGCCGAAGGGGCTGACCTGCTTGCAGGTCTTGAAGGTCCACTTGCCGGCGTTCACATCGGTGCGGATGCCGCCGCCGTTCATCATAGCGATGTCGCAGTCCAGCTGCTCGACCTCATTGAAGTAAGTATAGATGCCGTCGGCCACGAAGTCGCCGAGGTTGGTCTCGCCCATACGGATGCGGCGCTTGCCGGCAGCGGGGTCGTTGATGTAGAATTTGATGTCCGTGGTCGCGATCTGCTCGCCCAGCATAGCGTCCACATCGTTGATCCAGGCTTCTGCGGTAGCGGCCACAGCGGCGTCGGAGACATCAGCGGTGGAGATGAGCTCGGTGGTGATCGCGCCGTCCTCGGCGATGGTCATCTTACCGACGTTTGCCAGATAAGAGCCGGTCTGGGTCAGGGTGACAGCCTTGCCGGCTGCATCGTAGACCTGCTTGTTCTCCATGACGGTATGAGAGTGGCCGTCGATGAAGGCGTCAAAGCCGGTGGTGTTGGCAATGACTTCCTCACTGGTCCAGGGAGAGGAGGACGGGTCAACGCCCAGATGGCCCAGACCGATGATGATGTCTGCGCCCAGGGTCTTGGCCTTGTCGATGGCCTTCTGGACGGCGTCGTACAGTTTCCTGCCGTCGTCACCGCCCAGGATGTCGTAGATGTACTTGGTCTGCTTGGCGTTCATGAAGTAAGCAGGAGTGGACTTGGTGAAGGACTCGGGGGTCGTGATGCCCACGAATGCGATCCACTTGCCGCCTGCGGGGAACAGCTTGACAGCGGGCAGGACGCGCAGTCCGGTGCGCAGGTCCACCCAGTTGCAGGAGACATAGGGGAAGTCCGCTTCCTTGATGATGGCCTTTGCGCGGGCCATGCCGTAGTCGAACTCGTGGTTGCCCGGAGTAGCGATGTCGTAGCCAGCCTCATTCATCAGCTCGATGATGGTAGCGCCGTCGTCCATGGAGCCGTAGGCCGTACCCTGAATATGGTCGCCTGCGTCCACCAGCAGGACGGGCTTGCCCTCATCCACGTAGCCCTGCTTCATGGCAGCGATCGCGGCATAGGTCAGTTTGGGAGACTTGTTGTCGATGTAGGTGTGGACATCGTTGGTGTACAGGATGGTGACAGCGGCATCCTTGCCCGTCAGGAAACCGGCCGAAGCCTGAGGAACGGCAGCAGCCATGGCGGAGGCAGCGGCGGTGACACCGGCAGCCTTCAGGAAATTGCGGCGAGAAATAAAGTGTTTCACGAAAAAGAACCTCCTTTATGTTCCAGACCAGTTTTTGCGGCACAGCCTCTCTTCCGCTGTGCCGCATTCTTTGTTTTAAGCTTACCACAGAACCGCCGAAAGAGCAAGCACAAAGATAGTCATCCTGCATAATAGTTTTCTTTATAAGTACGACTTTTTATGGAATCTCGCGCAAATCAGCACAAAAGACCGGGCCGCTGCTTCCTGCCTCAGGCTTGCAGCGACCCGGTCTTCCGGTTATGGAGGGATCAAAAATGGAGTGTTATTGTCAGATCGCGTGATACTGGCGCAGGAACTTCTCGAGGTCGGTGCCTTCGATCTTCTTCAGCGCCTCCTTCAGGGCGATGCGGCCCATAAGAGGCAGCTCCATGTCCGTGAGCTTCCGGCCATCCCGCAGCTTCACCGAGGCATCCACCAGCGCCCGGACGTCATAGGTGCTGCCCCAGACCTCCGGCACGCCCCGGTCGATGTTCAGCAGCCGGTACACGGCCTCCATGCCGGTGCGCATGGAGTATTCAGTGGTGAAGATGGTGTCCCGGCCGGTCTCGGCGAACTGGCCGAGGAAGGCAAAGTTCACCGCATCCTTCGGCACGATGTCGGGCCGGTCGCCCTTCGCGCGGGGCATGAAGAAGGCGTCGATATAGGGCATCATGACCGGCACGGTGTTGGCGCTGTGCTCGGCAAGCTCTGCGATGTCCTCCACCGGCACGCCCAGATGGTAGAGCCACTCCATGCAGATCTCCCGGCCCGTGCAGTCCCGCATGGGCTTTTTGACGTAATCGCCGGGCTTATCGCTGAACAGGCCGTACACCCAGACGCAGAGCTGGTCTTTGGGCTGCGCCCGGAACTGCTGCTGGCGGTTCAGGGTCCAGCTCATGAGCCACTTGGAGTCCTTCACCGTGACGATGCCGCCGGTGACGGTGCGGCCGCTGAAGGGGTCGCGCTTGCAGATCTTCTGGATATACTGGGGGATTTTCTCATCCAGCGTCGTGATGGTGGCGCTTTCCCAGTTGGTCAGCTCCGGCTGGCTGCAGAACTTTTCCGGGCGGCCGAAGGAGTCGTCCAGCGCGGCGATCCGCTTCCAGAGGTCCCAGCCGTTGCCCGGCTTGATGGCGGGGTCGAAGCCCGCGGCCTTGTTCTGTGCGCCGACGGTGCAGCTCTCCACGCAGCCGCCGTTGGTGATAAAGAGCAGGTCGTCCTCGGTCAAATCAATGGTCTCCACCGCGCCCTTATGGTCTACCGTGATGCCCGCCGCCTGCTTTTTGCCCAGTTCGAGGCTGAACTGGACGTCCACGACCTTTGTGTCGTAGTAGAACTGGACGCCGTGGTCTTTCAGGTAGGTGACCATGGGCAGGATGATGGACTCGTACTGGTTATACCGGGTGAAGCGGAGGGCCGTGAAGTCGGGCAGACCGCCGATGTGGTGGATATAGCGCTGGAGATAGAGCTTCATCTCCAGGGCGCTGTGCCAGTTTTCAAAGGCGAACATGGTTCTCCAGTAAAGCCAGAATTGGGAGCCGAATACCTCATCATCGAACACATCCTCGATGGTTTTGTCATAGAGATCCTCATCCTTCGTGAAGAAGAGCTTCATGATCTCCATACTGCCCTTCTGGCTCAGACCAAACTTTCCGTCCGTATGGGCATCCTCGCCGCGGCGCTCTGTGGCACGACAGAGAGAATAGTTCGGGTCATGCTTGTTTAACCAGTAATACTCATCGAGAACGGACGCGCCTGGAACCTCCAGGGACGGGATGCTGCGGAACAGATCCCAGAGGCACTCGAAATGATCCTCCATTTCGCGGCCGCCGCGCATCACATATCCTCTTGTCGGATCATCGATTCCGTCGCAGGCACCTCCGGCGATATCCATGGCCTCTAAGATGTGGATGTTCTTTCCCGGCATCTTGGCATCGCGGACGAGAAAGCATGCCGCCGCCAGGGATGCGAGACCGCTTCCCACAAGGTACGCGGACTTCTCCTCGATTCCCGCCGGCTTCTCCGGGCGGGCGAACGCTTCGTAGTTTCCGTTTGTGTAGTAGATTCCCTTGCTGTTCTTATCATGTTTTCCGAGTTCTGTGTTGCGGTAATCGTATCTGCTTCCATGGGAAGTCTTTTTCATCTTATCCATTTCCATGTTTCCGCGCTTCTTCGCCGCGAGTACCGCTGTGATTCCAGCTCCGGCCGCCAGAACTGCTCCGGCTTTCCATCCTTTTTTGCTCATCGTTTCTGGTTTCCTTTCCTGTTTATTTCATTTCTACATTCCGTATCATGTAGTTTTCATAACTATATTGCTGCTTTTGATAGTAATCCTTTCCACGGGCTTTGTCAAGCTTTCCATTCAAATATTTTGAACGCAAAAGTTTTTTCTGCGCTTCCCGCCTTTTATCTTCTCCTTTTTTCTGATTTTCATTCAAAAAGTACCCCGCCCGCTGTCTCTATAGGGGCAGCGAACAGGGTACTAAAAAGGGGAGGATAAGTATTAATCTTTTTCTTTTGTACTGGTCATAGGATTGCCCGTTTTTCCGTTTTTATACATTCATCATTGATTTTCCATACACATTTTTTTATAATAAGCTTACGGAATACATTCAGATTGGAGAATACAGAAATCATGAAAAATCTTGTAATCGGACAGTCCGGCGGACCTACCGCCGTCATCAACGCGAGCCTTTATGGTGCGGTAAAAGCATTCAGGGAATCCGGCGCGGACGGGCATGTTCTCGGAATGATCAACGGAATCGAGGGATTCCTCGCTGACCATGTGATGGACCTTTCCACGGACCTCTCTGACAAGGAACTTGAGCTCTTAAAGCTCACTCCGGCCGCATACCTTGGTTCCTGCCGTTATAAACTTCCGGCAGATTTAGACAGTGAAGTTTACCCTGCGATCTTCGATAACTTCCGTGAGATGAACATCGGATACTTCCTCTATGTGGGCGGAAACGACTCCATGGATACCGTGGACAAGCTCTCCCGCTATGCGGAGAAGATTGGAAGCGATGTGAAATTCATCGGAATCCCGAAGACCATCGACAACGATCTTGTCCTCACCGACCACACACCGGGCTTCGGAAGCGCCGCAAAGTATGTTGCCTCCACCGTCCGCGAGATCGTCCTCGACGCCTCCGTCTATCAGCAGAGATCCGTCACCATCGTCGAGATCATGGGACGCCACGCAGGATGGCTCACCGCTGCTTCCAGGCTTGCAAGAAAATATGAGGGCGACAACCCATGCCTTATCTACCTCCCGGAGACTCCGTTCTCCTTAGAGCAGTTCTATAATGACCTGGACGCTGCATTCAAGAAATCCCCGAACCTCGTTGTCTGCGTCTCCGAGGGAATTGCCGATGAGGGCGGCACCTTTGTCTGCGAGTACTCCGACGCAGCGAAGCTCGATTCCTTCGGTCACAAGATGCTCACCGGCTGCGGTGAGGTCTTGGAAAGCTTTGTCCGCGACAAGTTCGGCGTGAAAGTCCGCTCCATCGAGTTAAATGTCAACCAGCGCTGCAGCGGCATGATGGTATCTGAGACGGATATCGAGGAAGCTGCCATGGCAGGCGCTGCCGGTGTGAAGGCAGTTCTCGCCGGGGAGACAAAGAAGATGATCGCCTTCAAGCGTGACTCCGACATGCCGTACAAGATGCACTGCACACCGGAGGATGTAAGCCTCATCTGCAATCAGGAAAAGAAATTCCCAAAGGAATGGATCAACGCGGCAGGAAACGATATCACCGATGACTTCTCAGCTTACGCTCTCCCGCTGATCCAGGGCGAGCCGAAGCGCGTGATGGAGAACGGGGTGCCGAAATACCTGTACAGAAAGTAAGTTTGGTATTATCACCCATAACCGCGAATTTTAACAAAACTCTTCAACAAAAGCAAAAGCCCGTGAAAACATGCTTCCACGGGCTTTTTCCTTTTCTTTCCTTGGTAAGAACTCTCCCACTTCCTGTCCCAGACTTATTCAAGATCGAAACAGCCCTGCACCGCTGCCAAACGAAATCCACTTTTCCATTTAACTGCTGCACAGAGCTGTTTATTTTTCATATTCCATTAATTCACTTCACTGATATCCATCAGCCCGCACCCGTCATAGAAGAACTTTAAAATCTCCTGGCAGGTCTTTCCCTGCTTTGCCATGCCCTGGGCACCGTTCTGGCTCATGCCGACACCGTGTCCGAAGCCGCCTCCGTAGATTGTGAAGGTCGTCACCTGATTTTCATCGGTTCCGTTGTTCTCGATATAGATGAAACCGCTGGGAAGTGTATCCCATCCCGTAGATGTGGAACCGTCTTTCCTGTTGTATACAAGTGATACATTTCCGAGAATGCTGCGGATCCTGCTCTGCCCGGAAAATGTCTTGGAACCTTCCGTTCCAACGACCTTCAGGGTCTTCGCGTATCCACCCGCTCCCCTGGATGTGATCGTAAGTCCCGTGATCCTGCCGACCCCGCCGATCTTTTCGTCCAGGATCGTGCTGGTGGTCTTCGTGTTCCAACGGAACATCGGGAAGTCAGAGTCGTAGGCATCTGTGTTCTCGTCCTTGATAAAGCTCTCAAAGGCCTCGTTGGATGTCAGATCCAGCTTCTTCGCCTTGTTGTTGATCGTGACTGCCCTGAGGTACGGCGTGTTGGACGCATCCGCTCCCCACACACTTCCGTCGGTTCCATGCCCGTCAGATGTGGAGTAATAGAACGCCTCGATGGGATCCCCGTTGTATTCCAGAAGCTGACCAAAGGTCTCATTCACAGCGGTATCCGTGGAATCGAAGGTCAGCGTGTTGTTGTACACCTGGAAATTCGTGCTGTCATCCACATGGGCACCGTAGGTCGAGTAGGCATTGCCCTGAATCTGCCTCCATGCGTAGGTTCTCGCACAGACCGCCTGGGCCTTCAGCGCCTCCAGCTCATAAGTCGGCGGCATCTCGCTCGGTGTCACCCGCTTTAAATATTCCTCGAGATCCACCTCGTTTAAGAGAAGCAGGCCGTCGCTCTCCTCCGTGATCTCCATATGTCCCGGATAGACGGGCATTCCCTGAGCGCGCTCCAGACTGTGTACCGTGATCATTCCGCCTTCATTTGCGGAACGGAATGTGAGACGCCCACTTGCGACCCTTGAATCTCCCGGTTTTATCGTCACCGTCTCCCCTGCTGCGATGGACTCCGTCTTTGCATCCTTCTCATCTCCGTACTCCAACACTGCCATGGAGTCGCAGGAAAGTGTGATCGTATCATGGAACAGTGACTTAAATCCGTTCGTCATGATAAGCACGCGGATCATGTCGATATCCGGTTTCTCCGTCGTCAGGGCCGCACAGATCTTTCCATCCGCCACCACAAATTCCTGCATGTGGTAGCCGACGAGAATATCCTTCTTCTGCTGTTCCCTGAGAACACCGTAGGTCCGATAGATCTTAAACTGATCCGCCAGCGGCACGCTGCCGTAGCCGTCGATCTCAATCTCTGTGTCGCGGACCGCAAGGACCGTTCCGGTGATCTTCTCTTTCTTCAGCACCAGTCGTTTTGGGGTTCCGCCCTTTAAGTACAGATCTCCGATCTGACCGGAGATCTCGCTCTCATCCTTTAAAACTCCCTTTACCGGAAATTCCCTCTGGATATTTCCGATAAAGACCGTCACTGTCTTTCCGGAGAATCCCGAGATCCAGGCATTCTCGTAGACGATCTCGTCCGAGACCATCTCCTCCACCTTTAAGATCTCATCGTCTCTCGCCAGAAACCGGATCTTCTGATCAATATATCCGTCGAGGTAAAGTCCCTCAAACTGAAAAATACCGTCCCTCGTGTAGGCTGTCCATGCAGGCGCACCATCCACATTGTCCGGTGTTCCGTAAAGGTCCGTCTCCACCTCGGCCACAGCTCTGTCCGGATCCACCGCCGCGCGGAACGCGTCATAGAACTTCCAGAAATTCTCACTGGAGACCGCCTTTTTCGCCCGGTCACCGGAATCCACATAAGAAAGGAGCGCATCTGTTTCCCCTTTTCCCTCTTCCGATGCCTTTTTTGCCCAGTCTGAAAGAACCGCGTATGTAACTGCGGACGTAGCGCTCCGCTCGTCCGCTTTGACCGATCCGCTGTCAAGATATCCCTGACCATAGAGGTAGTCCATATATTTCACATACCACTGGTCCGATAGATCTTCATCAAAATTCGACGTCTCCGGCGCATTTTCAAGAATTCCATCCCCCGACTCCAGTGTCAGTGCCACCGTCCGGGATGCCGCTGCCAGGGAGACTCCATCCTCTTCCCTGTCCAGAAGTACGATCACGATCAGCAGAACCACGATGAACGTCGTGACTCCCGCCATCCAGTTTATCAGTTTCCTTCTCTCGTTCATAATTCCTTTCCCGACCAGAACCAGCTACTGTTCGTCACCGTGTTTTTTATACTCGCCGTTCTGTTCGTCGATCCGCTTCAGATTTACATAGTCCTCTTCTTTTATGCTCAGACTCTTCTTTGAAAGGAGATATTCCTGAATCTGATTATAAATATGAATGATGACTGCCATCAACGGAACCGCAATGATCATTCCCACAAATCCGCACAATCCGCCGAACAGCAGGATCGAAAACAGTACACCAAAGCTGGAAACACCTGTGGAATTTCCCAGGATCTTCGGTCCTAAAATATTTCCGTCAAACTGCTGAAGCACAAGGATCAGCCCGATAAAGTACAGACACTGTTTCGGACTGATGAGGAATACGAGGATCGCGCACGGAGCTGCTCCAATAAATGGTCCGAAGAACGGTATCACATTCGTCACTCCGATGATCACGCTGATCAGCAGCTCATACGGCAGCTTAAACAGATGCATCAGGATAAAGCAGAGAATTCCGATGATCAGGGAATCGATCAGTTTTCCGATAATAAAGCCGGAAAACGCTTTTTTAATAAACTGGAATTCAGCCACAACGATATTGGCCGCTTTCAGTGGAAGAACGGAATAAATAAATTTTTTTCCCTGCGCTGATAGGGATTCCTTGATATTTAACAGATAGATCATAACGATCAATCCGATCAGCATGTTTTTTGTCAGCGTGATCACATTCATGACTCCGCTGGATACGCCGCCGACAATCTTCTCAATATTCTGGAAGTTCTGGAAATTGGAGAGATTCGACATTAAGTCCGTCTCCATCCAGCTCTGAAAATACTGGGCTGACTGCTCGTAAATATTTAAGATTGCCTGCTCCACCGGCGGGTTGTTCACGAAGAATTCCGTCAGCCAGTCATACACGTTCTGGAAATAAACCGGCATCATGTTGATGATCCCCACGATACTGGAATAGAGCTGCGGGATGATCATGCTGGAAAGGCTTACGACCACCACGATCAGAAACGCAAGGCTTATCACTGTTCCAACGGCTTTTCCAAGGAAATTGCCGAAGGATTCACTCTTGAACCGTTTCTTTGGCGCGATCTTCTTTTCCTCGTCCTCTTTTTTCTTGTCGTCATCGTGCACATACACGACTGTATTGTAGCACCAGTTATAGACCGGAGACATTAAAAAAGCAAGTACAGCGCCGTAGATCACCGGTGCCAGGACAAACCGCACTTTTCCCAGAAAGGCAAACACTGCATTCCTCTCCAGAAACAGAAAGACGACAAACACCGCTGCGATCAGTACCAGGATTGCTGTCACCCCCATGTAAATGTATCGTTCGAACCGTTCATTTTTCATAAAAAAGTTTCTCCTTTGCAGTTGTTTCTTCCATTCATATCATATGTATCGAAACCTGTTTGCACCCATAATATCATACTTCCCATGTTTAGAAAAGAGCATTTGCGAAATCTAAACCCCCGTCATGCGCGGAAATCATGCGTCGTTCATCCATGTAAAATAACGCCATGTTATATCCCACTATATGAAAAGAAGCAGCGATCTCTCGCTGCTTTTTTATCTTTCGCAATCCCAAAATGCCGTTTCCTGAATAATTGACGCCTAGCAATGCTAGGTGGGCATCCGCACTTAAACATCTGCCTTCCACTCGATGGAGGCCTGACATCCGTTCAAAAATATAGGAATCCCGTATGTCAAAATGTAGGTTCAAAATAGACAGGAGTGTCGAACATCCCAGGAATCACATTCCCTTTAACTGAGAACTATTATAGCGCATCACGGATCATTTTTCAAGTTCCATTTCCTGGTGTCATGTATTTTTCTGCGACTCATAATTACAACTCCCGACATAGCTGTAAACCGGATCTTCGATCCCTGCTGTACTGTCTGTCTTGTCTTTAACACAGACAAAGCATCCCAAATATCGGCTGATCTTTTTTTACATCATACCTTTTAAGAGCTTTGTTGTCTCCTCCGGTGTCTCACAGAGGTAATCTGTCCCGGCGCTCTGGAGTTCTTCACGGCTTCCATATCCGTAAAGCACGCCGATCACGGAAAGTCCCGTTTTCTTCGCACCGTATACATCATGTTCCCGGTCACCCACCATGATCACGGAAGGCTTCTCCTCCTCGCTGATGCAGTTTTCTTCCAGGACATAGCGGATCACATCGTCCTTATTCACACGCGCTTCATCCATGGACGCGCCGCCGATAAATTTAAAATACTCTGTCAGTTGGAAATATTCCAGGACTTTCTTTGCGGTCTCCTCCGGCTTCGATGTTGCCACATAGAGTTCGAGGCCAGCCTCCTTTAAGGTCTTTAACATATCTTCCACGCCATCGAACGGCGCATTATCCATCCAGCCTTTCACATCGTAGTATTCCCGGAACACATAGATCGCATCATTTGCGTCCTTATCTGAAAAATTATAATATCTCTTAAAGCTGTCGAAGAGCGGCGGTCCCACAAACGGTTTCAAGACCGAAAGGTCATCCACATGGATGCCGTAATGTTTCAGCGCATACTGAACACCCCTCGTGATCCCTGGCATGGAATCCGTCAGTGTGCCGTCAAGATCAAAAAATACTCTTTTTAACTTCATCATTTTTCCTCTTTCACGTATTTCCAATTTCATGAGTTTTATTATCCCATGCCCCCATTTAAATGTTAATTATAAAATCCTGTACTGCCCTTCCGCCAACCTCCACTATTTTCCATGGCTATCGACTTTTCGTTTTCAAACCGACAGAATATATCACCTGTATTCTATTTCAGATCTGCAGCTGCAAAAAAGCGGCACCCACCAGAACCGCTTTTTTACGGTTCTGGCACATGCCGCCTTTCCCTTATCCTTTTTATCTGACCCGGAGTTTACCGGAAAAACTCGTGATTTCCATGTTTAAACAGGAATTCCAGATGTCTGTCAAACCAGCTGGCGTTCTTTTTTGATGACGCATGCCGGTTCATAAAATACAGGGCACCGTCCGTCAGATCTTCACCTGAGAGCGCCCGCCCTACGGCCTCCACCGTCTCGGCTGTGACCCTGCATCTCTTGATGGAGCCGTTGGACACCGGTGAAAACTGGTGTTTCTGGTAGACAACTTTCGTGATCGTGTTCGGGAATGAGTCATTCTCCACACGGTTTAAGATCACGTTCGCCACCATGACACGGCCTTCCATGTCACAGTTTCCAGCTTCCGCCTGCACGATCCGTAGAAGAACATCGTAGTCGCTGTCAGAGTAGCCGGTGAAAACTTCCCTTGCAGGCTCCTCCGCCGCAGTCTCTTCCGCTTCCGCCTGTACCTCTGTCACAGGTGAGCCTTCTGCTTCCGCCTCAACCTGCACAGCTCCGGTCTCTGCGTTTCCCGCAGTTTCCACTTCCGGCCCCGCAGACTCATCCTGAGCCCCATTGCTCTCGTCTGCTTTTTCCGAAGCTCCTGCGTCCTCGGCGCTGTTCTTATCATTCGTCTCTGTATTTTCAGTTTCTCTCTCGATATCTGCTTCCGTCTCCGCGGATGATGCTTCATCCGCCGTCGTCTCATCCTCTAAAACATTTCCGTCTGTTTCCGGAAGAGCAGTATCTTCTGTCTCCTCCAGACTGTCTTCATCCGAACCTCCCTGCGTCTCTGCAAACGCTACGATCGCGTTTTTGCCTCCGCCCTGGAAGTCCACCGCTGTAAATGGAATCACTGCAATCAGTGTTGCGCCCATCGTGAGAATTGCCGCATTCCGGTGCATCTTCTTTGTCACACCGGTGAAGAGTGATTTCACAAACTGAAAGACTGTCTGAAGAAATGAGTTCCATGGATTCATTTTTGAATACCCTCTTTCTCCGTCCTGTCGCCGGTTGTTCATTCCGACCGTTTTCCGGCCGGTGTCTGTGATTATAGGAGAATGAGAGGGCAAATGTCAATAAGCCATGGCCAACTTTGTTACATTTTACAGCCCGTTTTTTAATGATTGTTACATTTTATTAATATCTTTTCCAAATATTATCGGCATAAAACCTAAATTTTTGGTGGTATTGGCAAGTATAAAATATTGCAAATGTTACAATTTTGTTAAATATTGATTCCCCACTTTCAGGTGGTTTCCGATAACTTTTTCATTTATGTTAACCATTTTGCTGCAAATCCAGCAGTTTTGCTCCCACATAGTCCGCGAGAGTCTGCGGGGAAAGCAGTACCTGGAATCCCCTCTGGCCCGCGCTGACAGCGATCGTTTCGTATTTTAACGCCGCCTCATCAATAAAAGTCGGGAACTTTTTCTTCATTCCGATAGGAGAACAGCCACCGCGGATGTACCCCGTTGTGGCTAAAAGATCCTTCATCGGAAGCATCTCCACCTTCTTATCTCCCGCCGCTTTCGCCGCCTTTTTTAAATCTACTTCACCGTCCACAGGAATACAGCAGACGAAAAATCCGGTGCGTTCTCCCTTCAGTACAAGGGTCTTAAACACGCTTCCATGATCCACACCCAGCATGTCCGCCGCATGGCTTCCGGAGAGATCGTTCTCATCCACCGGGTACTCCTTCGCCTCGTAAGGGATTTTCGCGGCATCTAAAAGCCGCATCACATTTGTCTTTGTTTTATCATTTTTTGCAGATCTGCTCATAAATATTTCCTCCTGAACACAGCCTTTTCCCTGCGCCGCATCTGCCCGCAGTCCGGTATTTAATCCTTTTAGGCTGCACATCATTTATACAACGGAATACGCAAAAAAGCAATAATAAAGAATGTGCCTTGGCACATTTTCGCGCCTCGCGCGGTCGCTTGCGACAATCTACATCTTCGCGCGAGTGCGCATCATTGGCACATGAGTGCCTTTTATGTAATAGAGAATTCCTCGGAATTTCCTATTACACAAAAAACGGCAGCAAACTCTGCAATCTGCTTACAGATATCCGCTGCCGTTTATCTACTTTTCGACCTGTTTCTTCTATATATATGGCCCCTACGACAGGATCATACGGTCGTTCGCAAGTTCGCCGCCTGCAGCTTCCTCAAACTTCGCGAGAAGATCCTGAACCGTCAGGTGCTTCTTCTCCTCACCTGCCACATCGTAGATCACATGGCCCGCGTTCATCATGATCAGGCGGTTTCCGTGTGCGATGGCGTCACGCATGTTGTGGGTGATCATCAGAGTTGTCAGATGTTCACTGTTTACGATCTTATCCGTCGTCTCGAGGACTTTCGCCGCCGTCTTCGGGTCGAGAGCCGCCGTGTGCTCATCTAAGAGAAGAAGTCTCGGCTTCTTTAAGGTCGCCATAAGAAGTGTCAGCGCCTGTCTCTGTCCGCCGGAGAGAAGGCCGACTTTCGATGTAAGGCGGTCCTCCAGGCCAAGCCCCAGGATCTTTAACTGTTCTCTGTAGAATTCTCTCTCTTTCGCGGTGATCCCCGGTCTCAGGGAGCGCGTCATTCCTCTTCTCGCCGCCAACGCCATGTTCTCCTCGATCTGCATGGTGGCAGCCGTTCCTGTCATCGGATCCTGGAATACACGTCCGAGATACTTCGCACGCTTGTGCTCCGGGAGCTTTGTCACGTCGATATCATCGATGGTGATTTTTCCCTCATCCACAAACCACGTTCCTGCGACCGCATTTAACATGGTAGATTTTCCAGCTCCGTTTCCACCGATGACGGTGACAAAATCGCCTTCGTTTAAATGAAGATTTAATCCGTTTAACGCAGTCTTTTCATTGACGGTTCCCGCGTTGAAGGTTTTATAAATACTGTGAAGATCAAGCACGAGGCGCACCTCCTCTTTTTACCGGTTTAGAGAAATATTTGCCTTTCATGTACGGGATCGCAAGGAATACCGCAACGACAAGAGCTGACAGGAGTTTTAAATCATTGGAATTCAATCCCATCCAGAGGACGACCTGAAGGACCAGATAATAAATGATCGCGCCGAAGGCAACGGAGAACAGCTTGAAACCGAAGTTCTGGCTGATCTTTCCGAATACGACCTCACCGATGATAACGGCTGCGAGACCGATCACGATGGCGCCACGGCCTGCATTGACATCTGCAAAGCCCTGATACTGGGCATATAAGCCGCTCGCAAAGGCAACGATCCCGTTGGAGATCATAAGACCTAAGATCTTTGTGAAATCGGTATTGATACCCTGGGCACGTGACATATTCTGGTTGGAACCCGTAGCACGGATGGAGCATCCGATCTCCGTTCCGAAGAACCAGTAGAGGACTCCGATCAGGATCACAATGATCAATGCCGTCACGAAGATCGTGTTCTTATAAAAAGCGACTTCCTTTACATAACGGAGAGACACTAAAAGATCATACTTGTCCACGCTGATGGCCTGATTTGCCTTACCACCCATAATGCGAAGGTTGATGGAGTAGAGACCAAGCTGAGTCAGGATTCCCGCGAGGATCGCCGGGATCCCCATCGCCGTGTGAAAGATTCCGGTCACCAGACCCGCGATCATTCCCGCGATAAAGGCTGCAAACAGGGATACCCCTACGGAATGCCCGTTTAACATGAAAATGATGCAGACAGCACCACCCGTACACATGGTTCCGTCCACGGTAAGGTCCGCAAGATCAAGGATCTTATATGTAATATAAACGCCGATCGCCATGATGCCCCAGATGAGTCCCTGTGCACAGGCACCCGGCAGCGCGTTGAACAGTGTCAAAAAATTCACGTTTCTTTCCTCCTATGGCTGATGATAGCAAACAGGGTGACAAAAGTTTTTGCCGTTTGCCACCCTGATGTCCTTATAATTTCAAGTCGTTATTATTCTTCGATCACAACGTAGTCATCCGGAACCGTGATTCCAAGTGCCTCACAGTTTGCCTTATTGTATTTCTTTGTTACCTCCGGTGCAAACTCGATCGGCATTTCCTTTACGTCCTTGCCGTCCATCAGGATCTCTGCGCCCATCTCACCGGCTTTGTATCCGATATCGTAGTAGCTGATAGAAAGTGTTGCAATACCACATCCTTCACAGATTCCCTGCTCACCGGCGATTACAGGAACCTTAGCCGGCAGACAGATGTTATTGATGATTTCTGTGTTTGAAGCCATTATGTTATCTGTAGGAATGTAAAGTGCATCACATTCGGAAACTGCATTTGTTACAACAGACTGAATCTCATTAGAATCAGCAGCTGTGTACTCTTTGTATGCGATTCCATCTTTCTCTAATGCTTCAGCGAAAAGCTTTGCCTGATATGCTGAGTTCGGTTCAGCGGAGCAGTAGAGAAGTCCGACTGTTTTAGCATCAGGAATGAGTTCTTTGAGCATTGCCTCCTGCTCATCAATCGGTGCAAGATCGCTTGTTCCGGAAATGTTCATTCCTGTTGTTCCTGTCCAGTCAGAGATATCAAGTGCTGTGGCGTAGTCTGTAACAGATGTTCCGAGAATCGGGATATCACTTGTTGCTGCGCTTGCACACTGGAGTGCTGTTGTTGCATTTGCAAGAATCAGATCCACATTATCCGCTACGAAGTTATTTGCGATTGTAGCACAGTTAGCCTGCTCGCCCTGGCCGTTCTGAAGGTCGAATTTGACATTGCCTTCTCCGAACTTTTCTGTACAGGCATCTTCAAATCCTTTTGTTGCTTCGTCAAGAGCAGCATGCTCTAACTGTTGTAAGATACCGATCTTATAATTCTTTCCTGAATCGGATCCGTTGTCTGCGCTCTTATCTGTAGAGTCGGATGAACTTCCGCATGCTGCAAGTGAAAGTGTCATTCCGGCAGCCATAAGTACTGCTAAAATTTTCTTAGATTTCATGATTGTGTCCTCCCTTTTTCGATTCATGCAATCTACGCTTTAAACCGTTACGCTTTAAAGTGCTAAACTACAAGATGTCATGTGTTAAATTATAGCACGATTATTTGATACGTCAAGTGAAAATGGAACAAAAAAGCAAGATTATTGAAAAAATGTTGCAAAAAAACAATGCTTTATTCGTCTGGAAAATTGTGATATTATAAGATATGGTGTAAAATTAAGAATCATGAAAGTCTTTCTTCTATAATATGGGGATTTTTGCTGCAAAGAAATTAACAGAAGGATTTTTATGGAATTGAATAAAGGAGTTTATTTTTATAGATGAAGAAAAAGCACGAACACATTATACAAAGTGTGCGGCCGGGAAGTATCGCAGAAGAGCTGGGGATTGAACCGGGAGATCAATTGCTGGAGATCGACGGGAATGTGATCGAGGACATTTTTGACTATCAGTTCTATGTAGAGGCAGAAGAACTGGTTGTTCTGGTTGAAAAACCGGATGGCGAACAGTGGGAGATGGAGATCGAGAAAGAGGCCGATGAGGGGCTTGGGATCGAATTTGAAGAGGGACTGATGGATGAGTATCATTCCTGCCATAATAAGTGTATTTTTTGCTTTATTGATCAGATGCCGCCGGGAATGCGTGAGACACTGTATTTCAAGGATGATGATTCCCGCCTTTCCTTTTTACAGGGAAATTATATCACGCTGACGAATATGAGTGATAAGGATGTTGAGAGAATTGTGAGGTACAGACTGGAACCGATCAATATTTCTTTTCAGACGACGAACCCGGAGCTTCGCTGCAAAATGCTCCACAACCGTTTTGCGGGGGAGGCACTGAAAAAGGTGGACATCCTGTATCAGGGCGGAATCGAGATGAATGGGCAGATCGTACTTTGCAAAGGGGTTAATGACGGGGAAGAACTAGAACGGAGCATCCGGGATCTGACGGGATATCTGCCGATGCTGAAAAGTGTGTCTGTTGTGCCGGTAGGTCTGACGAAGTACCGGGAAGGGCTTTATCCCATGACCCCTTTTACAAAAGAGGATGCGAGAGAAGTGATCCGGGTGATCCATAAGTGGCAGGAGAAGGTTTATAAAGAGTATGGAACGCATTTTATCCATGCAGGTGATGAATGGTATCTGCTGGCAGAGATGGAAGTTCCGCAGGAAGAAAGTTATGATGGTTATCTGCAGTTGGAGAATGGAGTTGGAATGCTGCGGCTTTTGTTCAATGAGTTTGAAGAAGCATTCGGAAAGCTGACAGGTGATGACCGGGTGGAAGAACTTTCCGTTGCAACAGCAAAGCTGGCGTATCCATATATAGACAGGATGGCACGGCGGATGCAGGAGAAATATCCGGGGTTGAAGATCCATACGTATTGTATCAGAAATGATTTCTTTGGTGAGAGGATCACGGTATCCGGGCTGATCACGGGGCAGGATCTGATGGCACAGTTAAAAGATCAGGAACTTGGGGAAAGACTTCTGATCCCATGTAATATGCTGAAGATGGATGAGGATATTTTTCTGGATGATTTTACATTGGATGAGGTGGCGGATACTTTACAAGTTCCGATTGATATTGTAAAATCAAGCGGGCAGGATTTCGTGAATGCCATTTTAGGAATTGATACAAGAAGAAATAGAGACAATCAGAATGTAAAAGACCGCAGGATCGAGTCGGTCTGAATCAGGAAAGAGAAAGGTAAGATAAGATGAGTAAACCGGTAGTTGCCATTGTAGGGCGTCCGAACGTTGGAAAGTCTACCCTGTTCAATGTACTGG
>ERZ772816.1146-NODE-1146-length-24835-cov-7.072801_pt1 | contig 24835 bp, 25 predicted proteins | sample MGYA00511359_ERZ772816 | MGnify/ENA primary metagenome ERZ772816 (study PRJEB29015, sample SAMEA2737710) | human gut metagenome | biome: human gut; feature: human-associated habitat; material: faeces | place: China | collected 2012 ...
AGTCATTTGCTACCTTCTGCCAGCCGGTAAGCATCGTGCCATTAACATCAAAATAATACCAGTATCCGTTGACCGACTGCCATGCACCCCGACATATAGAGCCATCCGGAAATCTGTAATTCCATATATTGCCTTTTTTTACCCAGCCTACTTTATCTGTGGTTCCGCGCTTTGCGGAAGGATTTTTTGATTGCTGTCCTTTACCATCTGATACATACCGGTCTGTAATGGAAAGCTCCCCGGATTCTATCCATTCGCTTTTTCCACCATATTTTTTTTGGGAATCCGTTCCCGGTACTGTGCGTACCTTAAAGGTATACTCTCCTGTTTTTGTCATATATGGATAAAAATTATACTGAACCGCACTGGTCTGGGAGACGCTGTAAACTTTCGTTTTTCCTCTGTAAAGCTGCACTTCGTAATAACCGGATGTGTTATCCGGCTTTTCCCATTTAGCCTGTCCCAGGCTTTTTTCATTCCACCAGGCATCTTCCGGAGCAGCATAGTCTCCTTTGATCCCTTTTACCCGCAGGGTAACTACCAGTTCATCTCCATCTCGTCTGGCAGACACAAATGTGCCCCCACTGATCTTTACATCCGCTTTTTTATAGCTGGAAACAAAATAATCTTCACTGACATCTTCCGGTTCCAGGGTGACTTTCATCTGAGGCTCTTCAGCAGCTTTCAGTTCATTGGAGCTTTTATCCGTCCATTCGGCCTCGGAAACGCTGTATTTACCTCCACTTGCATCTACTGCCACTTCTCCATCTGAAACCGTGGTCGTTTCCAGTTTTATATCCGGAAGCTTGCTGCCTACTTCCAGCTTGGATGTAACACGGATATTTACTGTTTTAATCTCTTTTGCTGCTGCAAAAGCATCTATCTTTCCCCATTGGAACAGCAAGACTCCCGAAAGAAGGAGCAGAAACATTTCCCGTCCGTGTCTGGATCTTCTGTCAGGTATTTTCGACTTTTTCTTCATTTTCTTTTTCCTCCGGTGACGGCACATATCCTAAAAAGTAAATATAGATCTCTATGATCGCCTGATATAATTCTTCCGGCACAGCCGCTCCCAGCTGTAATCTGCTTAAAAGAGTTGCAAGAGAATCATCCTCATAAACCGGAACCCCTGACTTTCTGGCTGCTTCCGTGATCTTTTCTGCCATATATCCCATTCCGGAAGCAACGATTACCGGGGCAGTGTCCTTTTCCGGCGAATATTGAAGCGCAACTGCCTTTTGCTCTAATAACCGCTCAAACGCTGACATTAATACCATTCTCCTTTTTTCTTATCTTTGGAAAAACATCCAGCAGATGGTAATGAGCTTTCCGTTCCTGCACCTGCATCATTTTCACGCGCATCCCGTTTCTGGTACATATTTCCTGAAGCTTTGCCTGTATCTCTCCGGCTCCGGCAGAAAGATTTTTAGGAACTCCCAGCTCCATGGATATTTTATGATCCTGGAGATCTGCCAGAAGCTGGAAATCTCCCAATCCCCTGATCTCAAAGTCCACCAGAAGGCGTATTTTCCTGCCTCCATCTTTTTCTTCTTCTTTTTTCTCTGCATCCGGATCGATCCAAAATTCAGATACTGCCTCTTTTCCCTGATATTGAAAAGGAAGGACAAAATGATTCACAGACATATATACGCTTTCGTTTACCAGCATCCCTCGCATCAGCTGATAAAAATCCTGTACATGTTCCAGCCCGGCTTCTCCTTTGGCCCCTCTTTCCACAAGTGAGCCAAAAATATCTCCATAAATATTTCCTTTTTTTCCTTTTGAACCGGTAAGTACAGCATACAGTTCTTCAGGCTCTGTTTCAAAAAAACGTTTAAAATCCCTATTAGCTGCCATTTGTTCAAAAAGGCTTCTGAGAAGGGCACTGCTTCCGTTTTCATAACGTGCCCCATAAAGGATCAGCTGGATCACGCTGCTTCTTACATTGCCATAATCATGGGTACGGGAAATATATCTTGAAAGAAAGGGGACCAGCTTCTGAAACAGAACCTGGGAATTTTCCTTCGTTTCCCCATTTTCTGCCTTCCAGTCCAGCTGATCCAGAATCGATGCGTATTCCTGTCTTACAGAGGTGTAAAGCATTCCTTTTATTTCATCTGTCAGTTCCTGCATCTGCCCTAAAAGATGCTCACCGCTGGAATAATTGTTGAATACCTGAAGGAATTTAAGGGCTGTTTCCTGCAGGCCTCTGTTTCCTTCCTGCTGCAAAAGAGTTCTCAGGTTTTCAAAGAAAGTACCGGAAAATTTAGTCTGTCCCTGCATTTTTAAAAAATCCAGCAGCTGGCCAGAATCTTCAAAACTGGCAGAATCCAGCAGCTGCTGCACCATTTTACCCAGACCTTCATCACCTTTAGCGATAAAGGCTCCATCCCGGAACAGGATCCGGCCCAGGGAATCCTTTATTTCATTTTCCTGCCCCAGCTTCTGAAGAAAGTCAGTATAATTTCCATTATAATTGCGGATGCCGAAGCCACTTTCACTTTCCTGGTCACCAGCGGTGCCGCTTTTCTGTCCATCTGCCCGCACTACACGAGATGGGTCAGAAGGATTCTGGATCTGGGAACTGTTCAGGGCGCTTTGCTGCTCCTGGCCTGTATGGACATTTCTATTATCTATATATGTAGAAGGATCTGTTACCTGTAATATATTAGACATGTTTTATCCCTTTTCTTTTTGATTCTATATATTATGATGTTGGGGTCAAAAGATTTTGACCCCTCTGATACCGAATTACCCTGCATGCTTCCATATGTATATTTAATCGGCGTTTTCCCGTTTTTTATAATTATTATTTTTCTTATATTTTCAAGAAAAAAGGCGATAATTTACATAGATATAGATTCAGTAAGCATGTGAAAATCACAGGATACTTTTGTGGTCCTGCCGTTTTATTTTAAGGTGAGGAGTAATTGTATGAAAATTCAAAATTTTATCCAGGAGCAAATACACATGGAACATGTATCAATGAGACAAAGCAATATTGCTTTGTCTGATAATATTTCTGCAAAACCAGCTGATCTTGACCGAGCCAGTTTTGAATACACCGAAGGTATTTCGGCTGATGAAACACTTTTCGCACGCTCTCTGGCCCACAGCATTACAGAAGATGTCTGCCGCGAGAAAGGCGTTTCCGTTGAAAAGGCTGCCCAACTGAAAAAACAGGTTGAGGAAGGAACCTACGAACCGGATCCCATGGCCATTGCAAGGGCCATGTATAATCTATGAGGGCGCCTGAAAGCCTGATCCCGGTATTAGAACAGCTGTGTACTGTATTAGAACAGCTATGCCGGGTTGAGGCTGATAAACTAACCGTTGTTTCAGCTGATCATCCTGACCAGCTGGAATCTCTTTTAAATGATGAAAACATGCTTTTACTGCAGCTGCGCGGACTAGATAAAAAACGAAGTGATCTTCTTCGCAGGTCGGGTCTTGAGGGGCTTACTTTCCGCCAGATTTTGATGCAGGAGGACAGCGAGGAGGCTGTGGCACTTCTCTCTCCGATCTTGGAACGTTTATCCAGCCAGGCTGAAAAGCTGAAAAAGATAAAAGGCGGCACAGACCGTCTGATCCGGATCCGCATGAAACAGTTAGAACAGCGCCTTTCCGGTGCGAAGCAGAGCGATCCTCATGTTTATGACAAATATGTCTGATAAAACTGTGGGGACTGCAGGATACTTATATTTTGGAGGTAATAATATTTTATGGTAAGAGCAACTTTTTCCGGTTTTAATACCGCTCTGTCCGCTCTCCAGGCCAACCAGAAACGTCTGGATATTACAGGACAGAATTTGTCAAATATGAATACTGCCGGATATACCAGGCAGCAGTTAGAGGCATCCAGCCTTAATTATACGAATCCTGTTTCCCATTATTCTAATGGGAATGAAACTGCAGTAGGCTTTGGGGTAAGCATGGACCGGGTCTCACAGATCAGAGATCCTTATCTGGATATCCAATACCGCAGCCAGTCTGCTGACTGCAGCTATACCAATCGTTTACAGACTGCCCTTAATTCTCTGTCAAAGGTACTGGACGAAACAACCATTTCCGGCATCCGCCAGGCATTTGATAATATCCAGTCTACCCTTACAAGCATGCAGGATCCTGCAAAGGTATCCGATCCCATCTATGAAAGTGAGCTGCGAACTAAAATGCAGTCTGTATGTAATCTTTTTAACCAGGCATCCAGACAGATCACACAGGCCGAACAGAATGAATTTCAAAGGCTCACAGGGGAAGGCAGCAGTGAACAGGGCGATGTACAGAAGATCAATGACATCCTCCGCCAGATCGGCGACCTGAACGTGCAGATCAAACGTAACCAGGTTGCCGGTCATCCTTCTCTGGAACTGCAGGATGAACGTAATCTTCTCCTGGATGAGCTTTCCGGTTATATTCCTATTGAAACCAGATATTACAAGGATGATGCCCATTCCGGGAATAACGCCTATGACTATGATGCAAATGGTGCTGTGATCGGCAAGAAGGATTGGCCTGATGACCTGGAAGTGAGCATGAATTATATTGATGCCCAGGGAAAGAGCCAGAAGCTGATCCTGGTAAACGGATCTGACCTTGGTGCTGACGGTCTCACAAAAAACTACGGTCAGTTAAGTATGTTAAAAGGCGATCACCAGACAGCTGCTTCTGTTTCTGATCCTGCAAACATTTCCATCAAGTTTGAAAAAGCCCCCAGCTATCAAGGGAATGGACCGGCAGCTACCAATGATGTATACGCAGAGTTAAAAGGGATCCATTTTGAAGGCGGCTCTCTTCAGGCAAGCCTGGATATGCTCCAGAAAACAGGTACCGGCAATGTGATAAATGGATCTACTGCTGTGGATGATGTCCGTGGATACCAGTATTACTCAGGAAAACTGGATCAGTTAGCTGACACTTTCGCAAAATCCATGAATGCCAGCAACAATGGCAACAACCACAAGGATCAGAATCTTTTATCTAATTCCACCGATGACTCAACAAATGGTATAACAGCCGGAAATATCGGTATCAGCAAAGGCTGGACCAGTGGAACGATCCATATTTCTACAGACGGCACCAACCGCACAGATACAATCCTTGATATGATCGCAGCTATGAAGGATACCAAGAAATTGAACGGGAAAACATTTGCTGATTATATGAATAACCTTTCCACCCAGCTGGCATCTGATTCCAGCTCCAACCAGACTGCATTAAAGACGGGCACAACTGTTTTAAACAGTATCCAGGACTCCAGAGACTCTCTTTCCGGTGTCAGCCTGGATGAAGAAGCAACCAATATGATGGCCTACGTTTCAGCCTATAATGCTGCTTCCCGTCTGATGACTGCCCTTGATGAAGTGTTGAATACCCTGATCAGTAATACTGGTGCATAAATATAAGGAGGATTAATAAATTATGAGAGTTGTACGTTCATCTGTTTACCGCAGATATACTTCTTCTTTAAATGATCTTCAAAGCAATCTGAACAAAAGCATGAACAAGGTTTCTACCGGCGCTGCTTATGAAACAGCTGCTGATAATCCTCTTGCTTATTATCAGGGAAAGAAAATGGATCATTTATATCAGGATGCAAAGAGTAAAAGTTCTATTTTAGGTGATATTAAAAACCGTCTGTACCAACAGGAGCAGGGCGCAAGGGATATCCAGAAAACTTTAAGCAACAGTAAGACTTCCATGCAGTATGTGCTGGATTCCTCCCATAACAGCTCAAAAACTTCTGTCCAGACAAAAAGAGATGCTCTTCTTCAGGATGTGCAGAGCATGGTCAGCAATCTGAACAGCCAGTATCAGGATTTCTATGTTTATGGAGGAAATGATATTACAACAGCTCCGTTTTCTTTAAGCGGAGATGGAAAAACCCTTACTTATACCCATAAGTATTCAGACGGTACCACAAAGACGGTCAATATGACCATGGCTTATGACAAAAATAACAATACTTACAGTTATCATTTAAGCGATGATGACCTGAACAACCTTGTGACAGCTATGAGAGAACAAGGCCGGGTAGATATCGGTTATGGCGATATTTCCAACCGCCAGTCTCTTTTAGATACCTATACCGGAGGACTGAATATGCTTACGGGGCTTACTTCAGATTCCTTAAATGCCATGTCTGATGCGGATGCAAAGGATGCGGTCAAAGCTGCCCTGGAAACAACTCCTGTGGCACTTCTGAGCCGTTCGGTTATGGCCTGTGATAATTATATCAATGATACTACGACCGTTGATCAATTTACAGATACTATGGGCAGTGTACTTAAAGATGCAGCTAATACAGAGCATACCATCAGCACCATTTACAGCGACCTTGGCAATAAATATTCCCTGGTAGAAACTACAAAAACCCGTCTTGATACTTTAAGCGACAACCTGACAGAGGAATACAAAGACATTCTCGGAGCTGATCCTTATGAGGCCATTACAGAAATGTTCTCTTACCAGTACTCCTATTCTGCTGCTTTAAAAATGGGGTCAAACCTGATGCAGTCATCTCTTTTTGATTTTATAAAATGATATCGGTACATTGTTTACAAAAAACAAGCAAAAAATAATTTTCTATTTTCAGGTCTGAAGAAGGTGAAAATGTATGAAACCTGTGATTGAAGCAAATTTTAAACCTTTTGAATCTGTCCGTTTCCGTCAAAATGCCAGTCTGGTTTCAAAGGACCAGCTGGCAGCAAGACAGCATCAGGCGATTTCCCAATACCGCCTGAAAGTACGTCAGGCTCAAAATTACGGGATCAGTTCTCCGGAAAGCATGACCTGTATCCAGGATATCAGACAAGCTTTTAATCTCCGGGATACTGTCCAAAGAGTACATGGCACAGCAAACGTCTCTGGATCAGGAAACAGCTTTTGTGATCCATTTTCTGGCAGCCCTGACAATAATGGGCTGTATACCCTTCAGAGAGGTGAATTTGAATTTCGTGTGGCATCTGGCAATCTGGAATACGTACCAGCCCTGGAAATGACCATCATAACCTCTTATCCAAAAGTAGAGTTTGTGTATACCGGCACCCCCAATTATGTTCCACCAAAAAAAGAGCCGGATTCCCCTGCTCTTAATGTTACCATATAAAAACTGACCCCCGGAGGCTTATGCAATCATGAAGATTGATACAAAATATTACGGCGAAATTGATTATACAAAAGATGAACTGGTTGTATTTCCAGATGGTTTATTTGGTTTTTCCCAGTACCATGACTATCTTCCCCTCTCTATGGAGGAAGATGACAGTTCCCTGCTGATATTGCAGTCTGTAGACGAACCTTATGTAGCCTTTTTTCTCATCGATGCAGCAGCACTCTTTCCTTCTTATTCACCGGTTCTTCTACCGGAAGAATTATCCTTTCTGGAAGTAAATTCCAGTGATGAATTATCCTATTATGTCATATGTGCTGTAAAGAAGGATTATCTGGATGGAACCGTCAACTTGAAATGTCCTCTTGCCATTAATCCGGATACCCGCAAAGGAATCCAGGTGATCTTATCCAACGCTGACTATGATTACCGCCATACCTTACGTTCTCTTCTTGGTAAAGAGATAAAGGAACAGGACACTAAAAAAGGAGATAAATAGCCATGCTGATACTGAAACGTAAAAAAAATGACAGTATCCTGATCGGGAATGACATACGCATCACTGTACTTGACTGCGACAATGGATCTGTCAGCCTGGCTATAAATGCCCCGAAGCATATTTCTATTTTGCGGGAAGAATTGACAGAAGCAGAACGCAGCAACCTGGATGCCTTATTATCTGATACAGATTCACTGCGCTCTATTGAAAAAGGACTGAATTCTTATATGAAGAAATAGACCATAAGCTTAATGACCCGCAAACGGGTGAATACTGATAAAATGACTCTTATCTGCTATACAAAATATCATATAGCTCTTTCAGCTGCCGGCGTACGAGAGAAAAAAACTCTCTCAGACGCCGGTAAAATAATGCTCTTTTTTCCATGCGGTTTTCCCGCTCTTCTTCTTTTAATATGTCTGATCTAAGATCCAGCGCCTGTTCATCTGTTTCCGGCCCAAATTTCCCTGTCATGCCGTAGAATACATTTTTCTCCAGTATATCAAATACCTGGAGTTCTTCTTCCTCTGTCTCCATGCTGGCACATTCTTCCCGTGTTCCAAACCACATATAGCTTAAATGCAGAAGCTTCTGCGCCAGTATATTTACTTTAAATTCCTTTAGCCGGTTCTCAAGCTCCTGAAACTGGTCTTCTTCTGCTGCTTTTCTGTAAAATACATATAAGTCTGTCAGATGGCGTATCTGCAGATGTCCTGTTACATATAGGTAAGCAGACTGGATCATCAGATAGACTAGCTGGTCTATGGCATTCCATTCATAAATGTAGTCACCATTTTCTTTCAGGAAAGCACGCTGGAGCAGCTTTTCCATCCCCCTCTGGTATACCTGGGTTTTAAAAGGAAAGGTATCATAGATTTCAACAGAAAAGCGGCCTGGTATACGCATCTTTTCACCCACTCCCGGATAGAGAGTATCCGTTTCGTAGCCTATATTGACCAGATAGCCTTTTGCAAAAAGATAATCTTCCGGGTCAAGAAAAAAAAGCTTCAGAGAGCTTTCCCCTGCCATTTCCTCCCTTGGATACAGCTGTCTGCGGCTGCTGGAGGAAAGGACGAGTACCGGGATTTTTTTTAATTCCAGAAGGACCAGTATCTCCCGTTCTCCTTCTGTGCAGCTTTCGTTGAATTTCAGAATATCGCTGTAGCGCTCATAAAAGCGTGTTTTCCACCGTTCCGGCATTTTTTCATTATTTCCAAGGATTGCAAGATAGATCAGGTTTGAAATTTTGTTATAATCTGCAACCCGGAACAGCTTTTCCCAGTCCAGATTTCCATGAAGCGGCTTTAAATCATCCTGGCGCATAACAGATGCAGCCATATTTACCAGTATGCGGCCTTCATAAAAGTTTTGATTTTCCATTTAACTTCACCTGTTTTTTGATATTCTTCTGTTAAGTCCCCCATCGATCCTGCGTATCTTATCTAAAAGCTTTTCTGTGCGGCAACGCAGATCCTCAATACGCTTCTCCAGCATTTTTTCCCGCTCTGTCTTTCCTTTAAAACAGCTTTTTACATTCTTTAATGGACCTTTAGCCAGATCTCGTAGATACCGGGCCCGAAGGCTGTTTCCCGCAGTCTGCAGGATGATCTGTTCTTCACAGTCTGCATGGCGCTGCAGCTGTTCTCCCCTCATATCTAAAAGAAGAGAAGCGGAGACTGTGTCGCCGCGCTCCACTGCCTCCGCCAGTTCTTCCGTCAGACTACAAACTTCTCTTAATATATTATATCTCCTTTGAAGATATATCAAAATTGTTTCCAAGTCTGCGCTCATATATTCTCCTTTAACCGAAAACACTTCGTTCTCTCACAATATGCTGATCGCCGGAAATCTTTCCTGCCTGGTTAAATGCATCTCTTAATTCAGAAAGTATGTGGCTGATCCTTGGAATCTCTTCTGCCCTGCGTTCCCTTCCTGCTTTAACACGGCTGATATCATAGATCAGGTACTCATAGATACGTTTCAGATCCTTGCTGATGGGATACTGCATATCCAGTATCTGTATTAAATACCGGACGATCCGTCCTGTTTTTTCAAGATATTCTTCAAAAGTATCATATTTTTTATCCTCAAGTGCGATTTGTGCCATTTTCAGACGCTTCACTGCTTCATCATACAATAAAAGCAACAACTCCAGATTGCTCATAGAATAGATCGTACTTTCCTTGTACTGCTTAAACTTTTCATACATGCTTTCTTACCCCCATCAGCCACCTAACTGTGACAGGTAGCTGGACTGTGAATTCATCTGATTGATCAGCCTTTCCATCTGCGTAAACTGGCTGATATAACGGTCCTGCTCAGTTGACAGCTGGGACTGCAGGTTTGTGATGGTTTCCTGCATATCCTTTAATTCTTTATAAATACTGTTGTTAGTCAGAGTCAGGCTTAGTTTTTCAGATCCTGCCTCTTCAATAAGCACACCATAGGAATTTCCATTCTTGCTTGCATATCTGGTGGCATAAGTAGAAAGAGTACTGTCTATGGTGTTTACAATACCATGCGTGCCTGTGAACAGGTCTGATACCTTTTCCGGATCACTGTTCATGGCAGTTTTAAACTTTTCTTCATCAAATACGATCTTTCCACCTGCTGTGTAATCATCTGAGAAGGAAATTCCGATCTTTTCAAGATCGTCATAAGAAACACCGTTCATCATCATTGAAGAGAAAATGCCCTGGGTAGCATTGTCCAGGTCTTTTAAAGCGCTGCTGTTGTACAGAATACCCTCTTTTGCCTTATCCTCCCAGTTTTTAATGGAGGTTTCATTCATTTCATTTTTCTGGTCATCTGTCAGAGGCTTATAATTACTGTCCGGCTTGGTTGTTGCCTGGGTGCGGACCTCATCGATCATGGCATTATAAGCTTCAATGAATTTCTTTACAGTCTCTGTCACCTTTTCTGTATCTGCCGAAGCAGTAAAGCTGACACCGCCTTCTGCTGTTGCAGAGCCTGTATTAAATGTATTCGTGGCTCTAATATCCAGACCGTCAATGGAGAAGGTATTGCTGCTGCTGGTAATGGTGGTCTGTACCCCATTATAGAGAATACTCATCTCACCATCTGTGCCATCTGTGCTAACCCCGCCGAAAATGAGATTTGCTGCATCAGTAGTATCTTTTGGATCTGCACCAAGGGTGATCTTACGGCCCTCACCTTTTTCATTGGAAGAAAGAACAAATTTATTTTCACTGCCCAGATAGGTGGCAGTTACTCCCGCATCTTTATTATTATTGATCGCAGTAAGCAGTCCGTCTACTGTGGTATCTGCAGTGATATTATCTATTTTTGCACCATTGACTGTAAAGTTTTTTAATGCGTCGTTTAATTCCTCTTTTGTATTGTATTTTCCCAGTCCCAGTTTGACCCTGTTCTCCCACAGGCTGCTTCCTGTACTGATCTTGTTTGACTGGGTAGATGTGATACCCAGGGCATTCTGGAGTTCCTTTGAGTCTGCGGATATCTGTAATGTCTGTTTGTTGTCTGTTGCAGTAAACGTCAGGCTGCCATTTTGACCCTCACCTACAGTAACCTTTCCTGAACCGAAGGCTTTATCCAACTTATTCTGTAAGCTATCCTTAAAAGCTTTAAAATCTTTTATCTCTTCCTTATCGCCGATCAGTTCAATATTCTTTGTCTGTCCGCCATAAGAAACAGAAATTGATTTTCCCTTAAGATAGCCGGAAAGGGGCTGCTTTGTTATAGCTGCAGCCTCGAATGAAGATTTATTTGAAGATGCGTTAAATTCATCAAGTGAAATGCCGTTATCTATATCATCCTGATTCATCTTGCCGGAATTAAAGCCAAGACTCTTTAAAGCAGATGATGTTTCCCTGATCACACAGCTTTTTCCTTTATCGGTAATACTGTCTGTCTGACTGATCTGGATCTGATCACCATTCAGTGTAAATTTAATGCCGCTCTTTCCATCTTTTCCGAGAAATCCCTGGGAATCAAGGGCTTCATTCAGCTGTTCTACTATCTTGTCAGAACTAGCCGTATAATCAATGGTAACTGTCTCTGTTTTTCCATTGTCCAGCTTTTTTTCATAACTGGTGGGGAACGTAAAGGTTGCTTCCGTTGTAAACTGCTTATCTGTAATACTGTAGGTTCCAAATGTCAGCTTCGTTCCGGAAAGATTGGAGGTCTTTATTTCTTTATTGCTAAAATCAGACGCGCTGATGCCGCCTAAGGTAATAGCTGAATCTGTTTTCTTTTCGCCGGAGATCAATGTGGCAGATGTTGCTAATTTGTTTACTCCCAGAACTGATACTCTGGATGCAGTGTCTGCGTTTCCTGTCGCTGATATATATTTTGTATAGTCAGGATCCCCCTGTACACTGACCTGGTTTTTTGCAAAGAAATCACTGTTTTTTAAGCTCTTTGTTGCTGAATAGCTAAGGTAATTGTCCTGAAGATCTATGATCTTATTGCTGATAGAACGATATGCATCCCGCTTCCATTCCAGTTTTGTCATAGCCTGCTTCTTGGCTGTGATCTTGGATGTTGTTCTTGCTGTCATCTGTTCGATCAGTGCATCCCTGTCAATACCGGAAGCTAAACCACCAAATCCTCTTAAAGCTGTATTTCCAAGACTGCTGCTTGTTCTTGATACACTTGACATATCTGCTGCTCCTTTCAGTCATGTGATGTCGCGGAGTACATAAAATGCGCCGCTTCTATATATTTTATCCCTGTGATCCTATAGATTCTATATACATATTTCGGCGCAGCATGAAAATTTATAAGATATGGCGTGGATGTTCTTTTACTTCCATACAGGCTCTCATGGACTGACTTAAAACAGCCACACGGAATTTATTGCGGTAAAAGGTTAACAGCATCGGGACTGTCGTATTATCTGCTACAATATATTTGGGCGGCAGCCTGGTAAGCATCAGCGCCTTCACATCTGCCTGACAGCGGCTGCAGGTACAGGTATCATTACTTTTCAGTGCGTCAAGGATCAGTTCCGGAGTAAGGATCTCCTCCATGATATTTACGACCCGGTAACTTGGACCATCTTCCTGCTTCTGCTCTTCCTGTTGTTCCAGTTCTTTCTGTACAGGTGTCCCTGCGTTTGTTTTGGGCTGCTCTGTCTGTTCTTCTGTCTGTTCTTCTGTCTGTTCTTCCGGCTGTTCTTCCGACTGTTCTTCCGGCTGTTCTTCCGACTGTTCTTCCTGCTCCCCGGGCTGTTCTGCCTGCTCTTCTGTCTGTTCTTTTTCCAGCTCCTGGATCAGATTCTTCTGGATCTCTTCTGCCAGCTTTCCTTCTTCTCTTGGATCAACTACAGTCACATTAGCGGAAGGCACTCTTACCGGTTCTTCAGCAGCTGATCCTTCCTGCTGTGTTTCACCGGAAGCTGAAGAAGGCGGCTGTGTTTCGCCAGAAGACGCAACTGGCGGCTGTGAACCTGTGATAAGGTTCAGCACATGTGAGGTTTTATTTGTTTTTTTTGCCATATTATTTCTCCCTGAAACCTATGATCTTTTCTACCTCATCTAAAAACTTTCCATAATCCTTTACAGCTGATGCTCTCGGACTGTACTCAAAAATACTTTCTCCATGGGCCGGTGCTTCTGCAATCGCCACTCCGGACCTTATTTTTGTGTCAAATACCCGGGTTTCCAGCTGCCCGGCCAGCTGCCCGGCCATTTCCAATACATCCCTGCAAAGACATGTTCTTGGATTAAAGCGGTTTAGCAGAATACCCATGATCTTAAGGCCGGGATTGATCTGTATGCGGACAGATTCTACGGTTTCCTTTAACTGTGACAGACCAACCAGACTGAGGATATCCGATGCCATTGGTATAATGAGATAATCAGAAACTGCATATGCATTAACTGTAAGAAGATTTAATGCAGGCGGAGTATCGATCACAATATAATCATAAAAATCAATTACCGGCTTTAAAACATCTTTCAAAATAGATTCTTTTTCTTCTCCCGGATTATACTCCAGACCACTGCTGCTTAAGGTAATATCAGAAGGAAGGATATCGATCCCTTCTGTGCGGCTGATCGCCTTTTGTATGGATATATCTCCTTTTAATACATCCAGTATAGTAGATCCTCCTTCGGTATCCAGACCAAGGCAGAATCCAAGATTTCCCTGTGGATCCAGGTCTATGCACAGAACTTTTTTACCTGCCATCGAAAATCCTGCCGCCAGCGCTGCTGATGTTGTGGTCTTTCCCACACCGCCTTTTTGATTTGAAACCGTAATGACCATTTATGTATCTCCTTTTATCCTCTCTTCTGCATACAATATTTTCTGAAAGATCTCCCTGTATTATTTACCAAGGCGCTCCATAGATTCCTCTACCTGTTTTACCAGTTCCTGGATCTCCTGATATACAGCGGCTGACTCATTTGCCATACGGCCGATCTCATCTGCTACAACACCAAAGCCTACACCTGCTTTTCCGGCACGGCCTGCTTCAATGGCTGCATTCAGGGAAAGCATTTTTTCCATCGTAGCCGTCTGCTCCAGTCCCTTTGCCTTATACTTGATCTGTCCTACTGCATCCCGTACTTTCTTTTCCTCTTTTGCAAATGCTTCTACGCTGTCTGCATTGCTCTTCCGGTAATAAAGGGCATTAGCCCACAGATTCAGCATCTCAGCTAAAAGCTGTCCACCGGCACTTACTACTTCCTGGCTTGGGGCTGAATCATCCGGGTAATCTCCAAGGACGATACCGCCGATCACTGTACCTGCACGGAATCCTCCTACTGTAAGATCCTGGGTAAACTCTCGCAGCTCATTATGTTTTCCATTGGTATACCTGCTGTAAAAGCTGGTAAAGGAGTTTCCTCTCGTAATGTATTTTCCTTTCATATCCACTACTGCTGCTGTCATGCCTGTGACCGTTAAAAACAGATCCTGGATCCGCTGAAGTTCTTTTATATCCAGGATCTGACGGATATCCAGATTTTCTGTACTTTCATCTTTTGTAACGGTATCCATATAGGAAGTTTTCCCTGATACAGCTGATCCTGTTGCCACTTTAGAAGCTGTAACTTCATTTTTGGCTCCATTCTGGATCCACTGGGCCAGCTTGCGGTCTGTTTCCCGGATATGCTTAACCAGCACGCTTACCATATAGTTGATCTCGCCCAGGGAATTGATCGTCGGACCTTCCTGCTCCAGTTTTATAATGGCATCCCCCAGTTTCTGTTTATACCATTCATGAAATTTATGATGTTCTGTATATTCCGGATATTTTGACTGCTTCTGGAGATCCTCCTCATCTGAAAAGTGTTTCGTTACATATTCAACAAGAAATTCTCCCAGACTTGAGAGATTTTCTCTTCCCTTTCCTTTTGAGCATGCATCCAGAAGGGTATTGACTTCGTCAAAAATCTTCCTGTGCTCACTGTCGATCAGTTCATTTCCTGTTACAAGATCCTGTGTTAATACATATTTTTCCATCCTTAGAGTCCTCCTTACTGCTGACTGTGCTGTTCTTTGAAACGGGCAAGCAGTTCATCCATTACTGCGATCAGATGCCCGATCTCCGGCTTGGAAAGCTGTTCGTCTGCACCTAATTCTTTCCCCTTCTGCCTCATCTGCTCATTGATCAGGGAAGAGAAGATGATAACCGGGATCTTCTTTAAATGTTCGTCATCCTTGATCAGCTTTGTAAGCCTGTGGCCATCCATTTCCGGCATTTCGATATCTGTAATGACCAGATTGACCTTATCATACAGATCAGAATCATTATGTATTTGTGAAAGGTAATCCCATGCCTCCTGGCCATTGGAAAAATTCTTTACATTGGTAAATCCGGCCCTTTCCAGGGAATCATCGATCATTTTACTTAAAAGAATGGAATCTTCCGCGATCACAATAGGACTGTTGCAGATAGGGCGGTCTCCCATCTTATCTACATCTGTCACCTGTATAGTTGTTTCCGGTGCGATCTCTGCCACGATCTTTTCAAAATCCAGGATGATCACCAGCTCTTTTCCGCACTGGGCAATACCGGTAGCAACACTGTCATCTCCATTTGCAATGGTCTTATCTGGCTTCTGTATATCTTTCCATGAAATCCTGCTGATACCTTCGATACTGTCTACCCGGAAAGCGACCGTCATTTTATTAAAATTTGTTACGATAAACAGATCTCTTGGCCCATTTTCCCGGTCATTTCCTGTAAGATATTTTGCCAGGTTGATCACTGTGATCAGCTCATCCCTTGGTTTAAAGATGCCTTCTACTGCCGGGTTTGCATGAGGCATCGGTTTTACCTTTTCACTCATGATGATCTCCTGGACTTTTGCCACATTAATGCCATAAAATTCACCCAGAACTGTGAATTTCATTACTTCAATCTCGTTTGTTCCTGATTCTAAAAGAATCCCTTCTTTTTCATTTTTGACCATGATCTTCTCTCCTTTTTTCTGTAAACAGGCATGTCACAGATGGTGACACCACCATAAATGAAAGCCCTGGCTATAGATGGCGTTCCGGTCGTCCCACTGTACGCACGATCACATCGCCTGTTGCAAGATCTAAAAGCATGGTACGGGCATAATTTCCTCCTGTATCCTCTGCTGCGATACAGATTCCTTCCTGGGCCATGACTTTTTTTACACTTTCTGCATTTCTCTGCCCGATATTTCCAAAGCTGCTGTTTCCGCTGATCTCAAACATCTTGGCTCCCCCTGCGATCTTAACTACCATCCGGCTTTTTACCATACCGAATATTTTCAGCTTTCTGAGGGTTTCCCTGATGCCGCTGTCTGCAAATTTAAATGGATTGGAATCCTTTCCTTCAAACTGTGCCGGAAGCATGATGTGCAGAAGTGCTCCCAGACGGGTAACCGGATCATAAAAGGTTATCCCGATACAGGAACCCAAAGCATAGGTTATGATCCTTCCTTCCCCTCGTGAAAACTTCATATCACCGATTCCTACTTTTAATTCTGTGGCTCCGATCATTATGAAACTCCCAACCTCTCTAAAATATCGTTTAGAGAACGAATGTCCGGCAGCATGAGCAGCCAGTCAGAAAGTGCTTTTCCGCCGATCACAAAATCTGCATTGCAATACATCAGTTTATCTGTTTCATATCCATACTCAGCAATAGGTACCATTAAGATCCCACCCAGCATGTTGATGGTAGCACTTGGAACAGACAGTTCCACCTCTACATTTACAAGTTGTGAAAAAGCATTTATATAAGAACAGATAATGATGTTTCCTACTTCTACCAGTGCTGATCTGGCCATTTCGTCCATATCCAGAAAGGACTTATAACGGCTTCCAAGCAGTTTTTCCAATACCTCATTTGCAAAATCCAGGTCGAAAAGGAACAGCATCAACCCCTCAATATCACCTGACATTTTTACAAGGGCTGCTGCAACAAGCTCCTCTGCATCACCGATCCGGTTCATGGCATCATTGTATCCAAGGATATTCACAGATGGGATCGAGATCCGGACTTCTTTCTGCAGAAGCTTGGAAAGAGCAGTTGCTGCATGACTAGTACCGATACTGCCGATCTCCCGCATTACATCCAGAGCCTGCAGGTCCATATCTTCATATCGCTTTATTTCCATTTTTTACCTTATCCTCTCAGTGAATTGATCGTTCCTTCTATATCATCTGATGTAGTGATCATTTTTACAGCATAAGAAAAGGCTCTCTGGCATTCGATCACATGGACCATTTCTTTTGCCATATCGGTGCCTGAATTCTCCAGTGCCCCTTTTTGCAGGACCGCATCTGATTTTAAAGAAGCTTCCATTCCATCCTGTGCTTTATATTCATTATCTCCTACGCTTAAGAGACGGCTGGGGTTTGAAAATGTGTATACACTTACCTTAGGAAGGTCAGTATCATCCTCTGTGCTGTCTGTATCATCTGTATCGTAGTCATCGTCTTCTGACTCTGATTCCTCCTGCAGCTTTTCTACATCTGTTACTTCCAGCTTAAGAGGCTGCCGGTTCTGGTCCAGCACCAGCTTTCCATCTTCTGTTGTAAGATAAAATCCATCTTCACGTTCTCCCCTGTGAAAATGACCGTTTCTTGTATAGGTGATCTCACCTGATGCAGGATCCTGTATCATAAAAAATGCATTAGGCTCCATAATTGCATAATCATATTCTTTTCCGGTCTGAGTAGCACCGGCTGTACTAAAATCCGTCCAAGTACGCTCCACTCTGGCTCCTGAACCTGTCTGCAGCTCTGTCTGGGCATTTTCAGAATCATTAAGATTATAGTGGATCAGTTCAGAAAAAGCCGCTGTTTTAGGTTTAAAGCCTGTATTGTTGATATTGGCCAGGTTATTGGATACAACTGACAGTTTTTTTGTAAACTGTCCGGCTCCTGCTGCTCCTGTATAAAATGACATATTCATTTCTTTATCCTCCTTACAGCTTACCGACATCTGACACAGACTTACTCATGATCTGATCATACATTTTCAGTGACTGGGCTGCGCTTTGAAGCGCTCTCTGGGATGACATCATAGCTGTCATCTGCTCCACCATGTCTACATTGGATTTTTCCAGCATTTTCCATTGAACAGTTGTATCTGCAGGCGTTGTTTCTGCCTGTGCAGTAGAGAAAAGTCCATTATCCTCTGCATGAAGCTGCCCCTGATCTGGAAAATCCACTACTTTCAAAGTTCCATAATCCTCTATGGTAACTTCCTGGCTGCCGCTTTCTTCACCATCAGACTGATTTGTAATAGCAGCAGTAATGTGTCCTTTGGAATCAACTGTAAAGTTCTCATTTTTGATCTGGACAGGCTGTCCTTCTTTGTTTAAGACTCTTCCTGCCTGGTTTAAAACCAGATATCCATCTTTATCTACTGAAAATGAACCATTCCTTGTATACCGGATGCCCTGTGATGTCTGGATGCAGAAAAAGCCATTTCCATTTAAGGCAAAGTCATAGATCCCATCTGTCTGTTCCAGACCGCCCTGGTCATAATTGGTATAAACCTGCTTTGCTGTCTTTATTTTTGAAACAGTTGCCAGCTGGGTTGGATTTTCTTTGCTATACTGTCCTGTACGATAAAGCATTTCTTCTTTGAAAGTACTGCTTACCATTGTTTCGTTTTTATATCCAGGAGTCTGGATATTCACCATATTATTGCTGATGGTATTTAAGTTCCTGCTCTGGGTCAGCATGCCTGACGCCAGATTATAAAATCCCTGATACATCTGACTTTATCCCCTTTCCATTTTTTGTTTCTATAAAATGGCGCAGCTTACGCAAGGCGATCGTGTGGATCTGGGATGCTCTGGGCTGGCTGACACCTATGACCCGGCCCACCTGTTCCATTTTCAACCCTTCCATATAATGCAGTGCCAGTGTTTTTTGCTCTTTTTCATTTAGCTGGGCTATGCCTTCTGCCAGCACCCGCAGATCCTCTTCCCACAAGCATGCCTCCTCAGGCTGTACCTGGGTATCGTTGTTTGTGATCTGGAGTCCATTGGATGTATTCTGGTTTTCCAATAAAAAATCAAGAGACTGGATATTTCTCCTGTTTTTCATGGAAATGATCCTCTGGCAGCGTTTTTTTTCTATTCCAAGATGCTTTGCCAGTTCATCAACTGTTGGTGTTCTTCCTAATTCACGCTTCATGTCCTCGCATGCAGATTCTATAATCCCCAACTGCTTGTAAAATCCCCGGGGCATCCACTCCTGTTTTCTTACATAATCCAGCATTGCTCCTCTTACCCGCGTTGTAATGTAAGTGGAAAACTTAATGTTTTTATCCGGATCATACATATCGATCCCTTTTATGATCGCCACCACACCTTCATTCACTGCATCTTCCATCTGCATGGTGGTAGAATAAAGATCATATAGTTTCGTTGCCGTGGTTCTGGCTATGTACAGATACTGCATTGTGATCTCTTTCTTTATTTCCGGATCTTTCGTTTTTTTATAAAGCGCAAATAACTCCTTCTCTGTCTTTTCCTGCTTATCTTCCATAACTTTACTCACTCCTGTTATCTGCTGTTTATATCATTTGACCGTACACTTATGATCCTTTTTTCATTGTACTTATATTTCCAATTGACTGGATCTGCACATTATTTGCGATCTCATTAAATGAAAGCACCCTGATATTAGGATAAAAGGGTTCTACCAGATGGTAAAAATGGATCCTCATAACCTGTGAAGTCAGGATCACCGGATTCTGTGATAAACCACTGAACTTTTTTATCTGCTCTGCCAGCTGCCGGATCACATGCTGGAGCATTTCCGGGTTTAATGCCAGATATAAGCCATTTTCCCCTTTTGACAAGGATGCGACCATTTCCCGTTCCAGCTGGGCATCCAGTGTGATCACTTTCATGCATCCATCTGTACAGTACATGCGGGTAATGGTACGTTTAAGAGCTGTCCTGATCTTTTCTACTGTCTGGTCCAGCTCTCTTGGAGGAAGACCTGTTTCTGAGGCTGTCTGCATCAGATTCTCTACAATGGTCTCCAGGTCGCGGATCGGGATTCCTTCTTTTAGAAGGTTTGTAAGAACTCTCTGGAAATAACTGTAGCTGATCATCTGTGGTATTGCCTCTTCCACCAGTTCAGGAGCTGTTTTTTTCAAATTTTCCGTAAGCCTTACCACTTCCTGTCTTGTAAGCAGTTCGTATGAATGCTGCCGGATGACTTCTGAAAGATGCATGAGCAATACAGACAGAGGATCAATGACCGTATAACCATATAATTCAGCCCGATCTCTGTTTTCAGGCTTGATCCACCTGCTGGGTATACCGTATGCCGGTTCAATGGCCTCAATACCTTCAATTTCTTCTTCCACCTCCTCTGGTTCCAGAGCAAGGAAATAATCAATCAGGATCTCTCCTCCTGCAACTTCTTCTCCTTTTATGCGGATACTATACTGACTTGGTCCCAGGGAAGAACTGTCCCGGAGCCGGATGGATGGGATCACAAACCCCATATCCTGGGCATATTGGCGGCGGAATATAACGATCCTGCTGATCAGCCTTCCGCCTACTGACTCATCTGCCAGAGGGATCAGACTATAACCAAACTCGATCTCCACTGGCTCCAGTGTAAGAAGGCTGTATACATTATTTACATCTTTAAAATATTCTTCCTCACTTACTTCCTCTTTTGCAGCAGCTGCCTGAGCCTGTGGGGAATCCTGAAGCTGGGTAGAAGGAGCCATTGCCATTTGTGACAATGCCTGTGGCTCTTTTTTTATCTTTCCGGAAAGATAAAATCCGCTTCCCATAAGACATGCAGCCACAACCAGAGTCCTTACTGCCGGCATTCCAGGTATCACAGCCATAACCGCCACTGCTGCACCACTAACGATCATAGCATGAGGCTGGGCCAGAAACTGCTTTGATACATCTTCATTTAAGCTGCCTTCTGAAACAGCTCTTGTAACGATCATTCCTGTTGCAGTAGAAATAAGAAGAGCCGGTATCTGGGATACCAGACCATCACCTACTGTCGCAATGGAATAGGTACTCAGCACGGCTGAGATGCTGCTGCCGGACTGTACAATACCGATGATGCTGCCGCCGATCAGATTGATGGCAGTTGTGATAAGTGACATAACTGCATCGCCCTTTACGATCTTAGTCGCACCATCCATTGCGCCATAAAAATCTGCTTCTCTCTGAACCTTGGCACGCCGTTCCCTTGCCTGTGTTTCATTGATCAGGCCAGAACTAAGGTCTGCATCAATAGCCATCTGTTTTCCCGGCATGGCATCCAGATTAAATCTGGCTGCCACCTCTGCCACTCGTTCTGCACCTTTTGTGATAACAATAAACTGCATCAACACGATGATCAGGAAGATGATCAGACCTACTACTACGTTTCCTCTTAAAACGAAATCACCAAAGGCAGCAATGACACGGCCTGATGAACCTCCCTGAGAAAGGATATTTCTCGTGGTTGAAACATTGATACCCAGACGGAACAGCGTGGTAATAAGCAAAAGAGAGGGGAATATGGAGAATTCCAATGGCTCCCGAATGGTCATGGTTATTACCAGGATCATCATGGAAAGGGACATATTCAATATGATCGCCACATCCACCAGTCCCGCCGGAAGGGGAATGATCAAAAGCAATATGATCGTGATCACAAACATAACCACTGAGTAACTCAATAACCGTTTCATTCGTCCATTAATCTCCAACTATTATTTTTTATCTTTATTTTTCCCGTTATCCTGTTTATACAGATATACAAGGATTTCTGCTACTGCTGTATAAAATTCTGATGGGATCGGCCTGTCCAGTTCACAGGAATTGTACATAGCCCGTGCAAGTGGTTTATTTTCAATGGTATAAACATTGTTTTCTTCCCCCACCTTTACGATTCTTAACGCCAGTTCATCTAATCCCTTGGCAAGTACTACCGGAGCATTGTCATGATCAGGATCATATTTTAAAGCAATGGCCACATGGGTAGGATTTCGTATGATCACATCTGCCTGGGGAACCTTCTGCATCATCCTGCTGGATGCCATCTGACGCTGCAGGCTTTTGATCCTGTTTTTAATCTCAGGATTACCTTCTGTCTGTTTATACTCATCTTTTACTTCCTGCTTTGTCATACGAAGCTCTTTTTCGTATTCCCAGCGCTGATACAGATAATCGCCAAAGGCAATGACCATAAAGGCAATACATACACGTATCAGCAGATCAAAGATCATTTTCATCATATAAGCCGCAGATGCTGCAGGATTCATATCGATCATTGATGCCATGGGCTGCAGATCCTGCTTCAGTATGTTGTAAAGCAATACCAGCAGCAGTGTTATCTTGATGGAGTTTTTCACCAACTCTACTGCATTTTTCATGGAAAACAGACGTTTTATACCTGAAAGAGGATTAAGCCTGTTCCATTTTGGCCGGATGGATTTAAAGGATACATTAAAACGTGTTTGTACTCCATGCGCCACAATTCCAAGTAAAAGGGCTAAAAGCAACAGAGGAAGCGCACATTTTAAAAACACAGACAGTGTAACAAAAACAAGGCTGGCTGAAAGCATATCTTCTGAGGACCGGGCTGCTCCATCTATGACCCAGGTCATATAATTTTTCATCTGTCCATATATAAAAGGAAGCCATATGCGGATCCCGAAAAATATGCCAGCCAGGATCACTACGGTAGCTACATCCCTGCTTTGGAAGATATTTCCTTCTTTTCTGGCATCCCGCCGCTTTTTGGCGGTAGGCTGTTCGGTTTTCTCCTGGCCACTCTGTCCCATCTTCTATGACACTCCTTTCAGACTGGTTTCATATTGCTTAAAAGCTTCCACATCATCTGATACATATATGTAAAGATGGTATCTATATAATCTGCCATTGGCGAAAACAGTAGCAGCATCATCAAAAGCCCCATTATGATCTTTACCTGGAAATTTACCGTAAAAACATTGATCTGGGGAATGATACGCATCAGAATCCCCATTGCCAGTTCTGATACAAGCTCAATTGCTATCATTGGAAATGCAAACTGCATACCAGTAAGGATCCCCTGGCAGAATCCAGCTGTGATCACATGGACCAGCATGGGATTAAATGTCACTTTTCCAAAAGGGATCAGCTGTACCGACTGGTAAAACAATTCTAACAGCCGCAAATGACTGTTGCTGGCAAAAAAGATCAGTACCATAAATGCATAATAAATACCGGAACTGACCGTTGACTGGGTTCCATACTGGGGATCATAAACCTGGGCCATGCTAAGTCCCATTGAATAATCCATAATGGAAGAAGCAAACCGGATCGTAAGGAATGCCAGTTCCATTGCAAAGGCTAACACTGCCCCAAGAAAAAGCTCTCCCGCAAGCATCAGGATGTATTCTGCCATTGATCCCGGATATGCCATCTGGGTCTGGTCTGCAGACAGATACAGGAGCAGTGACAGGGCAAAAATAAAATATGCCCTTATTTTTACAGGAAAATTACTTTTTCCAAAAAGGGGATTGAATCCGATGGCTCCGCTCATACGCATCACTGCCATTGAAAATGTGATAAACATAGATCTTCTTTACCCCTTTGCGATCAATTCCACTATGTATTGAAAAAATTCCTGAAGCATAACCAGCATAGAACTTCCTAAAAAACCTAAAAGCACCATAATAGCCAGCAGCTTGGGGACAAATGTCATTGTCTGTTCATTGATCTGTGTGGCTGCCTGAAAAACAGCAATGACCACACCTACGATCATACTGATCAACAGAAATGGCAGCGACAGCTTCATTGCCAGCTGGAATGCTTCATACATGATATCCAGGATCTGCACTTCTGTCATATTCCCACCTCTTTCCTACCGGAAGCTTTGTACCAGACTGGAAAATAAAAGTTCCCAGCCATTTACTGTAATAAATAAAAGTAACTTAAAGGGAAGAGAGACCATAGTTGGCGGAAGCATTACCATACCCATGGACATAAGGGTGGTAGACACCACTATATCTATAAGCAGAAATGGAAGATAAATCAGAAATCCTGCAAGAAACCCTTTTTTTAATTCGCTGGTCATAAAAGCTGGTACAACAACTGTAAGCGGATATTCTTTCACATCTTTCTTAACTTCCTGTTTTGACATCTGTACAAAATGATCCAGCGTATCCTTCTCTGTATTGCGAAGCATGAATTGCTTCAGTGGATCTGCCATACGGCTTACTGCCTCTTGCTGCGTGATCTCCCCATTTTTATAGGGCTCGTAGGCAACCGTATTGATCTGGCCTATAACCGGACTCATAATATACAGTGTCAAAAAAAGTGCCATTCCTGTCAGGACAATATTCGGCGGCGTCTGTTGGACTCCCATTGCATTTCGCGTAAAGGAAAGTATGATTATGATACGCATAAAGGAACTCATCATAACCACAATGGAAGGAAGCAGTGCTGCAAAGGTGAGCAGCATGATAATGTCCAGTGCTGGAACATTTCCTCCATTTAAGCCTGTAATCAGTTCATTCATGATCATTCTCCTCCTTAAGCCGTTCCAGAACCTGTATCCCTGTCTGACTGGTTCCAAGCAGATATTGGGTTTCATCCAGCTTAAGAAGGATAACGTACTGATCGTTCCCTACTTTCAGCTGTTCCAGTATCTGCATTCTTCCCCCTTTTTTTCCATAGGAGGCATTTTTTCCCAGGTAGCGGCTTGCCTGCCATGCCAGAAACAAAATGACCACAAAAGCAAGCAGCATACCTGTTGTAGAAACAATATCTGTTATCATATTA
>ERZ772816.1152-NODE-1152-length-24732-cov-4.046602_pt1 | contig 24732 bp, 17 predicted proteins | sample MGYA00511359_ERZ772816 | MGnify/ENA primary metagenome ERZ772816 (study PRJEB29015, sample SAMEA2737710) | human gut metagenome | biome: human gut; feature: human-associated habitat; material: faeces | place: China | collected 2012 ...
TGAAGGAACAGCCAGTTCGAAGGAAAGTACAGAACGAATCTCTCAGGATAATGAGGCATCAAAAGACATTTTTGCAATGGATACCTATATGACAGTGACAGCATATGGAGAAAAAGCACAGGATGCGGTGGATGCCGCTGAAGCAGAGATTGAAAGATTAGATACACTTTTATCAACGGGAAATGCAGACAGTGAGATTGTAAAACTGAATGAACAGAAAAGTGCAACACTTTCAGAAGATGGCGGATATCTTGTGAAGCGCGCACTGGAACTGAATAAGGAAACGGATGGGGCATTTGATATCGCAATTTATCCGGTTATGGAGGCGTGGGGATTTCCGATACAGGATTTCCGTGTCCCATCAGCTGACGAACTGACAGGGCTTCTGAAGCATGTGGATGCAGCGAAGATCTCATACGATAAGGATACGAGAGAAATCTCTTTTGAAGATGACCAGATGAAAATCGACCTTGGAGGAATTGCAAAAGGCTATACTTCTTCGCGGATTATGGATATTTTCAAAGAAAATGGGATTACAAGTGGTCTGGTAAATCTGGGTGGAAATGTACAGGCACTCGGAACCAAGACAGACGGAAGCAACTGGCGGGTTGCGGTACAGAGTCCGGACGACACAGAGGATTATCTGGGAGTTTTATCCATTCAGGATAAAGCGGTGATCACATCTGGAGGATATGAACGCTATTTTGAACAGGATGGTGTGACCTATCATCACATTATTGATCCAAAGACCGGATATCCGGCAGAGAACGGACTGGTATCTGTCACGATCGTAAGCTCGGACGGAACCCTTGCAGATGGGCTTTCCACCTCCCTTTTTATCATGGGAGAAGAAAAAGCGGCAGAGTTCTGGAAGGCGCACAGTAATGAGTTTGAGGCGATCTTTGCGACAGATGATGGGACGATTTATGTGACAGAAGGTCTGAAAGACAGCTTTACAACGGATCTTGACATGAAGGTTATTACGAAATAATTTGCGTGAAATGAGAGGATAATGAGAGATGGACATCAAAGAAACCGGTAAAAAATTAAAACCGTTTGCACCCGTTCTTTCAGTTGCACTGGTTACGGCGTGCGTGGCAGGCTCTTTAAGTGGATATGAGGCTCCGGTCTATGCAGCGACACAGGAAGAAACACCGGTAAAAAAAGAAGAAACAAAAGAGAAGAAAGAAGAAAAAAAGACAGTAGCCAAAGGAACATTTGACTTGGAGGATGGTGTGTATAAGGGAACCGGAACAGGGTATGCAGGAGACATCACCGTATCGGTACTGATCAAGGACAAGCAGATCGTTTCGATTGATATTCTGAGCTGTTCCGATGATGCGGCGTTTTTCACGCGTGCGAAAGCGGTGATCGACAAGATCATCGAAGGACAGACGCTGGATGTGGATACCGTATCGGGAGCAACGTTCAGTTCCAGAGGAATCATCAGCGCGGTAAAAAATGCGCTGACCGGGGAAAAGGATACCAGTGAGACAGGACAGGCGCAGTCCGGTCAGACAGGGGCGGCGGCAGGAAGCTCAACTAGTGTGGCACAGGTAGAAGATGCGGCAGCGTATAAGGACGGAACTTATTACGGTTCGGGAACCGGATTTGGCGGTCCGCTGAAGGTTATGGTAGAAATCAGCGGAGGGAAGATCGCATCCATCCAGATTGTGGAGAACAGTGACGGAAGCGATTATATTTCCAAAGCAGCTTCTCTGATCGATTCTATTATTACGACACAGAGTACTAATGTGGATACGGTGTCAGGGGCAACCTACAGCTCTGTCGGAATTATCCAGGCAGTCCGGGATGCACTGGGTCAGGCGGCGGTAAATGGTACATCGGACAGCACGCAAAATAACAATAGCAACAGTAATAACAATAGTTCGTCAGATGACGATAGTTCTACTGTAACCGGAACTGTTCCGTACAAGGAAGGGATCTATTACGGAACAGCAGAGGGTTACAGCGGAGATGTATCCGTTGCAGTCGTGATCCAGGAAAAGACGATCAAAGCAATCCTGATCACAGAAAGCTCAGATGATGAAGCATTCTTTAATCGTGCAATGGATGTTGTGAAAAAGGTGATAAGGACACAGAAGACAGACGATGTAGATACTGTGTCAGGAGCAACCTACAGTTCCAAAGGACTGTTAAATGCGATCAAGAATGCACTGAAACAGGCAGAGAAAGTGACAAATGGAGAATCCATTGATGAGAAGCCGGATTTGACAGAATTAAAAGAACTAATCGAGAAAGCTGAGAAGCTGGAAGAGGATACATACACAGAAACGAGCTGGACAGTTCTGCAGACCAGACTTGCGGACGCAAAAGATGCACTTGAGGAAACGAAACAGACTGCGGTTGATAAAGCGGTGGAAAAGCTGAAAACAGCAATTGCTCAGCTGGAATCAAAAGACGGAAAAGATGAGGAAAATACAAAGTATATCAGTGGAATCTATGAGGTGACCGTTCCTTGTAAGCCGGATGATGACGAAGATTTTGAAGAATATAATCTGACGATGACGGTGACAATCCGCGACGACAAGATTATGGCAATCACGGATATCACGGGTGATGGGGACAGCGGTAATGACAGATATATCACGAAAGCTGCAAATGGTACTTCAAATATAAAGGGTGTGGTATCCCAAATCATAGATAAAGGAATGCCGGAGGATATTGATACTGTTTCCCGTGCAACCTGCTCTTCCAATGCAATCCTGGAAGGATGCAAAAAAGTACTGGAAGCAGCAGAAAGACCGACAGATATGGAGGCTGAATAACAATGAGAGAATTCTGGGTAAGACTGGTAAGTATGCTCGCGATCGTGGGAGTTCTGCTGGGATACAATTCAGTGCTGGATGTGCGTGCGAAAGAAGATGAGATCGCCCGGCTTTCCGCACAGGTTGCCGGAAACGGACAATCAGACAGTGAAAATGGAGGTTCCACAAACTACAAGGACGGAACCTATACCGGGGAAGCTGATGGATTTGGCGGAACGATCCAGGTAGAAGTGAAGATTGAGAAAAGCAAGATTGCAGAGATCAATGTGATATCGGCAGAGAAAGAAGACGGAGCATACCTTTCCATGGCAAAGGATATGATTCCAAAGATCATCGATGCACAGAGCGCAGATATAGATACGATCAGTGGTGCGACATTCAGCTCGACCGGAATCAAAAATGCATCGGAACAGGCTCTGGAAAAGGCGGTAAAGTAACGTGAAAAAGATGGATATTCATAATTTAACGGCGAAAGATATAAAAAAATTACATATATGGCTGAGAGCATTGATCCAGGTACTTTATTTTCTGTTTATCCCATCTGTGTATACAGCGGCATTTGCCGGAGTGAAATACATCTTTACACAGATCGGTGCAGGCGAAAAGGTTGCCGTGACCTCTTTCGTGACAGTACTGGTTGTGATCTGCATTTACACCATTCTGTTCGGAAGATTCTTTTGCGGATTCGCTTGTGCGTTCGGTACACTGGGAGATGGTGTGCATGCACTCTATGGGTGGATCTGTAAAAAGAGGAAAAAGAAACCTCTTCAGATTGCGGATGCATGGACAGAAAAGCTCTGTTATCTGAAATATATTGTACTGGCACTGATTTCAATCTTGTGCTTTGCAGGCATCTATGGAAAGGGAAAAGGAACCAGCCCGTGGGATGTATTTTCCATGCTCCATGCAGGCAACTTTAAGCTTGGCGGATATCTGGTGGGACTCGTTCTTATGGTTCTGATCCTTGTGGGAATGTGTTTTGAAGAACGGTTTTTCTGCAGAAATTTCTGTCCGATGGGAGCTGTGTTTTCCCTGCTTCCGGTCCTTCCGTTTTTCGCACTTCACAGAGAACGGGAAAACTGCATCAAAGGATGCAAGGCATGTACAAAGAAATGTCCTTCTAACATCGGACTTCCGGAAGATGGATCTCCGAAGGTAGAAGGGGACTGTTTCCAGTGTCAGAAATGTATCGATACCTGTCCGAAAGGAAATATTCATACCGGAGTAAAAGGACTTCGTGGAAATGAATTCTGGTTTACGATTTTGCGGGCAGTAATCTTACTGATTCTTCTGCTCTGGCTGGGTGTATAGAAGATGAAGAAGAAAGATCTGATACTTGGAGCAGGAATTATTGTGATTGCGCTTGCGATGCTGCTTGTGATGCAGCTGACGAGAGGGGAAGAAGGAAATCAGATCCGGGTTACGCTGGATGGGAAAATCTATGGAACGTATTCCTTGTCGAAGGATCAGACCATCGAAGTAAAGGATGGCGATTTTTATAACCGGATCCGGATCGAAGACGGAAAGGCGTATATGGAAGAGGCAAACTGCCCGGATGGATACTGTGAAGAGCAGGGAAAGATCAGCGGGCATACACAGACGATCGTCTGTCTGCCACATAAGCTCGTAGTAGAGGTTCTGGAAAATGAGAATGACCAGAGCTTTGGAACTTCAGATCCGGAAGATGTAGCTCCGGATACGATCGCAAAATGATAAAGGAAAAACAGATGAATAAAAACAAAAAACTTGCCAATATGGCAATGCTGGTTGCGCTGGCGATGATATTCAGTTATGTGGAAAGCTTAATACCGATCAATTTCGGGATACCGGGAATGAAGCTCGGAGTTGCCAATCTGGTGACAGTGACTGGGATGTACTTTCTGGAATTTCCGGAAGTATTTCTGGTGGTAGTTATGCGAATCCTGCTGACCGGCTTTTTATTTGGAAATGGAATGTCGATCGTTTACAGCCTGGCAGGAGGAATCTTAAGCTTTCTGGTCATGGCGCTGATGAAGAGGCTGAAAGGATTTTCCGTAGCCGGAGTCAGTATCGCCGGAGGCGTGTCACACAATATCGGTCAGATCATTGTGGCATCAGTTGTGATAGAGAATCTGAAACTGATTTATTATCTTCCGGCACTTCTGATCGCTGGTACAGTGACCGGATTTGTGATGGGAATGATAAGTAAAAAGTTGCTTCCGATCGTAAAAAGAGAATCGGAGAGAGAGGCGCAGATAGGTTAATTTTTTTTAATTATGGGTTAGCAGAAACTAACTTAATAATAAATTTTATCAACAACAAGGAGGTAATTATGGGAAAGGGAACAATTAAGACAAAAGCTATGACGATGGCTGTGGCGATGTCAATGGTAGCTGGACTTTGTCCGTCGACGGTGTTTGCGGCAAACAGTGAGGTTGTAGCGAAGGTTCAGGATGGAACATATACAGGGACTGCAGAGTGTACACCGGATGGAGATGGAGAGTTTACAAAATATAATTTATCTTTATCAGTGACTGTAGAAGATGGAAAGATAAAGTCAATTGATAATGTTCTGGGTGATGGTGACAGAAAAAATAAGAGTTATATTGGGGATGCGACTGACGGATATGACGATTATATAGGTGTTGTAAAGCAGATTGTAGATGCTAACGGAACAGATGAAATCAACGCAGTATCTGGAGCGACATGTTCATCGAATGCAATTGTGAATGCAGTAAATGATGCATTGGAAAAAGCAACTAAGAAAGATGAAAATACTGTAAAGACAGATGGTTTACAGACTGCAATTACAAAAGCAGAAAGTTTAACTGAAAATGATTATGGAGCTGATTCATGGAAATCAATGCAGGACGCACTGACAGCAGCGAAAGATGCTCTTGAGAAAAAAGAATCCCAGACAGCAGTAGATACAGCAACAACAGAGTTAACAAAAGCAATTGATGCACTTGTGCCGAAAACACCAGATGCACAGAAAGAAGTCTATGTATTAATGAACATTCCATATGCTGATTTCTACAAAGCAGATGGAGTGACAGGTGCGGATACTGTTTCATCAGCAACAAAACAGAAGACCAGAGCTTCACTGGCATCGGGTTCTTATCATGTGAACAGCGATGGTTCTGATATTACCGGCGTAACATTTCCGGTTAAGATCAGTGATGGATCTGTATTAGAAAAATATACACAGGTTACTGATGAAAGTGAAGTTACGATTACAACAAATATTAAAGGAAAAGAAAATACTGTTACATATAAAGGACAAGATGCATTATTTGAAAGCGCAAGCTATTCTTATTACACATTAAGTGATACACCGTCATACTATAAAGAGGCAACTGTAAATGCGGATGGAAGTCTTAGCTTTAGCGAAGTAAAAGGAACAGAACCGACAACTTTGACAAATGCGACAACTGAATTTTCTACGTCATCAAGATATGGTGATTACCAGTTAGATATTACGAGTGAGGATCTGAAAAATGTGAATACTGTATATGGTGTAGTGGTCAGCACAAAAGAAGGAAGCAGTTATGGACTTCGCCATGTGGAAAATATCTGGAAGAAAACAAAACTTGCATGGAGTACTGGATTTGTAACAGAATCCCATGGGAACACACTGGATTCCAAAGATTATGCTGCCATGATGGGACAGACGATCAATAAAGTAACTTACTACACAGATCAGGGTATTTATGAAATCCCGATGGATCAGCAAGTTGCAAAGAAATTTGACGGAGAAGTATCAGTAGCAGATGTATCTGTGAAATCAGAAAAAACAGCTATAACGGTAAGTGGACTTCCAAATGATTTTGAAGAAGAATATAAAATTGATGGAATCGATGAAGATGCATATTCTGTTGAGATCAAATCAGATGGCAAGACAACTACAAGAACAATTAATTTTAAGAAAGCACTTGCAAAAGGTAGATATACAGTTACGCTTAGCGATAAGAATGGAAATTATGCACCGATTTCAACGATTTTTAATGTTTACACAGAGACAATGCCGGTAAAATATAATGAGGATGATAAAAATCCGGCTGTGGTAAAGAATGATAATGTTGAGGAAGAAGAATTTCAGACGTATTTAAAAAATATTACTTCTGTTACAGTCAATGGAAAAGAATATGCAGCATCTGGAAAGAAAGCAGTAAAACTGATTAAAGAAGATGGCAAACTTGATCTTGAACAAGATGTATTCAAAGATGCAAAAGCAGGAGATGCATTTGCTGTAACAATTGCAGAAGATGGATATCAGCCGTATACATTTACTTATAAAGTGCCTGGAGAAGACAGTGAATATTCTTATGTTTATGTTGGAATGAGCTGGGCTGAGTATTGGGCAAATGAAGGGGTGTATAATGCAGGAAGCATAGAAGCGTCAGATGTTAAGGATTCACGTGATGAATATGATAAAGGTGCGTTTGACACTGTTACAAGAGCTACAACAAACCATGGACTTCACAGAGGAAGTTTTCAGTGTACTGCAGTGATTGAAGACACTGAGGGTAAAAAACATTATTTGTCACATTGGGAAGGTAAAGATCAGGCAGTGATGACAGATGGTACGACTTATACTTATGCAAAAGGTGTATTTACAGCAAAAAATGGAAGTTCATTTACGCAGAAAGATTATGAAGTAACCGGGCTGAAATATGTGCCGGTTAAGATAAGAACAGCAGATCTGAATTCATTGAAAGAAAAATATACAGTCGTAGAAAATGGCGGTGAACTGATTGGTGGATACGGTGAAAACCAGCTCAAGTCATACAAAACGATTGCAGATGTAACAGCGAATACAAATGGTCTTAAGACAGCAGAAAAGCAGGAAGATGGTTCTTTCGCATTTTCAGCAAGAACAACAGGATCTTATTCTGGATTAAAGGATACACAGCTTGCAACTGCTGATGTTACTCCGGATGTCAAAGCAGGAGATAAAGTTGGAAGCTATGGAGAATTCATCCGTGTAGATTTTAATGGAAATTATGGCGGACTTGGTTCTGCGATGCAGGCTGTTGAATGGACGTACTATGGAAATGATGATACTTATACAAATCCGGTAAGAGTATTTGGAACAAAATTTGCATCAGATAACTGGATGCATAAATCAATGGGGATCCAGCTTGGACTTACTGATTCTTTAAGATGCCAGCTGCCGGAAAATACGAATGGAACCGGTTACTGGAAGATTACTATCTATGGACTTGGTTATGCTGATTACAGCTATAATTTTGAGGTTGGAACAGAGAATATTGCCACATTAAAAACAGCAAGTGCAGAAGAAATAGCGGCATTGCAGGCAAAGATCGATGAAGCAAAAGCCTTGAATCGATTTGCGTATACTACTGATAGCTGGAAAAAGATGCAGGATGAACTGGAAGAATCAGAAGTTCTCCTTAAGTCAGAAAATCCATTGAAGTCAGAAGTAAACGAACAGGTTAAACATCTGACAGATGCAATTGACTCTCTTGTGACAGTGCAATATGTTCTCATGAACATCCCATACGCAGAATTCTACAAAGCTGAAACAACAGGTAATGATATTGCGGTAGATGCATTTACTTCTGCGACAAAGAACAAGACCAGAACCAAAGGACTTGCGGGAGGATCATATCATGAAAATGCAGATGGATCCAAGATTGATGGTATCACTTATGCTGTAAAAGTAGACCCTTCGGTAGATCTTTCAAAATACAAAGAAGTGAAAGACGGTGATTCCGTAGAAATTACAGTTACAAACAGAGGACAGACAACTACCACAACACTGACTGGAAAAGACACATTATTTGAAAATGCATCTTATGCATACTATCCACTTACAGAAGCACCGGAAAACTATAAAGAAGTTTCTGTCGATGCAGATGGAAATCTTGTGTTCAGTGAAGTAAAAGGTCAGGAAGCAACGAAAGTAGAAGGAGTTACAGCTGAACTTTCAACCGAAACATCTTATGGAGATTATGAGCTTAATCTTGATGGACTTCCAGAAGAAATCAAATCAGATAATGTAAATGCAGTTGTAGTAAAGACAACAGACGGAACCGCTTATGGTATGCGTCATCTGGAAAATATCTGGAGAGGTAATGAAATCGCATGGAGTACCGGATTTACAAGTGAAGTACATGGTTGCCCGACATCATCTGAACATTACAAATCTATGATGGGCAAGACCATTGACAGCATTGAGTATTATACAACAAATGGGGTGTATACAATGGATATCGCAGATATCTATGTTCCTGTAAAATCAGAAACTACAAAAGCAGAAGTTGCAGATGCAGACATTACAACAGGCAAGACTACAATCAGTGTACAGCTTCCAGATGAATTTGATCCGGAATACAGTGTGGATGGACTGGATGTGTCGGTAGAAGGTAATGTACTGACTTTTAAAGCAACGACAGAGAGCAGAGCAGCAGCTTCTGTAAAACCTGGAAAATATACCCTCACAATTAAAGATAAGAACAAGAAATATGCAGATGTTGTTACAACGTTTACATTGACAACAAAAGATATGCCTGCAGCATATGATGAAGAGAATAAGAAACTTGTAGAGGCAGAAGGATTTGACATAGATGCGCTTAAAGCTTATCTTGGAAATATTACTTCTGTAAATGTAAATGGTAAAGATTATGCAGCAAGTGGAAGAGGCTCCGTAGTTATTATCAATAAGGATGGTACGATCAAGACAGATGCAGATCCGTTTAAGGATGCGGTAGCTGGAACGGAATTCCAGATTACAGTAGCTTCAACAGGTTATACAACTCCTCTTACATTTACTTACAAGATAGCAGAGACTCCGGCACCGGCAGAGGTTGATACAACAGCACTGGAAGCTGCAATTGCAGAAGCTGATAACCTTAAAGAAGCAGACTACACAGCAGACAGCTGGGCTGCATACCAGGCAGCACTTCAGAATGCACGCACTGTATTGGAAGCAAAGGAAAGTCAGGAAGCAGTCAATCAGGCACTTTCTGCTTTGAATGCAGCAAAAGATGCACTGGTTAAAGCTGAAGAAGAACCGGTTGCAATCAATACTGCTTCTCTTGAAAAAGCAATTGCAGATGCAAAAGCGCTTAAAGAAGCAGACTACACAGCAGAAAGCTGGAAAGCACTGCAGAGCGCACTTTCAGATGCCCGGAAAGCACTGGAAGCGAAAGAAAGCCAGGAAGCAGTAGATAATGCAACAAATAGCCTGAACAAAGCGATCAAAGCACTTGTAAAGAAAGGCAGCTCATCTGTAAAGAAGACAGATGGTACAACCAATGGATCCAAGACAAGCGGAAGCGATTCTGTAAAAACAGGAGATCCGGCAAGTGTACTTGGCTGGCTTGGACTTGCAGTTTCTTCGCTCGGAGCAGGTATGGGCGGCTTTGCCTGGAAACGCAGAAAAAAAATAAGACTACACGATAATTTGTAAAAAAGAATCAAATTAGAATAAGAATCAGAAAGCTGACAGACAGATGAGAAAAATACATTTGTCTGCCAGCTTTTTTTTATAGGAGATTCCGAAGGAACTGCAGATTATGTAATTTCTATTACAGAAAGCTGGATGACACCGACGATCCTTATGACATTGACTTTTGTAGTATCTGCTTTTATTGCATTCTTTACAGGAACTTCATGGGGAACCTATGCGATTGTTACACCAATCTGTGTACAGATGGCTCTGAATATATCTGGTGGAGCTTTAACACCGGTCGTATATGCTGCAATAGCAGCTGTAATGGGTGGAGGATGCTTTGGAGATCATTGTTCACCGCTTTCTGATACCACGATTTTATCATCACTTGCAACCGGATCTGATCATATCGATCATGTAACGGCTTTTTTTAATTTCTTGCTATTTTTTTCCCCGAAATGTATAATTTTTGGTAAAAGTATGATTTTTTGCATCAAAAGTATAGTTTTTGATAAATTCTTTATCATGTCTTATCTAAAATAAGAAGTAGGAAGATTATCAGGAATGGGGAAAATGGTATGAAATTATTAAAACTTGTGATTGTAGATGACGAACCAATCCTTCTGCAGGGACTGGTTAAGACGTACAACTGGAATGAGATGGGATTTGAAGTTGCCGGTCAGGCACAGAGTGGGGAGCAGGCAATCGAAGTGATCAAAAAAGTGAAGCCCCATGTCGTACTGACGGATATCCGGATGAAACAGGTTTCCGGTCTGATGGTGATGGAAGAGATCCAGAAGACAGAGCTGGATCCGGTTTTTATTGTGCTCAGTGCGTACCGTGATTTTAATTATGCACAGCAGGCGTGTGATCTTGGTGCATATGCATATCTGCTGAAACCAATCGAGGAAGATAAACTGCAGGAGACCATGCAGGGCGCATACCAGACCTGTATGGAGAAACTGGAGAGCGAAGAACGTTATGAAAGCTGGGAAAATATGATCCGAAAAGATTCCACCAGTTTTCTCCAGGTTGTTGTACAGAAATATTTACAGAATAAAATTTCCTATGAAAAGGTGCAGGAAGTATTTGCGATCTTGAAAGATGTGATCGAAGAGGGCGACCGTTTTATTGCAATGTGTGTGGATCTTGATCTTACATATAAGATTACGGATGCACTGAATTACGAAGCAGCCAGGCTGGAATTGATACAATCTCTGGAAGAAATGTTTTCAGAGCGGTATTTTTTCTGGCATTTTGAAAAGGCAGAAGGTTGTCATGTATTTCTGATCAAGACAAAGGAAAATGCGACAGTGCGCGAGATTGCGCAGATTCTGGAACAGGTTAAAGGGGAACAGAAAAGTCCGGTTACTGCATCGATTTCCAAACCGTATAAAGGACTGGATGGAATCCGCCGAAGTTACGAAGAGGCGCAGGGACTTTTCGAGCCAATCTGCAGCAATGCCACAAATGAGAATACTTTTCCCATACCTGTGAAAAAGGAAGAAAAAGCGGCAAAAAGTGATTGTGAAGAGGCAGGACTTACGATCGTCAATGCTGTTCGGAAGAATACGTTTAAAGAGTTAAAACAGGCTTTTATTGTGTTGATCTACGCACTTCCACATGAGGAAGAGTTACAGATCCGTTATATACATAAGGTTATGCTGCAAGCGGAGATGATGCTGAACGATACTTACGGAATGACGGAAAAACTGCAGAAACAGTTCCGAAATTATTATTCGAATATGGAGAGTCTGACAGCAGCACAGGCGGTAGATGTCAGTTATAGGATCCTCGGAGAAGCAATTGAGGAACGGGAAAAATATGCAGAAAGCGGAGAAAATAAATGTGCAAAGGAATATATGACAGTGGCACTTTCTTATATCGGTGAGCATTTGCAGGAGGAAGAACTTTCTATTGTTCAGGTGGCAACGCAGATTTATCTGAATCCGGTATATTTCGGGCGTGTATTTAAAAATACATTTCATATGACCTTTAAAAAGTATCTCTTACAGCAGAGAATGGAGAAAGCAAAGAGGCTGATCCAGGATGGATGTGAGAGTATAGGAACGGTATGTGAGCAGGTGGGAATCAGCAATGCATCCTATTTTTCACATTTATTTAAAGAATATACAGGAAAATTACCGAGTGAATACAAAAAGGATTACGAAGAATGAAGAAATGGGTGATTAAATCCGGAATACAGAGAAAATACCTTCGATATATAATGGGGCTGTTGTTGCTGGCAATTTTGCTGTCAAGCATCGGTGTTTGGATTTATGTAAGGCAGAGTTTGACCACAGAGGTTACAGATAAATATGAATTTTTAAATGAGAAGATGGGGCTGGCTCTGGATACACTGTCAAAAGAGGCGGATGAAGGGACAGCAGAATGTATTACTTACGATCAGGTTCAGGAAAGTCTGAAAAAAGCTTCATTTGCAGATGTGGAAAAGAACTCTCTTCAGAAATATTTTGCCTATATGAATCTGGATCATGTGGCAGAATACTGCTATGTGGATAATAAAAATAATGTTTATGCCAGATCCTACTCGCATATTGATTATGAAGATTTTTCAGACAGCCATCTGGAAGATTACATGGGAGATTCTTATGCGAAAACACAATGGTTCTGGGCGAAGGATACTCTGTTTGGGACGGAGAAAGAAGCATTGTTTATCGGAAGATATGTACACAGCATGGAATACGCCAGCAAACCAGGACTGCTGCTCATCAAGATGAATGACGGCTTTCTGGAAACGATACTTGGAAAGGATCGGAGTATGACAGATGAAGTGCAGATCGGAATTCTGGATAAGAAGGGAAATTTATGCGCTGCCTGGTGCCCGAAAGGGACGAAGATTTCGGATGCGGTAAAACAGGAAGTCTATAAGATCAGCGCACAGGAAACGAGTGGTATTCTTGCAAAAAGCCGGAGAGTGAGCGGTGGTGTCTGCTCCATTTACAAAGAAAGCAGCTCTGAAATGACGGTGTTCACAGTCGTTCCGTCGAGTGTAATGACGCAGGGAACGATGAGGGTACTTACGGTGCTGATCGGGATTTATCTGTTTGTGGCAGTGGTAGCGGTTGTGATCAGTATCTATTTTTCCAAGCGGTTCACCAGTCCGATCCGGGAGATCAGTGAAGAGATGACACAGTTTGACGGAAATGATTTCAGTCGCCTGATTGAACTGAATACCAATACAGAATTGGATCAGATCGGACATTCCTACAATAAGATGCTAAAAAATATTGAGAATCTTCTGGCAGAGATCAAAGAACAGGAAGGGGTGCTCAGACGGACGGAGTTGAACATGCTTCTGGCACAGATCAACCCACATTTCCTTTATAATACGCTGGATACAATTTACATGCTTGCGCGGATAAACGGAGAAGAGACAACCATGAAGATGATTCAGGCACTTTCCAAATATCTGCGTCTGTCACTCAGCAAGGGCAGTGATATCGCGACGGTGGAGGACGAACTGGAAAATGTAAAGAGTTATATGGAAATCCAACAGATCCGGAATGCAAATCTGTTCCGGTATGAGATTGAGTGTAAGGTGGAAGAGAAGAGTACGTGGATGCTGAAGCTGATCTTGCAGCCACTTGTCGAGAACGCGATCAAGCACGGATTCTGCGAAATTTATGAGAATGGTCTGATCCGGATTGAGATTGCGAGGGAGGATAGCCAGCTGAAAATCGTGGTATTCAATAATGGGAAGCCGATTGACCGGGAAATGATGGAAAAGATCAATGCCTTAAACGGGCATCCGATTCTGGAGGCGAAAAAATGCTTCCAGGATAAGGAACACGGATATGGAGTGGTGAATGTACTGACCAGACTGCGGCTGAAATATGGAGAGGATGTGCTGTTTTACTATGAGGCAGAAGAAAATGGAACTCGGTGTACAATCCAAATTCCGGATGACGGAAAGGAGAAACGTGATTTATAGAAAATATTTGCAATCGGTGTTTTGTATCGCACTGGTTCTGACAGTGCTGACCGGATGTGGTAAAAATACGGGGCAGACAAGCCGGAGCACAGAAAAAAAAGAGATTGATATTCCGATCATTCTGACGGTAGATCCGACTTCCGGCAAGAAAACGGAACAGGATGTCGTTGATGCGTTTAATGAAGAATATGCCGGTACGTATCATATGCAAGTGGAATGGATCATGGAGACGGAAGAGGAATACCGAAAAAATCTGAAACGGTTAAATGTCACAGACGAGCTTCCGGCTGTGATCTATGATGTGCGCACCCTGCCGTCCTTTTATCAGATGATGGTTGCGGATGGACGGATCGAGAATCTGAGTCCGTATCTGGAAGAGGATGAAGAGTGGAGGAATATGATCGAACCGGCGGTGATGGAAGGCTGTACGGATGAGGATGGCAATATCTATCTTGGACCGATCAGTACGGCGGCATTTGCGTGCGCCGGCATGTTTTGGAATCCGGAGCTTTTTGCGGAAGCAGGGATTGAGAAATTCCCGGAGACATGGGAAGAATTCTGGGACTGCTGTGACCGGCTGCAGGCAAACGGAATCACACCGCTTGGACTTCACACTGAAGGAACCGGCTGGGCGCCGATGCTGATTGCAACAGCAGAGGCAGCACACACGGAAGAAGGCTATGCATTTATGAAAGAGCTTCTCCCAGAAAGCTATTCCAATGATACCGGTCTTGAAATTGCAGAAACCTTGCAGAAATTGTTTCGGTATACAACAGAAGATGCAATTCATGCTGACTACGATGTGGCATACAATAATTTTGTCGCAGGAAAGGTGGCAATGATCCCGAACGGATACTGGATGATCGACCAGTTGCCGGAAGAATGGAAAGAAAAGGTAAGATTTTCCGCATTTCCGGGAAATAAACTGATTGCCTCACCGGAAACCTTTGGCTGGGCGGTGGTTTCCACTTACAGCGAGGAGGTCAAAGAAGGAGCGGTTGAATTTTTGAAATTTCGCACGAAATTCAATCTGGAAGAGAAGAAAGAGCTGATGGACAAGAACGGACGCACTGAAATCAGCCAGCTCCTTCAGGATTATGTAAATGCCTACAATAACAATCCGCAGATCGTTCCGAACTATCAGGTGAAATGGAACTCCATCCTTCAGGAAGAGACGATCGGGGAGTGTCTGCCACAGCTTGCCGCCGGGAAAATGACGCCTGCGCAGATGGTGGAGACTGCCGATGAAAGTATCCGGGAGTATGAGAAAGAGAGATGATGGGAGGAGAAGGCTGTTGGTGTCATTTTATCAATAACAAATTTTTTACATTTCGAAAAGTATATTTTTTGTTAAAGGAGGTTTGCGATTTGTTACAGTCTTTGATTGGATTCTTGCTATTATTTAAGCATAGAAAAGAAATCCAGACGAGGAGGAACGGAAATTATGAAAAACAAAAAAAGATGGCTGGCACTGGGGCTGGTAGGAATCATGACACTTGGATGCTTTGCAGGATGTGGAAGCAAGAGCGATGGCAAGAGTGCAGACGGTAAAGGGGACAGCAGCAAAGGATCTGTATATTATCTGAACTTCAAACCGGAGCAGGATGAGCAGTGGCAGCAGCTGGCAAAGGATTACACAAAAGAGACAGGTGTAGATGTAACGGTTGTTACAGCAGCTTCCGGAAACTATGAAACCACTCTGATGAGTGAAATGGGAAAGAGCGGAGCACCAACATTATTCCAGGTAAACGGACCTGTAGGACTTGCAAACTGGAAAGATTATTGCTACGACTTATCAGATTCTGATATTTACAAAGAACTCACAAGTGATGATTATGCACTGAAAGACGGAGATTCTGTAGCGGGTATCGGATATGTTATTGAAACATACGGAATTATCACAAATAAGACATTATTAAAAGAAGCAGGATATACACCGGATGACATCAAATCTTTTGCAGATCTGAAAAAAGTAGCAGAAGACATTACAAATAGAACTTCTGAACTTGGATTTTCTGCATTTACTTCAGCAGGTATGGACGGATCTTCTGACTGGAGATTCAAGACACACCTTGCAAACCTGCCAATCTACTATGAGTACAAGGCAGACGGAATTGATACTACAGATGCTATCAAGGGAACATACCTTGACAACTACAAACAGATCTGGGATCTGTATCTGAACAACTCTACATGTGAGCCATCTATGATCTCTTCTAAGACAGGAGATGACGCAGCAAGCGAATTCTCACTTGGTGAAGCAGTATTCTATCAGAATGGTACATGGGCTTACAATGATATCAAAGATAACGAAGTAGCAGATGAAGATATGGGAATGCTTCCAATCTACATCGGAGTTGACGGAGAAGAGAACCAGGGACTTTGTACAGGATCAGAGAACTACTGGTGTGTAAATAAAAACGCTTCTGAAGAAGATATTCAGGCAACACTTGATTTCATGAAATGGGTAGTTGAGAGTGACGAAGGTCGTGACATGCTGGCAAATGAGATGGGATTCGTAACACCGTTTACAACATTCGCAGATTATCTTCCGGACAACCCGCTTGTAAAAGCAAATGCCGAGTACACAAAGGCTGGAAAGACACCAGTAAGTTGGAACTTTACAACAATGCCATCTGAGAACTGGAAGAACAATGTTGGTGGTGCTCTTCTGAACTATGCACAGGGCACAGGTACATGGGATAGTGTACAGACAGCATTCGTTGATGGATGGGCTGAAGAATACGCAGCAGCAAACGAATAAAAAAGACTTTTCACAGAACCGGCAGATAAAAAGGCTGTGAAATAGTGAAAATATCATGCAGCCTGCCAACGAGAATACCGTGGGCAGGCTGAAATCATGTAATTAGAAATGTAAAAAGCAAAGGTGCAGACAGGCTTTTTACAGAAAGAGAGACAGGAGGAGAAGAACATGCAAAAAGCAATAAAAAGATATTTTCCGCCGACGCTGATTGCATTTACGATAGGTTTCCTTGCACCATTCGTGTTAGGGGTATATCTTTCGTTCTGCAAATTCACAACGGTAACAGATGCCAGATTTATTGGACTTGGCAACTATGCAAAGATACTGGGAGATGGGGATTTTCTTCACTCTCTCTGGTTTACCGCATTATTTACAATTGTAACAGTATTATTGATCAACATTTTTGCATTTGCGGTAGCAATGCTTTTGACAAAGAGTATTAAAGGAACTAATATTTTCCGTACGGTATTCTTTATGCCAAACCTGATCGGCGGTATCGTACTTGGATATGTATGGCAGTTTGTGTTTAACAATGTACTGATTAAGATGACAAATAATATTTCACTTTTGTCCAAGACAAATACAGCGTTAATGGCTATCATCGTTGTTTATATCTGGCAGTATGGTGGTTATATTATGTTAATTTATGTAACAGGTCTGACTCAGGTGCCGAAGGATGTACTGGAAGCATCTCAGATTGACGGCGCAAATGCAGTTACAACATTATTTAAGATCAAGATTCCGATGATCGCAGCTACAATTACAATCTGTACATTCCTTACTTTAACATCAGCATTCAAACAGTTCGATGTTAACATGGCTTTGACAAATGGTACAGGTTCTGTTGCAAGTTTCTTCGGAAACTATCTGACAAACGGTACTCAGATGCTGGCTCTGAATATTTATAATACAGCGATCTCCAAGAACAATTATGCACTTGGTCAGGCGAAAGCTATTCTGTTCTTCATTATCCTGGCTGCTGTATCTATTATTCAGGTTAGAATTTCCAATAAGAAGGAGGTTGAAATGTAATGGTTACGAAGAAAACTCCAAAGGTAGTGCTTACAGCTGTTGCGATTGTTATCGCAGCGTACATATTATCTCCTTTTTATCTGGTACTTATTAATACATTTAAGAATGCAAACGGTATTGTTGCAAACCCTGTAAGCTTTGCAGGTGCAAGCTTTGCACAGTTTAAGACAAATATTTCAAACGTTGTCAACAACTCTAACTTCAGTTTCTGGAGTGCATTCGGAACATCTGCGACCATTACAGTTGTTTCCCTTGTATTACTTGCTTTATTCGGTGGTATGGCTGCGTGGGTTATCTGCCGTAACAAGACAAAATGGTCAACAGCTATTTACATGACATTTATCGCATCCATGACAATTCCTTTCCAGGTAGTTATGCTTCCTCTGGTTTCTACATTCCGTGATGTAGGTAAATTCCTTGGAATCAACATGCTTCAGTCTATTCCTGGTATTGTATTTGCATACTGTGGATTCGGTGGTGCTATGACAGTATTTATCTTAACTGGTTTTATTAAAGGTATTCCATATGAACTGGAAGAAGCAGCAGCGATTGACGGATGTTCTCCTGAGGGAACTTTCTTCCGCATTATCCTTCCGCTTCTGAAACCGGTTATTGTTACTGTTACTATTCTGAATGGTATGTGGATCTGGAACGATTACCTTCTTCCTTCTCTGATGTTAGGACAGAATGGTAAGGTTAAGACTCTTCCGGTTGCTGTACAGGCGTTTGTTGGTTCTTATGTTAAGCAGTGGGATCTGATCCTTACTGCAGCACTCCTGGCAATGATTCCGATGATCATCGTATTCCTGCTTGCTCAGAAGCAGATTATGAATGGTATGGTTGAGGGTGCTATTAAATAGGCTTGCAAATACTTTTTGAAAAGCTGTCGTTTTCCTCATTATTGGGGAACGGCAGTTTTTTAATGGTTTCAAAGGGGACGCGAAGAAAAATAAATGTTTTGAACCACGGCTGCGGGGGCAGGAACTCTAAGCCTTTGGAAATTTGCTAAAACCATGCCAGAAAAATTCAAACTCGCTTCGCTCAGACAGTGAATTTTTCTGACATAACGCAAATTCCCAAAGACTAAGAGTTGCTACACCCCCTGTAGATGTGGTTCAAAACATTTATTTTTCTTCGCTGTGAACTGGCTGGGACTGTGAATGATAGGTATGGAAGTGTGTTATTGGAGATGGAATGGATAGAAACGGAACATAAACGGAATAGAAAATGATAGTATAAATTTTACAGATATGGGCTTGAAATGTTGGAGGTTTTATAGTAATGTATTGTGATGCAACGCTTAAGGCGAGGGCTGTCTCGGGACAGTCTGTTTTTGTGAAGAAGGATGAGGAAAAGTTTTATGGAGAGGACGAAAGAAAGGTCATCGTTTCGTAAGAAGTTTATCGGTGACAGGAAGTTTTATATGATGGTTCTGGCTGTGGCTGTTCCGATCATGATCCAGAATGGAATTACGAATTTCGTGAGTCTGCTGGATAATATTATGATCGGACGAATCGGTACGGAGCAGATGTCGGGGGCTTCCATTGTGAATCAGTTGATTTTTGTCTATAATCTGTGCATTTTCGGAGGGGTATCCGGAGCGGGTATTTTCACGGCGCAGTATTTTGGACAGAAGGATCACGAGGGTGTGAGGCAGACATTCAGATATAAGTTCTGGATGGCTATGATTCTGACGATTGGAACAATTTTACTGTTTCTGACTGTTGGAGAGAATCTGATCAGTATGTATCTTCAGGGAGAGGGTACTGCGCAGCAGATCGCAGATACGCTTAAGTATGGAAAGCAGTATCTGGATATTATGCTGTTGGGATTGCCGCCGTTTATGATGGTGCAGATTTATTCCAGTACTCTGAGAGAGTGCGGAGAGACTGTTCTTCCAATGAAAGCAGGAGTTGTGGCAATCTGTGTGAATCTGTTGTTTAATTACCTGCTGATCTATGGTGTGTTTTTCTTCCCTAGACTGGGTGTGAGAGGTGCGGCAATCGCAACTGTGCTGTCACGTTATGTGGAGGCGGCAATTGTAATAGGCTGGACACACAGGCATACGGAGAAGAATGCATTTGCAAAGGGGCTGTACAGCACGCTTAAGGTTCCTGCGAATCTGACAAAGAAGATTCTGGTCAAGGGTACACCGCTGTTGTTTAATGAGACTTTATGGGCTTCTGCCATGGCGATGCTGACTCAGTGTTATTCGATTCGAGGGCTGAATGTGGTTGCTTCGCTGAATATTTCCAATACCATCAACAATGTGTTTAATATTGTGTTTATTGCGCTGGGAGATTCTGTTGCGATTATTGTGGGACAGCTTCTGGGTGCGGGAGATATGAAGAAAGCGAGAGATACAGATAACAAGATGATTGCGTTCTCAGTGATGTGCTGTACCTGTGTGGCAATGGTGATGTTTGTTATGGCACCGCTGTTTCCAATGCTCTATAATACTAATGATGAGGCGAGGGAGCTGGCGAAGTATCTGATTATGCTCACAGCATTCTTTATGCCGCAGAATGCGTTTTTGCATGCAACCTATTTTACCCTGCGTTCCGGTGGAAAGACGATTATTACGTTCCTGTTTGACAGTGTGTTTATCTGGTGCGTCAGTGTGCCGATCGCATTTGTGCTGAGTCGTTATACAGGTATTCATGTGCTTGTGATTTATGCATGTGTGCAGCTGGCGGATCTGATTAAGTGTGTGATTGGGTTTGTGCTGGTTAAGAAGGGTGTGTGGCTGCAGAATATTGTTTCATCATGATAAAAATTTTCAATAACATTTGGCTTGACTAACCGATATACTATAGTGTATTATCAGTGAAAGTCAAATAGAAACAGTCTTATAAAACTATTATAATATGACTTGTGTTTGATTCACATCATGCTATTTGTGAATTGATATATGTAACATTAATTCTCTTTGCACTGCATTACATTCAACAGAATGCGAGATCAACAGTACAAACTGAGCAGGCGATGCCCGAGATGCTCGAGGGCGTGGGGCCGGGCCGCACGAAGCGGCAGCAGATATGAAAATTTTCAGACATATCTGTGGGACAGTGTATGTTCCGCAGGTGTGTCTTTTTGTTTTCTGAAAAGTATGTTTTGGAAAGATTTTCTTTTAGAGGGATTTTTTAGGAGGATTTTCTGAGACAGGTGCAGTTCCGAAATACAAAAAGACCCCTGTAAGACCGCACTTTGATAAGCCACAGAAAGGAAATATGTTTTCTGACTGTGGCGCAATGTATGTGACATAAGAAGAACCTGTAAACTCAAATATAGGAAAGTACAAAAGCTTATATATTTGAAAAGAAAATTTAGGAGGTCCTGGTTTATGGAACAGACAAAAAAATTAAACATGACAGCAATGTCAGACAAGACAAACAGTAACACGACAGCTAAGAAGGAAGAGCCTGCATGGGAACATAAGGTGGCAATGAAGGTATCAGGTGTGAGTATTGCAGTAAACCTGTTACTTTCCTTATTTAAATTACTTGCCGGAATTCTGGCACATTCAGGTGCCATGATCTCAGATGCGATTCATTCAGCATCTGATGTGGGAAGTACTTTCGTAGTAATAGTCGGTGTGAATTTATCCAGCAAAAAATCCGATAAGGAGCATCAGTATGGACATGAGCGGATGGAATGTGTATCTTCCATTATTTTGTCCGGGTTACTTCTGGCAACCGGTATCGGAATCGGTATGAATGGAATTGAGAACATTATTAAGAGTACTTCAGGAGCAAGCATTGCAATTCCCGGAACATTGGCACTGATTGCGGCAGTTGTTTCTATTGTAGTGAAGGAGTGGATGTTCTGGTATACCAGAAGTGCTGCGAAGAAAATAAATTCCGGTGCACTGATGGCAGATGCATGGCACCACCGTTCAGATGCAATGTCCTCTGTTGGTGCATTTATCGGTATCCTGGGTGCAAGACTTGGCTTCCCAATCCTGGATCCGATTGCCAGTGTGGCAATCTGTGTACTGATCGTGAAAGCATCTGTGGATATTTTCAGAGATGCAATTGATAAGATGGTTGACCATTCCTGCGATGAGGCAACAGAAGAGAGCATGAGAGAAGTGATCATGGGAGTGAAAGGAGTGAAGGGAATCGACCTTCTCCAGACACGATTATTTGGTTCTAAGATGTATGTGGATATTGAAATCTCAGCAGATGGTGAGATTCCACTGAATGAGGCACATGACGTTGCAGAGAATGTTCATCATACTATAGAGAAAAATTTTAAAGACGTAAAACACTGCATGGTTCATGTGAATCCGGTGAATGAGTAAATAAAAAGCGGGGCTGTCCGAAATTATAATCTGGGCAGTCCCGTTTTTTATTGTGAAACAGATAACTTTATTTGCTTGACTGGGAATTTTACGTAAATATAACATAGATATTCCGTGGAATTGATATTCAAAGTTTATAATTCTAAATGTTATGTGATGTCAGAGTTAAAAGGTTTGATAAGTTTTGCCACTGATATCACGAATAAAAAGAGTGAGGAATTATCTGAATGAAAAAACAACAGAAAAAAACAAAAGAAATTACAGCACCTGTATATATGATGAACAGAGAACTGTCCTGGCTGAAGTTTAATGAGAGAGTTTTAAATGAGGCGGGAAATCCAAGAGTGCCGCTTGCAGAGAGACTGACATTTGCCTCTATTTACCAGTCAAATCTGGATGAATTTTACAGAGTCAGAGTCGGAACTCTGATGGATCAGATGGAAGCATCTGAAGTGATCCGTGAGAACAAAACTAATATGACCAGTGAGGAACAGGTAACTGCAATCCTTCAGGCCACCAGAAATCTGGATCAGAAAAAGGCAGCTATCTATGAACAGCTGATGGGAGAACTGGAGCCTTACGGAGTGCGTCTGATCAATTTTAACAGATTATCTGCGGAGGAAGGCAAGCTTCTGGAAACATATTTTGATCAGGAGATTGCACCGTATCTATCTGCAAATATTGTGAGCAAACAGCAGCCATTTCCATTCCTGAAAAATAAAAATATTTATGCAGTGGCATCACTGATGAGCAAGGGTGGAAAAACAAAAACGGCTATTATTCCATGCAGTAATACTGTATTCAGACGTTTAATCGATATTCCCACAAGAAAAGGAACTTTCATGCTTTCAGAGGAGCTGATCCTTCATTTCCTGCCGAAAATGTTTAAGAATTATGAGATCAGGGAGAAAGCTCTGATCCGTATAACCAGAAATGCAGATATTGATACGGAAACCATTTATGACGAGGATCTGGATTACAGGGATGCAATGGAGAATCTGATCAAGCAGAGAAGACGAATGAATCCTGTAAGAATGGAGTTATCCAGAGAATTGAATAAAAAGATGATAAGTTCACTCTGTAAGGAGCTTCATGTGGATAAGGAACACGTATTTCTGACCAGAATTCCGCTTGATATGTCTTTTGTATTCGGACTTCAGGGATATCTGAGGAATACTGCCCAGGATAAACTTTTCTATCAGAGGAGAACTCCCAGAATGACACCGGAGCTGGATGACAAGAGTGCTCTGATTCCACAGATCATGAAGAAAGATGTACTGTTATCCTATCCATTTGAAAATATCAGATCTTTTATTAATCTTCTGAATGAGGCTGCAAAGGATGATTCTGTTGTATCCATCAAGATGACATTGTATCGTCTGGCGGACAAGAGCCAGATTGTAGATGCTCTGGTGGATGCAGCAGAAAATGGAAAAGAAGTTGTTGTACTTGTAGAGCTGAGAGCCAGATTTGATGAGGAAAGCAATATTGAATATTCCAGAAAACTGGAAGAAGCTGGATGCAGAGTGATCTATGGACTGAATGGATATAAAGTACATTCCAAGTTGTGCCTGATCTCCAGAAAAACAGATAAGGGTGTGTCCTATATCACACAGATCGGTACAGGTAATTATAATGAAAAAACATCTGCACTTTATACAGACCTGTCACTGATCACAGCAAACCAGGAAATCGGAAAAGAAGCAGCAGAGGTGTTTGCAGCACTTCTGAAAGGGGAAGTTGTTGAGAAATCCAATCTTCTTCTGGTTGCACCGAAATGTCTGCAGAACAGAGTTCTGGATATGATACAGGAAGAAATCGACCAGGTGAAACAGGGAAACGAAGGATATATTGGAATCAAGATCAATTCCCTGACAGATAAGGTGATCATCAATAAACTGGTAGAAGCATCTCAGGCAGGTGTTAAGATAGAAATGGTTGTCAGAGGTATCTGCTGTCTGATTCCGGAAATTAAGGGATATACAGAGAATATCAAGGTTGTAAGTATTGTAGGACGTTATCTGGAGCATTCCAGAATCTATCGCTTCGGTACAAAAGAGCGTGAAAAAATATACATTGCATCTGCAGACTTTATGACAAGAAATACAGTCCGTCGTGTGGAGGTGGCTGCTCCGGTTCTTAATGAGAAATTAAAAGAACGTCTGGACTGGATGTTTGAGACAATGCTAAATGATGATGAAAAAGGAAAGAGACTGACAGAAACCGGAAATTATGCAGACAGAAGCCTGAATGATGTCAAACTCAATTCCCAGGAAATCTTTTATGCCATGGCATACAGCAATGCAGAGAAAACCCAGAAAAAAAGAGAAGATTGAAAAGTAGAAGATTAAGAAGAAATATTTGTTGACAATATTGTAGATTGCCTGAAAAAGATACTATGTGGATCAGTATAATAGATTCATATAGTATCTTTTTGAGAGGGTGTAAAAATTCTTGTGTCTATGGAAAGTAAATCTTTCTGATAAGAAATAG
>ERZ772816.1177-NODE-1177-length-24282-cov-5.879680_pt1 | contig 24282 bp, 17 predicted proteins | sample MGYA00511359_ERZ772816 | MGnify/ENA primary metagenome ERZ772816 (study PRJEB29015, sample SAMEA2737710) | human gut metagenome | biome: human gut; feature: human-associated habitat; material: faeces | place: China | collected 2012 ...
CCTGGGTATACATAGAAGAAAGATCCCGGGGATTATTTAAATCATAGGTTTTATCTGTTGCCATAGACAGAATCTCACCATTAGACGGATCCATGACGACCACGCCGATCTGTTTACTTCCCACTTCTGTCTTCCACTGCTCGATCCGTTTTTCTACCATTTTCTGGATATTTACATCAATTGTAGACATAATGGTATTGCCATTTTCCGCATCTTTCACGACAGTTTCCATATTGGAATCGTCATTTAAATAGCCATACTCTCTTCCGTTGGTTCCGATCAGGGAATCATTGTAATACTGTTCCATTCCACCGCTTCCGGTGGTACCGTCACTGCTGGCAAATCCGATCAGATTGCAGGCCAGATTGTTATAAGGATACACTCTCTTATACTCCGGCTCAAACCACACGCCTTTGACCCTCTCGTCTTTTCCGGCTTTATAATTTGCTGTGTTGATCTCACTTTTTTTGTTTTCAAATTCTATTTTCTGTTCATAAGGGATCTGCTTATCATAACGGATATAGCTGGACTCAGGGTTCCGGGTGATCACCTGCTTCAGATCCGCAGCATCATATCCAAAATACTCCGATAACGCATCGACCGTAGTCTGCAGATAGCGCTCATCCCCATCCTTGATCCCCATCTGGGCCGGATCCAGAATCACATAAAACACCTGCTCACTGGTAGCCAGATAGGTGCCGTTCCGGTCTACGATATCTCCTCTCCGATAAGGGATCGTCCGGCTGTCATAGGTGGAACGCTGAGAAAGAACGATTTTAGTATATTCATCATTCTTACTGTCAATAATCGAATACAAACGTACTCCCAGTAGAAACAAAGCCAGCATAATCACAAGGACTGTGATTGCCAGCTTCTCCTGTACAAATCTTGGAATGATGTTCCTGTTTTTCAGTTTCTTCGGTTTTTCTGTCTGATTTCTAGTGTTTCGGGATGTCTTCATACTGTCTTACATACTCGCTTTCTGTCCGGTTATACATAAGCACCTGGTCTTTATTGGCGTAAACCATCCCCAACTCCTCCGTCGCTACTTTGTATACATGATCCAGATCCACATAAGTATTGATCTTCGTTTCCAGCGCGTTATTCTGCGTTTTTAATGTAGTCAGTTCCTGTTCCAGATTCTTAATAGAATCCATACGGGCTGTCATATCCGACTGGATGTGAATGTAGCTGACACAGATATACAGCATACAGCAGGCTGCAGCCATAAACATCACCAGATAAGGAAGATTCATCTGGAGCGCCTTCTCCTGGTTTCTCCGGATGGTATAGCTTTTTCTTGGGTCACGCCTTCTGACCGGCTGCTCTGGAATCCGCTCCGGTTCCAATTTGCGCACAGTATTCCCTTCAATATATCCCATCTGCTGTATCCGTTTATTCGAAACAGGTCTACCAGCCATAGTTACTCCCTTCTAACACCGCTCAAATACTCTCAGTTTGGAGCTCTTTGATCGTTTGTTCTCTTCAATTTCTTCTTCTGTCGGCACGATTGGTTTTCTAGTAATTACCTTTCCTTTGCTCTTGCGTCCGCACACGCACACCGGGAAATCCGGTGGACAGATACACGGATTTTCATTCTCCCGGAAACGGTTCTTCACGATCCGGTCCTCCAGAGAATGGAAGGTGATAATGCTTAATCTTCCACCCGGGTTTAACAGATCGATCATGGTATCGATCGAGTCATTTAAGACATCCAGTTCATGATTTAGTTCGATCCGGATCGCCTGGAATGTCCGCTTGGACGGATGTCCGCCTACGGCTCTCATCTTCATAGGGATCGCTGCCTTGATGATCTCGGTCAATTCTCCTGCCGTTTCAATCCGTTTCTCCTGTCTTGCCTTTACGATGTGCTTTGCGATATTTTTCGCAAATTTATCTTCACCGTAATCACGAATGATACGGTACAGTTCTCTTTCATCATAACCATTCACGATATCCGCAGCTGTGCGGCTCTGTCTCTGGTCCATTCTCATATCCAGCGGTGCATCCACACGATAGGTAAATCCACGCTCTTCATTGTCTAACTGATAAGACGAAACTCCCAGGTCCAGAACAATTCCATCAACTTTCTGAATTCCCAGGTTCTTCAGCTCATTCGCCATGTAACAATAATTGCTGCGAATAATCTGAACTCTGTCACCATAGGCGGACAACCGTTCACTCGCAGCAACTATTGCATCTTGGTCCTGATCTATGCCAATAAATCTCCCCTTGGCAGAAAGTTTCCTGCATACCTCACCGGCATGCCCTGCACCTCCTAAAGTACCATCCACGTAGATTCCGTCCGGTTTGATATCCAAACCTTCAATGGTCTCTTCCAGTAATACAGATTTGTGTTTAAATTCCATCTCCGTCTCCTGTCTGGATTTACTTTGCAAGATACTTCAAACGAGACCTGTCAGATTGTGATTCCCATGTCCTGCATGCTCTCTGCAATGCTGTCCATGTCATCATAATCACAGATCTCATTCCATTTTTCTTTGCTCCAAACTTCAATTCTGTTCAGATTACCTGTCAGAACCACATCTTTCTCCAGACCGGCAAATTCGCGCAGTGTCTGCGGTACAAGGATTCGTCCCTGCCTGTCCAGTTCACATGTAGTTGCTCCAGCTACAAAGAATCGTGAAAAAGTTCTGGCATTTTTATTTGTAAGTGGTAAAGATCTGAGCTTCATTTCAAAGGATTCCCATTCATCCATCGGATAAATGTAAAGACAGCCATCAAGCCCTCTTGTCAGAACAAACTCTTCCCCTAAGAGCTCCCTGAATTTAGAAGGAATGATCAGACGCCCCTTCGCGTCGATCGTGTGGTTATACTCTCCCATGAACATGTTACTCACCTACTCTCGCAAAATCTGAATCTCCCCTTCAGATTTCTCAGGTGGTAATGGACTCTGCCGTTATTCCCCACTCACCACCACTATTCACCACTTTCTACCACTTATGTGCTTATTCTAAACTATTTAGGCTGAAAAAACAAGGGGGAGAAAAAGATTTTTAAAATTTAGAACTCTGTTAACATTTATGAAACAACCTTATTTTTACGAGAAAAATGGGCTTTTATACACAAAAAGTGGGTTGAATTTCCACTTTCAACCCACTTATCTTTCAGATATATGTTTTTTTACTGTTCTTCTTTTGAATTTGTGGGAGAAGTTCCCACATCTGGCTTTACCTGTTCATCCATCTCCGGCCGGATTTCCGGTTCCGGTTTCATTTCAGAAGTCTCAGGAAACATCTGTTTTTCTTTCACTGACTCATCCAGAAATCTTTTTTTCCTCTGCCGGCGTATAGTATCTCTTTTCTGTGCCATCACTCTGCGTATGATCACTACAGGCATAAAAACAGCAAATAATATAGCGGAAATTACCAGCGAAATCCCCACTTTTGTCCCCGGAATATAAAGCTTATCTGTTCTGAACCATTCAAAGAAAAACCTTCCCAGACCATAACCTGCCAGATAGATCATAAACAATTCGCCTTCATATTTCTTTTTTCGGCGCATGGCCATCAACAACAGAAATAACAGCAGACACCACAGACTTTCATAAAGAAAAACCGGCTGAACCTGAATATATGAAATCCCATTTATGGTCAGCAGATTATCTCTCATTGCTCCCGAAACTTCTCCTGACCGCACAGCTGAAACCGGTATCTGCATTGCCCATGGCAGATTTGTATATTCTCCGAAAGACTCTCTGTTAAAAAAGTTGCCCCAACGCCCTATAGCCTGTCCCAGAAGTATTCCGGGACACGCAATATCAGCACTCTGCCAGAATGACATTTTGGTAATCCTGCAAAATACCGCTGCCGCAAGAAATCCAAAGAGCAGGCCACCATATAAAGCGTAACCGCCATTTCGAAAGTCCAGTATGGCATTCAGATTTTCTTTATAAAATCCCCATGAAAAAGCCACATAAAATAATCTGGAACCTGCCACTGAAACCAGCAGGGAGATAAGCATCATATCGAGATACCTGTTCTGATCTTCCCCATTTCGTTTCGCTTCAAGTGTCACAATTCCCATTCCAAGAAGAGCACCCACGGCAATCAGTACTCCATATATGGTAAATTCCATTCCAAATATTTGAAATGAGCGCGGCACATAGTCAAAGACCAGGCCAGGTCCCGGAAAACGTATCGACATTTCCATAAATCACCTGTTCATCATACATTGAATCGGAATAAGATCACATCTCCATCCTGTACAACGTATTCTTTACCTTCCATTCTTACAAGACCTTTCTCTCTGGCACCTGCATAGGAACCACAGTCCAGAAGATCCTGATAATTTACAACCTCAGCCTTAATAAATCCTCTCTCAAAATCTGTATGGATCTTACCTGCTGCCTGAGGAGCTTTTGTTCCAATCTTAATTGTCCAGGCTCTTGTCTCATCTTCACCTGAAGTAAGGAAACTCATCAGTCCAAGGAGATGATAGCTTGCTTTTACAAGTTTCTCAAGTCCTGATTCTGTCAGTCCCAGATCCTCCAGGAACATTTTCTTCTCATCATCATCCAGTTCAGAGATCTCTTCTTCGATTTCTGCACAGATAACGAAAATCTCACTGTTCTGCTCTGCCGCATATTTGCGCACTGCCTGTACATGGCTGTTGCTTTCACCGTCATCAGCCAGATCTCCTTCTGCTACGTTTGCTGCATAGATCACAGGCTTCCAGGTAAGCAGATTATAAGTAGACATCCAGGCTTCTTCATCTTCATTTTCCATTTCCATAGTGATTGCCATCTTGCCATCTTCCAGATGTGTTTTTACCTTCTGAAGGAAATCAAGCTCCTTGGCAGCCTCTTTGTCCATGCGTGCTGTTTTTGTAACTTTTGCAATTCTTCTCTCAAGGATCTCAAGGTCTGAGAAGATCAGCTCCAGATTAATAGTTTCAATATCACGGATAGGATCAATACTTCCATCTACATGGATAACATTGGAATCTTCAAAGCAGCGGACTACATGAACGATTGCATCTACCTCACGGATATTTGCAAGGAACTGGTTTCCAAGGCCTTCTCCTTTGGATGCTCCCTTTACAAGTCCTGCAATATCTACGAATTCAATTACAGCAGGTGTCACTTTCTTAGAATGATAAAAGTCTCCGAGAAGCTTCAGTCTCTCATCCGGCACTGTAACAACACCTACATTAGGGTCAATGGTACAGAACGGATAATTTGCAGATTCTGCGCCTGCCTTTGTCAATGAATTAAATAATGTACTTTTTCCAACATTGGGTAATCCGACGATTCCTAATTTCATATCTCTAAATATCTCCTTTAAATGTATTGATTTTACGGTATTTTCAGATGTTTTTACTGTACTTTCATTATTCTAGCATAACCACTTATTATGTGCAAGTGCGGTATTACCGCGACACGCTTAATCCCGCGACATGATCATAAGCAATGTTCCAGACTGATAGGTAACTTTTGCCTTTTCACTGACAATCTCATTACTCACTGTCAGTCCACTGTCTGCTGTTGTCAGGCGATAATGGTCAAGTGAATATTTAAATCCCTCCAGCGTCAGTCCTGTAACATCTCCTCCTAATGGAAAAAATGATATATACTTTCCAAACTGTTCTGACTTTTTTATGATTTCTCCATCTGAAACAAGTTTCATATAATTATACTGATCCGCCAGTATTACTTCCACTCCCTGATTCTTTGCCAGAACAAGAATTCCGAAATTTGCCATCAGATGATCCACTCTGTTTCCGGTCGCTCCAAGGATTGTAATCCGCTTTGCACCGTTTTGAATTGCATAATTCATGGCAGACTGTGTATCTGAGTCATCTTTTTCCGGTCTCAGGCGGATAACTTTTATTTCTTTTTTTTCATTTCCAAAGCCTTTTTGCAATTTCCACTCAGTCATTCCACCATAGGGAATTTCACTGTCCATACTTTTTTCTTCCTGAATTTCCAGAAATTTTTTTCCATCTTCAGACAGACTGTCAAAATCTCCAATAACTGCATCCGGCAAAAGCTGATGCTCCAGAAAGAATTCCAGCCCTTTATCAGCTGCGATCAGACAGGCTTCATTCTTTTTTAAAAAATCGAGGGCAAAATCACTGTGGATATTGCCCCCGCTTACAATTATCGTATCTATCATGCTCTTCCTCAGTCAATCCTTCTTATGATCTCGTCCATTCGTTCTCTGGCATGTTTTACATTTTTTGCCAGATCATCGTTGAAAACATAAGAACCTGCTACCAGCAGATTTGCACCTGCTGTGAGCACTGTCTCCATTGTCTCATCATTGATGCCACCATCAACCTGAACATCTACATCCAGATCCTCGGCCTCGATCAGTTCACGTACTTCCCTGATCTTTTCCGTACATTCTTCCATATACTTCTGACCGCCAAATCCCGGCTGTACAGTCATGATCAGAACCATATCCACATCGCTGAGCATATGACTTATATCGTTTACAGGTGTAGCCGGTTTGATGGAAACTCCCACCTTCACACCTGCTTCCCTGATCTGTTCAATAGTTCTCTCAAGATCTTCACATGCCTCCGCATGTACTGTAATGGAATCTGCCCCACATTCCACAAAATCTCTGATATATCTCTCAGGCTCTGTAACCATGAGATGTACATCAAAAAACAACTTTGATTCCTTTCGGATAGACTTTATCACCGGCATTCCAAAAGAAATACTCGGTACAAAATCACCATCCATAACATCAATATGAAGCCATTCAATCCCCTCTTTTTCCAGGGTTTTGATCTGTTCGCCCAAACGGTTAAAATCTGCCGATAAAATAGAAGGGCACAACTGATACATAATTAGAATCTCCTTTTCTCTTTTAATTCATTATAAAGTCCCAGATAATCTTCATAGCGAAGCTGGCTGATCTCATGCTCAGCCAATGCTGCTTTCACGCCACAGTCCGGTTCATGGATATGTCTGCATCCCTGAAACCTGCACTGTTCTTCATATCTGCGAAACTCCGGAAAATACGCCTTAAGTTCCTGTTCTTCTATATCTGTCAGATATAAAGAAGAAAATCCCGGTGTATCCATCAGATAAGTATCATGTCCCACCGGTATCACCTGAGAATGACGCGTGGTATGCTTTCCACGTTTCAGCTTCTTACTAATCTCCCCGGTTTCCATCTGTACATTTTCCTGCAGTGCATTGGTAATTGAAGATTTTCCCACACCGGAAGGTCCTGCAACTACAGTTGTTTTTCCTTTCAGGATCTCACGTATTTCATCCAGCCCCTCTCCATTAAAAGTACTGGAAAAAATCACATCATATCCACAACTCTTATAGGTTTCATATAAAAGCTCCAGTTCTTCCTGTTTTGCAAGATCTTTCTTGTTAAAACATATGACTGCCGGAACATTCTCTTTCTCCATCATGATCAGAAAACGGTCAAGCAGCATAAAATTAGGTTTAGGATTCTCCATTGCAAAAATCACAAAAGCCTGATCCACATTGGCAACGGCCGGACGGATCAATGAATTTTTTCTGGGAAGGATGGCAGTCACACTGCCTTCCTTCTCCTGTTCATCCAAAACCTCTATCTCCACATTATCTCCTACAAGAGGTTTCTGTTTATCTTTTCTGAATATTCCCTTTGCTTTGCATTCATAAATCTCATCATTTTCTGCATAGATGTAATAAAATCCTGCAATTCCTTTTATTATCTTTCCCTGCATGGATCATTCAGCCTTAGCAAATGTAATAGAATAATTTCCGAGTTCCTGATAAGTTCCACTAATCTGTTCAGACAGATACAAAGTACCCTCGCTGATACCAGGTGCACCTGTGATATCCAGATCATACGGGAACTGGATTACCTGATCTTCCAGAACAACTGAAGCTGTCGGTGTTCCGTTTACATTCTGGATCAGTTCCAGACGAACCGGACCTCCGGAATATCCTGACGGAGTATTCAGAGTCTGTGTACATTTCCATACTTCCCCGGCTGCTGCCGCCGCACTGTTATCTGCTGTCTGTGCCGGAGCATCAGATGATGCAGCAGTATCTGCGCTGTCACTCTGAGCCGAAGGTTCCTGATCTCCGGTACTTACTGTGATCACAACATTTACATTATCCGGATCTTCCCAGTTTCCGGCTTCCGGTTCCTGTGAAATTACTTCTCCTTCTGCCACCTCTGTACTCTTTTCCTCTTTTACTTCCACATTGAGGAACTTACCAAAAGTAGTAACTGCATCATTCTTTGTCATTCCGACAACACTTGGAACCTCCACACTGTCTCCATAGTCTACGCCTCGGCTGACAAGCAGTGTTACGCTGTCTCCTGCTGAAACAGAGTTTCCGGCTGTCGGAGTTGTGGAGACTGCATATCCCGGATCTGTAACCGGAGTACCATCATCATTTAATTCACTGTATTCTTTCTGTATCTCAACAGTTAATCCCATATCTTCCAGAGTCTGCTGTGCATCTACTCCGGTCTGTCCATCCACATCCGGAATTGTGATCTGCTGCGCACCCTTGCTGATATAATACTTAATGGTCGTATACTGCTCTACTTTACTTCCCTTTGGAATATCCTGTGAAGAAATGGTTCCTTTTGCCTGATTTGAAGCCTCCTCGCCCATAGGCTGAATACCCAGTTTCATATCCTTTGTGATATTCTTTGCTTCATCCTCTGTTTTTCCTACCAGATTCGGCACAGTTACCATTCCGTCATCATCTGATTCCGATGTATCTGAGGCCTCAGTTTTTTTGTCTGTATCATTGTTACTTCCAATAAGTCCGGACGCCTTTCCTGCGACCAGAATGATTGCTATCAGGATTACAACCCCCATCAGAAGCATTACAATAGTCAGCCCATGCCCGCCTCTTTTTTTCTTTTTCTCAGGCTTATCTGATTTCTTCCTGTGCTTTTTCACTTCCGGCTCATCATCATAATCTGTTTCATTGATTTCTTCTTCCAGAGCCTCAGGTTCTGACTTTGCGATCTGCTTCGGCATATGTTTGATCTCGCCAAGCTCCTTATCTGAGATCACAACTGTTTTTGCTTCGTTATCCACAGACGTCAGCGTTACGAAATCTCCCTGTGGATCGATCAGAGAATGCTTCAGATCTGCGATCACATCCTCCATATTCTGATAACGGCGATCCACACTTTTCTGTGTACATTTCAGAATGATCTGCTCCAGACTGTGGGGAAGCTCCGGTGCATAAACACTTGGAGGAACAATCTCTTCCTGAAGATGTTTGATAGCAATAGCTACTGTGGTATCTCCGTCAAAAGGAACCTTCCCTGTAACCATTTCATACATTGTGATACCCAGTGAATAAATATCACTCTTCTCATCACTGTATCCGCCTCTGACCTGTTCCGGTGAACTGTAATGAACAGATCCCATTACATTTGAGCTTATGGTATTGGAAGAAGCGGCTCTTGCAATACCAAAATCTGTTACTTTTACCTTTCCATCCATGGAAATGATAATATTCTGCGGTTTTACATCACGATGTACAATCCCATGGCTGTGTGCAGCTTCCAGTCCCATGGAGACCTGGATCGCAATACTGGTTGCTTCTTTTACAGAAAGCTTTCCCTTTTTGGAAATGTACTCCTTGAGAGTAATTCCCTCAATAAGCTCCATAACAATGTAATAAACTCCGTTATCGTCACCAACATCAAATACATTCACTATATTCGGATGTGTCAGGACTGCTGCAGCCTGAGCCTCACTTTTAAACTTGCGGATAAACGTCGTATCCTCTCTGAATTCCGGCTTAAGAACTTTTACAGCAACAAACCGATTCAGCTTATGGTCTTTTGCCTTGTATACGTCCGCCATTCCGCCGGTACCAATTTTTCCTAATATCTCATAACGTTCTGCTATGATCGTTCCCGTTTTTAACATGCTTTCACCTCGTCTGCGAATGGTTCTACCAATACAATTGCAATATTATCCTTGCCGCCATTGCGATTTGCTTCTCTTATAAGTATCCTGCCTTTTTCATCCAGATCTGTAGATGTGTCAGAAATGATTTCCCTCAGCTGGCTGTCCTCAACCATATTGCTGAGCCCGTCCGAACACATCAAAACTACATCTCCGGGTTCCAGTTTCAAATCAAAGAAATCAATATCCACTGTTTTCTCTGCTCCAAGTGCTCTTGTAATGATATTTTTCTTCGGATGCTTCCTTGCCTGTTCAGGGTCAAGTTCTCCCATTCTTACCATCTCCTGCACCAGTGAGTGATCCCTTGTTATCTGCTGAATCTTCTCTCCGATCACATAAAGTCTGCTGTCACCTACATTTGCCACATAAGCGTAATGTCCTACGATAGTAGCTGCCACTATCGTTGTTCCCATTCCTCTGAGTTTCTCATCCTGCTGTGCCTGGGTAAGAATCTCGGTATTTACACATTCAATGGCATGACGGATTACCTTTACCGGATTAAAATCCGCATCCTGCCGGATTTCCTCCACCATAGATGTAACCGCATGAGAGGATGCATAATCACCTGCATTATGACCACCCATACCATCTGCAACAACAAACAGATTCGGAAGATTTCCAACCGGGTCAGCAGTTGCGAACACATAATCCTGGTTCATCTTCCGCTTTTGCCCGACATCAGTAGCTGAATATATCCTCATGTCACTTCTCGCTTTCTGTTTTTTCCATATAACTTTTTCTTAACTGTCCACAGGCACCATCAATATCACTGCCCATTTCTCTTCTAATAGTAACATTTATTCCACATTTTTCAAGTTTTATTTTGAAATTCTCCACAGCCTGTCTTGTTGAACGCACAAAGGAACGTTCCTTAATAGGGTTTACCGGGATCAGATTTACATGGCAGTTCATATCTCTGATTCTGCCGGAAAGTTCCCTTGCATCCTCATCGCTGTCATTAACTCCTGCTACCAGACTGTATTCAAATGTGATCCTGCGCCCGGTTTCTTTAAAATAATAACGGCAGGCTTCCAGAACCTCATCCATGCTGTATTTGTTTGCGATTGGCATCAGTTCCCGTCGCTTCACATCATTAGGTGCGTGAAGGGAAAGTGCAAGTGTCATCTGAAGCTTTTCTTTTGCAAGGTCATAAATCTTCGGAACCAGCCCACAGGTAGATACAGTCAGGTTTCTCTGACTGATATGAAGTCCTCCGTCTTCTGTCAGGATATGTATAAACCTGAGAAGATTTTCATAATTATCAAGAGGTTCCCCCGTTCCCATGACCACAACATTGGAAACTCTTTCTCCTGTCAGAGCCTGTATCCTGTATATCTGATCCAGCATTTCTGACGGGAGAAGACATCTGGTCAGTCCTCCTATGGTAGATGCACAGAATCTGCATCCCATGCGGCATCCCACCTGAGAAGAAATACAGACAGAATTTCCATGTTTATACCGCATGAGAACACTCTCTATCACATTTCCATCACTGAGACGGAACAGATACTTCTGTGTACCATCAATCCGGGATGTCTGTACATCTACCATCTTCAGTGCTGTGACAGGATATTCTTTCAGTTTTTCCCTCAGGCTTTTGGAAAGATTTGTCATCTCATCATAAGAAGTAACAAGGTGTTCATGCAGCCAGCTGTAAATCTGCTTCGCACGAAAAGGCTTATCTCCCAGAGTGGTCATCAGTTTCTTTAATTCGTCGATCGTCATTGACTTAATGTCTGTCATTACTTATTTTCTCCTGAATTTTGCAATAAAGAAGCCATCTGTTTTGTGTACTCCCGGCAGAAGCTGAAGATAACCCAGAGCTGTTGTCTCAGAATGCAGTTCTTCCGGAAGATACGGATCAATACTCTCCAGTTTGAACGGATGATTATTCATAAACCACAACATGTTCTCTTCATTCTCTTCCTTTGCGATAGTACAGGTACTAAATACCAGCACTCCGCCCGGTTTCACATATTCTGCCGCATTGTCAAGGATTGTTCTCTGAAGGATTACAATCTCTTCCTGCTTCTGTGCTGTCACCCTGTATTTGATCTCCGGCTTCTTTCCAATTACTCCATATCCGGAACATGGGACATCTGCCAGAACGACATCTGCCTTGAGTTCTGAATCTACATCAAATACCGTAGCATCCATCACATGAGCCTGCACATTAATGCAGTCTGTTCTGTGAATATTCTCTTCGATCATATCCACTTTATACTGGCTGATATCGCGTGCATCTACTGTTCCGTAATCTCCCATTTTATCTGCAACATGGAGACTCTTTCCACCAGGTGCTGCGCACATATCTATCACATAATCCCCTTTTTGCGGATCTGCAATTTCTGCCACCAGCATGGAGCTTACATCCTGCACCTGGATTTTCCCCTGTATAAATGCATCCAGTGCAAGAATATGGTTATAATTTGAAATTTCATATGCATAGGGAAGATAAGGTGCAGGTTTCACTTCCACTCCCTGATCGACCAGGCTCTCATAAATCTCTTTCTGTGGATATTTATGAGTTCTGCAGCGTACTGTGATCGGTTTCTCAGTGAGAAAATCTGTAAGGATCTTTTCTGTTTTTTCTTCCCCGTAATCCTCAAGCCAACGGTTTACCAGTGTTTCCGGCATAGAATATCTGACAGACAGATATCTGACCGGATTTTCTTCCCTTGAAGGAAGTTTCAGATTTTTCCACTCTCTGGCAATCGTACGAAGAACACCGTTTACAAAAGGTTTCAGGCTGTAAAAGCCTTTTCTCTGTGCCAGCTTCACCGCTTCATTACACACTGCGCTGTCCGGCACACTGTCCATAAACCTGATCTGATAAACTGCACTTCTCAGGATTTCCCTGATCACAGGCTTCATTTTATCTACAGATACTTTTGAATATGAATCAATAATATAATCTATTAAAATACGATATTCCAGTGTTCCTTCGCAGACTCTGGTAATAAAAGCTCTCTCCTGTCTTGGAAGGAACTGATATTTGGAAAGAGCATTGCGGATAGCGATATGGCTGTGTTTTCCCTCTTCCTCGATTTCCAGTAATATCTGCAATATCAGTTCTCTTGTATTTATTCCATTAGTCACGGTCTCTTCCTCCGGCAAGTATGATCAGTCTTAAAAGCTGCAGAATTGATGAAGCAAGTGCTGCAACATAGGTGAGTGCCGCTGCTGTAAGGACTTTTCTTGCACCTTTTACCTCATCAGCTCCAAGCATTCCTGAACTTCCAAGCATTTTCAATGCTCTTGAAGATGCATTAAATTCTACCGGAAGAGTTACAAGCTGAAAAAGAACCGCAAATGTAAACAAAATGATTCCAACAGTCAGCAGTGGACGGATTGAGAAAATCAGTCCTGCCAGAAACAATGGCCAGGAAAGTGTGGAACCGATGTTTGCAACAGGCACAATCGCAGAGCGAAGATTCAATGGCACATAGTTAGTCGCATGCTGAATAGCATGTCCACATTCATGCGCAGCCACTCCGATCGCAGCCACCGATGTTTTATCATATACATCCTGGGAAAGTGCCAGTTTCTTACTTCCCGGATCATAGTGGTCTGTCAGGCTGCCGGATATGGGTACTACCGTAACATCCGTAATTCCCGACATACGAAGAATCCGTCTGGCAGCATCGGCGCCTGTAAGCCCCGATGCACTGCGCACTCTGCTGTAAACAGAAAACGTACTCTTTACCTTTGCAGATGCCAGTAAAGACAGCACCATTCCGATAACGAGCAGTAAATACGTAGGATCAAAATAATAATATCCGTACATCTAATCACTCCTTATGATCTGTAAAAACAATTCCATTTTCAATGTGATATCCCCGGAGAAAGGCTTCTGTTTCCATACGCTTCTTACCTTCTAGCTGTATCTCTGTAAGAATCAGCACTCCTTCTCCACATGCTGTATGGATCCCCTCTTTATCTGCCAGGAAGATTGTTCCCGGAACAGCATCTGTTTTCTCAGTGCTGACTTTACATTTCCACACTTTCAGAGTTTTTCCATTAAGAAATGTATAAGCACTTGGCCATGGATTCAGGCCGCGTACAAGGCGTTCCAGTTCTTCTGCAGATTTTCTGAAATCCATCAGTCCCATCTGTTTGGTGATCATAGCCGCATAAGGTGTAGGACTCTCCTCCGGCTGTTTTTCAAACTCCGCAGTTCCCTGCTCAATAGATGGAAGTGTCTTGATCAGCAGATCCGCACCGGCCTGCGCAAGTTTTCCAAACAGGCTTCCACCTGTTTCTGTCGGAGAGATCGGAATTACTATCTTTGAAATCATATCACCGGTATCAAGACCTTCTCCCATCTGCTGGATCGTTACACCTGATACTTTTTCCCCGTCGATCACAGCCTGCTGGATAGGCGCTGCTCCTCTGTATTTCGGAAGAAGAGACGCATGAATATTGATACATCCAAATTTCGGAAGTTCCAGGATTTCTTTTGGAATAATCTGTCCATATGCAGCAACAACTATGATATCAGGATTGATTTCTTTCAGAATCTCCAGAAATTCAGGGTTATTTCTCACTTTCTCCGGCTGATATACCGGAATATCGTGCATAACGGCTTCTTCTTTTACAGGTGTTGGCAATAATGTCTTACCTCTCCCTTTTGGTTTGTCAGGCTGAGTCACCACTGCTGCCACCGCATATCCGGCTTCTGTCAGTGCATGTAATGACGGCACTGCGAAATCCGGTGTTCCCATAAATACTATCTTCATTTGATTATCACTCCTCATCCTCATCATAGGAAACCTGATGAAGTTCTCCTTCTACCAGTTCTGTATACATATGTCCGTCCAGATGATCGATCTCATGGCAGAAAGCACGCGCAAGAAGACCTTCCCCTTCATATTCTACTTCATTCATATCCTCATCCAGAGCTTTTACCTTTACATAGTTCGGACGTGTTACCTGACCAGCCATTCCAGGTACACTTAAGCATCCTTCATCACCAGTCTGTTCGCCTGATGTTTCAAGGATTTCAGGATTGATCAACACGATAGGACCCTCTCCTATATCGATCACAACAATACGCTTCAGCATACCTACCTGTGGTGCAGCGAGGCCAACTCCCATTGCATCATACATGGTTTCAAGCATATCCCCGATCAGATCATGAATACGTGGTGTCATTTTTTCTACCGGTCTGCTGACCTTTGCAAGTACTTCGTCGCCCTGTAATCTGATTTTTCTAAGTGCCATTTCTTTATTCTCCTCTTCTTTGATTATGATGTTAGAATCAAAAGATATTTTGCCCCTAACCTGATATCTTGATTATTGTTATATCACGATTTCAGAAATTACTGCCTTCCGGTTTTCCCTTCTGCAGCAGATTACTTCAGTAATGAGATTTTGAAAAAATCTGCCATAATTAACTGAAATCAAATTGTATGTATATTTTCCGGAAACCGGAATTTATCTCTATGTATTTCTCCAGCTGGTCTTTGATATGTACCAGCGTTTTATGATCTTTATGTTTTAAATAGATAACCTGTCTGTAAATATCCTTAACTTTTCCAACTGACGCATATGCCGGGCCAATGATATGCAGGTCATTTTCTCTGTATATCCTTTCTATATAAAGTTTCAGATAATACATGGCCTGAACCAGTTTCTCATCTTCCGGACCTGAACCCAGAACTGCCAGCATATGTGCCGCAGGCGGATAATCCAGAAGCATACGGTAACTCATCTCTTCCTCATAGAATGCCTGATAATCCTGCACTGCCGCCGCCTGAATACTGTAATGATCCGGATGATAGGTCTGGATCACTGCCTCTCCCGGTTTTTCCCCCCGTCCTCCCCGGCCGACTGCCTGACAGAGAAGCTGAAAGGTACGTTCCGCACATCGATAATCCTCTGCATTCAGCGAAAGATCCGCTGCTACTATTCCCATGAGTGTGACATCCGGAAAATCATGCCCCTTAACGATCATCTGTGTTCCGATCAGTATATCTGCCTCATGAGCTGCAAAAGCTGCAAGGATTTTTTCATAGCTGCCCTTGGTTCTTGTTGTATCAAAATCCATTCTGAGAGTCCTGACTTCTGGAAAATCTTCCCGCACTACCTTCTCGATCTGCTGTGTTCCTGCCTTAAATCCGCCAATATAAGGCGATCCGCACACCGGGCATATCCGGGGTTTTCCTGTCTCATATCCACAGTAATGACATAAAAGCCTTTCATTATTATGCTCCGAAAGAGAAACATCACAATGCGGACACTTCATCACATGTCCACAGGACCGGCAGGATACAAAACCTGCGTATCCTCTTCTGTTCAGAAAAAGCATTACCTGTTCTTTTTTCTCAAACCGGCCTTTCATCTTTTGCCGGAGTTCTCTGCTCAGTACAGACCTGTTCCCTGCTTTTAATTCCTCACGCAGGTCTACGACAGAAACCCGGGGCAGAGGTCTGCTTCCATATCTTGTTGTCAGCCTGACCAGACTATATTCCCCATTCATTGCCTTACTGTAGGCTTCCACTGATGGAGTAGCTGAACCCATTACCACATTTGCATGTTCTAAAACAGCTCTCCGGATTGCAGTTTCCCTTGCATGATAACGGGGTGTGCTTTCACTTTTATAACTTGGTTCATGTTCTTCATCAATAATGATCAGTCCCAGACTGGCAAATGGCGTAAACAGCGCAGATCTGGGACCGATCATCACCTGGACTTCTCCCTTTTTCGCACGTTTAAACTGATCATAGCGTTCTCCCTGAGACTGTCTGGAATTGATAACTGATACTTTATCCCCAAATCTGGCATAAAATCTGCGTACCGTCTGATATGTCAGAGCAATCTCCGGGATCAGCACGATTACTTCTTTTCCCTGAGAAAGCGTCTGCTCGATCAGCTTTATATACACCTGGGTTTTCCCGCTCCCTGTCACTCCCTCGATCAGTACAGGCTTCGGCGATGGTTTTTCCCACTCTCTCTGTATCTGTTTTACTGCCGCTTCCTGTTCATCTGTAAGCGGCATTCGCCTTTCTCCGGAAATATCACCTGTATTCAGTGAAGTTCTCATTATCTCATCATATTCTATGCGGATAATCCCCTGCTCCTGAAATTTCTTTACAACAGCAGAAGTTGTCCCCAGTTCTTTCGCCGCATGTGTATAATCCAGTCTTTTTTTCTCCAGAAGTTCCCTCAGAAGTCTTGTTCTGGCTTTAAACCTTGTTTGTTCAAGTTCTTTCAGCAACTGCGTTCCCGCCTCTTCGGAAATATCCAGGCATATATATTTTTTCTCTTTTGCCTTGATTTTCTCCTGGATAGGAAGTACTGTCCTGAGAGCCTGGATCATGGTGGAACCATAATTTTCTCTCATCCAGGCTGCCAGGGCGATCAGTCTGGATTCCGTAGTATCTTCTCCACTGCAGATTTCACTGATTTCTTTAATCTTTTCGGGAGCAATTTTCGGTTTATCTGACAATCCGATCACATATCCTTTACACACCCGGCCGGCATTTCCAAAAGGGATGGCTGCCACCATCCCTGCCTTTATTTTCTTCTCCAGCCTTTCCGGTACACGATATTGAAAACTCCGGTCCAGTTTATCACTGGAAATATCAATTATTATATCAGCATATATCATGAACTTATTCCTGTTTGACCCGCTACCTATTTACCAGCAAGAATATCTGCGATCAGGACACGTTCATCCATAGGATATTTCTTTCCTTTAATTTCCTGATAATCCTCATGTCCCTTACCTGCCAGAACTATAATATCCCCCGGCTCTCCATGATGGATTGCATAGGCGATGGCTTCTTTTCTGTCCGGAATCTCTACATATTTTCCATCGGTTTTTGCCATACCAATCTTGATATCATCGATGATCGCCTGTGGTTCTTCATCACGTGGATTATCAGAGGTAATGATGGTAAGGTCTGCAAGCTTTCCGGAAACCTCTCCCATCTCATAGCGGCGAAGCTTCGATCTGTTGCCTCCGCATCCAAACAGACATACCAGTCTGTGGGGATGATATTCTTTCAAAGTGGTCAGAAGACTCTCCAGAGCCATGGCATTATGCGCGTAATCGATCATCAGAGTAAAATCATCGGATACTTTTACCATTTCGATACGGCCTTTTACCTTAGCTACTTTTAAGGCTTTGAGAATGTTCTCTTCCGAAACCTTAAAATGACGGCAGATCGCGATTGCTGTCAATGAATTGTAGATGCTGAATTTACCGGGAATATCTATCTCCACATGAAAATCCAGAAGTCCTTTCAGATGGTAGGAAATACCCAGATATCCTTTACCTCCGACCAGCTTTGCATCTTCCGCACGAAGGTCTGCTTCCGGTGAAAATCCATAAGTTTCCAGGCTGCATGTATGACCTTCAATAATCTTCTCGAAATGTTCATCATCTCTGTTTACAATTCCTACCTTGCACTGTTTCAGAAGTAAGGACTTGCATCTGAGATAATCATCAAAATCCTTATGTTCATTTGGTCCGATATGATCCGGCTCAATATTTGTAAAGATACCAAAATCGAAAACAAATCCCTGAGTTCTGTGAAGCATCAGTCCCTGGGAGGAAACTTCCATAACCACACAGTCACAGCCGGCTTCTGCCATCTCATGGAAATATTCCTGAATCACATAAGACTCCGGTGTTGTGTTCTTTGCAGGAATCACTTTGTCACCGATGATCGCTTCAATGGTTCCGATCAGTCCCACTTTATATCCGGCATTTTCCAGAATAGATTTTACCATATACGTAGTGGTTGTTTTTCCTTTGGTTCCTGTGATACCAATTGTTTTCAGTTTCTCTGCAGGATATCCGAAATATGCGGCAGAAATAAACGCCATTGCATATCGTGTATCTTTCACAAGAATGACTGTCACATCTTCCGGTGCTTCCACAGCTTCTTCCACGATCAGAACCTTTGCTCCTTTTGCAACTACATCCGGCACAAATTTATGGCCATCCACCACTGCACCGCGGATACAGATAAAAAGAGAGCCCTCTTCTACTTTCCGGGAATCATAAACCACATTTTTTACTTCCTGGTCTGTACTGCCCTGAAGACATGTATATTCCAGCTTTTCCAGTAAGGATATTAATTTCATTTTAATCCTCCATATCATTTCCTGCCTGCCTGAATTTCATACAGCCTCTGCGGCAATTTCGTTACTGTTCACTCCGTTCACTGTAACTTAGCCAAAATTCATTCCAGATTGCTTGCGGCAATGGAATTTTGGCTTGTATGTCTCGGGATTTTGGCATATTCATGCCAAAACACCTCGCGGGATAGTGATGTGTGAACAGTAACGCAATTTCTTTAAAGTCAGGCAGAGGTGTTTTACTAAAGCGTATATTCTATATAAGAATAGCACACCTCCCCTGTCGTTTCAACGTTGTTTCTCTACTTCTGCTGTTTTTTTGTCTTCCTGTAACAGAATGCACTGACTCCGGACATGATTGCAAAAATCCCCAGTACAATATACAAAGCCGTTTCTGTCTCATCTCCTGTACGTGGTTTGGAAGCAGTAGTATAAGCACTTCCGGACTTTGAGTCATATCCATAATTCTGGGAAGCCAGAGATGCCGGTTGCGGCGTAACTGTAACAATATTATCAGTTTCCTTTAATTCTACGTTTGCCTTAGATGTCATTGCCTGTGTACCAGTCTCATCAGATGTAACGATTACCTCATTGATCAATTCCTGACTTGCCATATATTGTGGAACAGTCACTGTGGCGTAAAGTGCAAAAGCCTCTCCCGGTGCGATCTGCGGAATCAGAGCCTGTGTGCCTGTGCTGTTTAATGTTACGCCCTCTTTCCTGACAAAGTTTGCCTGAATACCGGCATTTTGGAATCTTTCTGTACTGAGAACCGAATGAAGTGTCCGCTCACCCGTATTCCTGATGCAGATCTGATATGTGATCGTATCTCCCGGATATGCCTGTGTTCTGTCCGCAGTTTTCTCCACCTCAAAAGCAGCCTTTAATGCAATGACTTCTGTTTCGACTGATTTCTGACATCCAATACTTTCTTCCTTTCCCGGATATTTCGCTTTTACAGTTACTGTATGAATAAGCTCTCCTGCCTGCTCTTCTGTAAGCTGTACTGTCATCTGAAGATTTCTGATTTCTCCTGCCTTAAGACCTGAAATAATTCCCTGCATACCATTTGCAATAAATCCCTCTTCCTGTTTCCATTCGGCTTTTATATTATCCTGAGAAAAAACACTGGATATCTCTATATTTTCCAGAGGTAATTCTCCTGTATTCTCTACAGACAATATATAAGTAAGGTTCTGCCCTGCACGTACCTCTTTCGTCTCCTGCTGTAACCGGGCTGTGATCCCTGTTTTTGCCTCCTGTACGGAAAGCAGAGCTGAAGGAGTTTCTGCAACAGTCCGGGTTTCATCCCCTGATTTCATCCAGAAATACGCACCTGTCCCCTCCCAATCTTTGCAAAGCGGTGCATCCTGGCACAGAGGATAATCTGTTTTTACAGAAGAAATACGATATTCTTCACGCAGAGACACCGGCACTTTCATGGTAAAGATATCTGTTTCCGCATCTGAAAGTGCAGTCTCACAGGTCAGCTTTGTAATCTGGGTTGTCTCACCTTTCTTATTTTGTATCTGTACGGATTCAGCCTGCAGATCATTCTTTAACACTTCTGCATTTATCTGAAAATATTCTGAAATATATACAGTCAGAAAATATCTGGTTTTATCTTCCCTGATCTCATTTTGGTTCTCCTGCTCACTCTGTTGTGTCTGTCCGGTTTCTGTGTCAGATCCTTCTGCGTTTTCTTCTGCCTTCCGGTATTCTTCGCTTTCTATATCTTCTATATCTATTACTGCACTCTCTGATTCACACTCTGTATTTTCGGAATCCACTTCATCTGTCGTATTTTCTGCTGCTTCTGCTTCTCTCACTTCGCCATCCCATGTACTATTTTCCATCTGCAACTGTCCGTTCTCCGAAGCAGTATTTTCCTGTTGACTTTTGTACAGTTCTTTCAGACCGCTCACTTCCAGTGTCAGTTCTGCCTGAAATTTCTCTTCATCGATCCACTGTGCACTCTGCTTTAAACCCACAGCAGGAACATATAACTCTGCAGCTTCAAATTCTGCTGCTGATACTGCTCCTGCTCCCAAAATCCCGACAGCAGCCGTTATCATGACTGCTTTTTTTAACTGATTCCATATTCTTTTTTCCATTCTCTCATTCTCCTGAATTTTTATTCTATGTCATCTGAGGTACTTCCACTGTCAGAATGATATCGGTACAGTATCTTTCGAGATTATAAGTTCATATCCACAGACATACGCATCTCTCCTCTCTGTTTTGCACAATAAATAAGATTTTCAGAGTTTCTGCTCAGGATTCAAAACCATCTCCCGGACTATCAATAAATAATTGGAAATTTTTGCACCGGACCGGTGCGTGAAAATAAGAATACTGATAACGGCTGTTGCCGATGAATCTACTTTAGCATGTCTATGCTATAAAAACAAGATACCACTTTTTATTTTTCGTATTTGTTTATAATTCTTTTATAAATTTACCGATTGTTTCAGAAATTCGACATACTTTGAACATAATTTTCCCATATAATAGGTCTTGGATAGATGAAAAACCACTCTCTATCTCCCCCCTCAAAAAAACAAAACAGCTCTCACAGAAATGTGAGAGCTGTTTGTTTTTTGTTACTGTTCACTGATAATATCCCGCGAGGTGTTTTTTGAGTTATTTTCTATTGCAATTCTACTGGCAGTCTTTTATAATGTAGGATATCAATATGATTGAATATTTATGATATCAGTGATAAAAAATTTCAAAAATCTTTATATATAAGATCACCCCGCAGATATCATATTTACAGAACATGAAAGAATCGAGGTAATTCCCATGAGCGAAAAAATTACAGTAGTTGCACTGGGCCACAGAGCATTAGGAACCACCTTACCGGAGCAGAAAATCGCTACAAAAAAAGCAGCCAAAGCTGTCGCAGATCTTGTAGAAGCCGGAAATCGTGTAGTCATTTCCCACAGTAACGGTCCACAGGTTGGAATGATCCACACAGCCATGAATGAATTTGGCAAAACACATCCTGACTATACATTTGCACCTATGTCCGTATGTTCGGCAATGAGTCAGGGCTATATCGGATATGACCTCCAGACCGCAATCCGCGCAGAACTTATTTCCCGCGGTATTTATAAACCGGTAGCTACTATCCTTACACAGGTTGTCATTGATCCATATGATGACGCTTTCGCTGAACCTGAGAAGATCATCGGACGTGTCCTTACAGAAGAAGAGGCTGAAACTGAAGAAAGCAAGGGAAACTTTGTCACTAAACTGGCTGACGGCACTTATAAAAGAATCCTGGCAGCTCCGAAACCGCAGAAAATCGTAGAGCTTGAAACAATCCGCACACTTGTAGATGCGGGCCAGGTAGTAATCGCAGCAGGCGGCGGCGGAATCCCGGTTATGGAACAGGGAATCGATCTTCATGGTGCAAGTGCGATCATTGAGAAAGACCTTTCCAGCGGACTTCTTGCACAGGAATTAAATGCAGATACTCTTCTGATCCTTACCAGTGTTGAGAAAGTAAGTCTGAACCTCGGTCAGGACAATGAGGAATATCTTAATACAATTTCTGTAGATGATGCTAAGAAATATATGGCTGACAATCAGTTTGCCCCAGGCTCCATGCTTCCTAAATTCGAAGCCGGAATCTCTTTTATCGAAAAGGGAGATAACAGAAGAACGATCATCACAGATATTGCGCATGCAAAGGATGGATATTTCGAAAAAACCGGAACTATCATTAAATGATTCTATAGCAATCCTCGTAAATAATACATTTAAGGGGATTGCTATATTTTATCTGACAATACAAAAAGACATATACCAGAGCAATACATATCATCTTGCCGGTATATGTCTTTTAATTATCATATTATGATGTCAGATTCAAAAGTTTACCCCTGACCTGATATTACATAGATTTACGTTCCGCAATCTCTGCCATCTTCGCTTCGTTCAGACGAGTATCACCATGCACACGGCTGTAGGAAAGATATCCGTTCATACGGTCAATCTTTGTCAGATTCTTGGAACCACAGACCGGACACACATCCATTTCAAGTTCCTCATGTCCGCAGTCATCACAGTAAGCAAGGGAAAGATTTACTCCCTCATAATATCCCAAAGACATGGCTCTGCGGATCAGAGTACGTATTGCTTCACGATTATAATCGATCGGATAACGTACATACTGAATCTTACCGCCGTTGCACAACTCCCAGAAACGTCCCTCCAGATCCTGTTTTTCAATCGGAGTTACATCTTCAGTCACATGACAGTGGAAACTGTTGCTTACATAAGGACGATCAGAAACCCCTTTCACAATGCCATACATCTTACGGAACTGTTCCACCTGCAGTCCACATAAACTCTCTGCCGGTGTTCCATAAATTGCATAAAGATAACCATCTTTCTCTTTAAATTCATTTACTTTCCTGTTGATATATTTCAGCACATCCAGTGCAAACTGCCCGTCTTCAGCAATGGATTTGCCATTGTAAAGTTCCTGGAGTTCATTTAATGCAGTGATTCCGAAGGATGCTGTCATTGGTTTCAGAATCTTGCCAATCTTTTCATTCGGTTTCAGATGTCCACCGTAAAATCCTCCCTCACAATATGCCAGCGGGTTGGTTGACGCACGCATCTGTCCCAGATAATCATAGGTACGGATATGCAGATTACGGATCATCTCAAGATAGAAATCCAGCACTTCGTAGAAATCCCTGCTCTCTGCTCTGGCTTTGGCAAGGATCATTGGAAGATGAAGGCTTACCGCACCGATGTTAAATCTTCCCACAAACACAGGAACATCCTTATCATCTGCCGGATACATACCGCCTCTCTCGTACCAGGGGCTCAAGAACGCACGACATCCCATAGGACTTATAACCTTTCCATACTGCTTGTACATACTGGAAATATATCCTTTTCCTGACATGGACAGCCAGTCCGGATACATAGTCTTGGCAGAACAGTCAACCCCTGCCTCAAATACATCCTCACTGATCTTGCCTTTTCCATGGATATTTTCATCATAAAGGAATACGATTTTCGGGAAGAGTACCGGTTTCTTGCGTCCTGCCTTACCCTGTCCGCCTTTATGCACTTCAAGAAGAGAAATACTTGCCATCTTCTCGAACTGCTTTATTCCAAGTCCAAGAGTTACAGTTACAAATGGATAATCCCCTCTGGAAGATCCGACTGTATTCAGCTTATACTCAATCCCCTGCCATCCCTGGTCAAAATCTCTGCGGACTTTGTCAAGCGCATACTCGATCG